>Ga0078972_1007796_pt1 | contig 23325 bp, 19 predicted proteins | sample YelNatPaOPGAMG01_FD_67568 | JGI IMG/M metagenome (GOLD analysis project Ga0078972, IMG submission 67568) | Hot spring thermophilic microbial communities from Obsidian Pool, Yellowstone National Park, USA - OP-RAMG-01 (SPADES assembly) (version 2) | ecosystem: Environmental > Aquatic > Thermal...
ACCTTAGAAAGGTCCATCTTTGTATCTTGCTCAATGAACCCATCTTTAACTGGAACTTCTAAAATTAGCCTCTTTGTTAATACACTAGCTTCTAAAACTTTTATCACATTTATCCTTACTTTGCTCTTTTCCTTTCCTACGTGTATTTTAAGTTTTTCAGGAGCGATTTTCTCCTTTAGCCTCACGGTCTTCCTTGTAAAGTTTGGATATTCAAAGGGCTTAATTTCTTCCAAGAGCTTGCCTTCTTTTGCAATCAACTTACCACCAATAAAAACCATATTCACGTTTACTTTTCTTAGGTCATCTAAAACAACAATATCTGCCAGCTTGCTTGGCACCACCGCACCAATATCACGATCTACGTTAAAATGTTCTGCAGTATTTATTGTAGTCATCTGAATGGCTTTTACTGGATCAACGCCTTCCTCTATTGCTCTCCTAATGATATGGTCCATGTGACCTTCATTAATTATATCTTCTGGATGTCTATCATCACTCACCAAGCATATTCTCCTTGAATCTATTTTCTGTTCAGTCAATATTTTTATCACTTCCTTTAGGTCTTTCCATGCAGAACCTTCTCTTATCATAACATACATTCCAAGTCTTGCTTTTGCTAGCCCAATTTCCTTGGTTGTTGATTCGTGAGAAGATAATATCCCTGAAGCCACATAAGCATTTAACTCTTTTATGCTACCATAAAAGTGGCCTTCAACAACTTTGTTGTGCTTGAGCGCTATGTTAATTTCCTCAATCATTTTATCTTCAAGATTAATAACTCCAGGATAGTTCATAACCTCTCCAAGTGCCGCTACGCTGTTATATTGCATTAGTTCTTCAACTTCCTTTGGACCAATTTCTGCTCCAGTAGTTTCAAATTCTGGAGATGAAGCTGGAACGCAGGAAGGTACAGAAACATAAACTCTTAATGGAACGGTTTCTCCTTCTTTTATCATGACTTTTACTCCGTCAGCTCCAAGTACGTTAGCTATCTCATGTGGATCTATAAAGACGCCAGTGGTCCCATGAGGCAGTACTCCTCTTGCAAACTGGGTTATAGTTACCATCGCGCTTTCTACGTGTACATGGCCATCAAGAAAACCAGGAACTACGTACTTTTCCTCTACATCAAAAACTTTTGTTGAGCTTCCAACAGTATGAGAAGCATCTCCAACGAAAGCTATTCTTCGATTCTTTACTGCAACGTCTCCTTTAATTATCTCGCCTGTAAGTACATTTACTATTAGGCCATTCCTTATTACAATGTCTGCATATTCTCTTCCCATTGCTACGTTTATCAGAGATCTGTTCAACTCTGCTAATGAGCTCATGCACTTACTTTTCAAGTAGCAAATTTAAATAATTAGTACAAATTCATGCTAATTTTTACTTAAATGTGTATCTCCTTTCTTTTGGCAAAACGTTTTTTAATAACTTAGAAGAGCAATATACCCTAAAATGTCTCTTTTGTATAAAATAGACTGGGAAGAAACAAAGGAAAAATTCAAGCTATGGTGGGATGGTAAGGCTGAGAAGCCATTAATTCAAATTTTTGTACAAAGAGAAAGATGTGATGTCGCATGGGATGGTTGGGATCTTGTTAGGTATTGGAGACGATTAGATGTTGCTCTAAAGAACTTTGAAGCTTTTGCAAGTTGTACCTCGTTCTTAGGCGAAGCCTACCCAAACTTATGGATAAATTTAGGCCCTGGAGTTCTTGCTGCATACCTTGGAAACTCGCCAAAGTTTGTTGCAAATACAGTATGGTTCGAAGAACCTAAGAGTTGGGAAGAACTTGAGAATTTAGAAGTAAAAGAAGACAATACATGGTGGCGTTACACAAAAGATATTGCACTAGAGCTAAGGGAAAAATCTAGAAGTAAGTTTATAGTTGGAATGACAGACATAGGTGGAGTCCTTGATGTGGCTTCATCCTTAAGAGGTGTAAGCAACCTAATGAAGGATCTTTACTTTAATCCACAAAAAGTAAAAATTTTGTTAGATAAAATAATAGATTTATGGCATAGTTGTTACGATGAGCTTTACAACTTGCTTGAAGGTGAAGAGCAAGGAACTTCTGCGTGGATGAATCTATGGTCTCCACTTAAGTGGTACCCTATACAGTGCGATTATGCTTATATGCTGTCTCCAAAGCTTTTCAAAGAATTTGTTTTACCTTATCTTATAGAGCAATGTGAAAGACTAGACCATCCGCTCTATCATTTAGATGGCATAGGCCAAATTGTGCACTTAGATGACCTTCTAAAAATTGAAAACTTAAGAGGGATCCAGTGGGTTCCTGGTGAAGGAAAACCATACAGATTCAAACCAGCTTTTAATACTCCTAGGTCTACAGTCAATGCTTTCTGCAATTGGAGCACCTGCAGGTTCTGGTTTAATTACTGTGCTACTTCCTAAAAACTTACGAGGAAGAATTATTGCTGAAGTGAACAAATACGCAACAATTGGAGCCATGCTGGGAACCTTAATCGCTGGGCCATTACTTGACTTCCTTTCATTTAGGTCAGGCTACTTCGCAGTTTTTTTAATAGCTGCATTAATTAACTTGGTTGGTGTTGTAATTTTTCTCAAAGGTATTCCTGATGCAGAGGTAGGGAAGAAAGAAGAAGGCTTAAGCAATATAAACTATGTGCTAAAAAATAAGAACTTACGAAATCTAATAGTACTAAGGTCTCTGTTTACCATATCTGTTAATATTGCAGCGCCTTATTTTAACGTTTATCTTGTTAAAAAATATAACGTAAGTAACACAGTGATTTCTTCTTTGTCTATAGCTTCTAATCTATTTTCAATTGCATCCTTCAACTTATGGGGAGAAGTTGTAGATAAGTATGGAAGAGTTACAGTTCTAACTGTTAGTTCAATGCTAACTTCAGTTGTCCCAGTTCTGTGGGTTCTATCTGACAACTTACTTCTGCCATTATCTTCGCAAATTCTTGGTGGGGTTGCTTGGTCCCTAGTAAACGTTGCACTTTCAGCTTACTTGATGGATATAACTTACGGCGGAAATGTTGAAGTTGGTGTAGCCTTCTTCAATGCTGCTATGGGTGTTTCAAGTTTTCTTGGACCTATCGTAGGGGGTTCAATAGCCTCGTGCACTAGCTCATTAGAAATATTGTTTTACCTAAGTGGCTTTTTAAGATTGATAACGGGAGCTGCATCCTTTAAGCTGTTACAAGAAGTTCATCCTCATGCAAGGGAGATTACTATTGAATCACTAGTAACTTCGTTTTCAACATTACACTTGAACTTTGAACGAAACATAAGAAGAATAATAAATGTGCTCCCAGAAAGTCAAACTCAAATTCTAGAAAAAATAGAAGAAAAAGTAGAAAAAGTTGCTAAGGAAGATAAGTGGATGTGGCTTGAAGAATACTAAGACTTGAGAAACAAGTTAAAAAGCATAAAATTATTTTTAGTCAAAAGCTTAAAGTTGATAAGTAACGGCTAAATCTTCTTTTAACATTGTTTACTTTAAATTATCTTAAAAATTCCTGCACCTCTTATGTTTACTTTTAATTCGATTTTGTCAGAAAGAAGGGAGGAACTAATTCTCTTTAAGAGTAGCTCATCAATTTGAAATATTCCTGCTGGATTCTCCATCTCTATTTCAACGTAGACTGGTTTTGCAGTTCCTTCTTCTATGTTTACTTTTTTTACAGCTAATGCTGAGACTTGATGAATGCTCATTTTTCCTAGTAAGTAGGGGATTCTTGCCCTACCCTCTTCCATGTCTAATGCATCTGCTACTTTAACTATGCTTGCTTCTATCGTTTGTGGAATTAGGTCTTCATGGCTAACAATAGCATGTAAAATTTCTGTTAACATTATCTCTCTTTCACCCTCATCGTATGTTTTCATTAGAATTCTTCTGATTTCGTCTTTTGACATTATTGCACTAAGTACTGGATGTTGTTCTCTTTGAACAGCGTTTCCAACGTCGTGAAGAACCGACGCTAAAAACACTACTACTTTTGAATCTTCAAAGTTTAGGTTATAGTCCTTTACAATATTGGGAAGAACTCCCTTTTTGAACAAGATCTCCAACATTTTTAAGGCATGATTCGCTACAATCTTAGCATGAATAGGACCATGATCGTTGTACTTCATTCTATTTATCATCATAATGTTTGAAGCTTTAAGCAGTTGATAAACCATTTCAGATTTTTCTACTTCTTCAACTACTAATTTAAGCTTATTCTCGTTTTCTTGAAATTTTACTCCAAAATTTAAACTCATCCTTATCGCCTATATTTGATCAATTGGAGCTACATAAAAATTGATAGGCAAAGATGAACATTTGAACTGTGTAATTACTTCAGGGCCAAAGATTAGCTTTGTAAGTTGTTTTTCATCAAGTATTCGTTCCTCCGTACATTGCTTAACTAAGTAGTGTGCAGCGTTCATTCTTTCTACATTTATGCTACATTTTGCAAGAGTCTCTTTTAAGTTATTTAGGTTTATGATTTTCATCATTCCAATGTAGTCTTCTTCAAAAGGTACTCCAAAGTATTTTAGTATGCTTGCCTCTTTCGAGTTTGAAGGTACCTGGAATTCTATCCTTTCCAGTTTCTTAGATACAAACATGTACTTTATTAAAGCAAGAATCATGTTAGAATCTCCAGAAAAGTCTATAATCCTCGAGCCTCTTATAACTGCATAACCTTTAGATTCATTTCTTAAAGCTAAATACGTTTCGATGGCTTGTCTTGAAAGAAGAAGTTTTGCAGCATTTTCACTCCAAACAACTCCATTTGTTTCGTTGTGTAAGCCAACTATTGTTTTTAGTTCACTTTCGTCTTCAACTTTTCTTATTTCTAAGTCTTTGTAGTCTGGTAGAACCTCTATGTTGCTATTGTTAAAATGAAAGGTTGTTTTTGATCCAGCATTTTCCCAGCCAAGTTTCCTGTAGAATTCAGGTATTCCTGTCCAAAGAATGGAGACATCATAGTTCTCCCTTATCATTTTCTCAGTCGCATCTTTTAGCAAAATCGTAGCAAAACCCTTTCCTCTGAAGTTTGGGTGTGTAGCTACTCCAAAGATAGCACCAACCTTTAGCTTAAGTTCATCTATTTTTACGTAAATCTCATGAATTCCAACGTGACTAACAATTTCTCTGTTGTACTTTATGATTCTTAAGTTTTCACTATCGTTCATTGCCGAACTAATGACATGCGAATACTCTAAGCCAACATTTATGCTTTCATCTAAACCTGGCCTGAAGATGTTATGAAGGAAAACTAAAAGTTCTCCGAGTTCTTCTTTTGTACAACCTCTTGGCCCTTCAGTTTTAGCCTCTTGCATGAAGATTTAGAATAAAGGATAAAAATATAAAATTTTTGTTAAGCGTATTGAATTAAGTTGGAAAAGCCAATAGTGATTTCTACCGTAAAATTGCCAGAAAATTTGGTTAAGAAGCTCGAAGCTTATGCCGAATATTTTTATTTGGGTGAAGCTCTAAGCAAAAGAGAAGAACTATTAGGTAATGCTGAAGTTTTAATACTTTGGGGTCAAGACTTCGACTACAAAGAAATAAGAAAAATGAAAAAATTAAAGTCAATTCAAACTCTTTCTGCTGGTGTTGATCATATTCCTTTCAAAGAGATTCCAGGTAATGTTTTAGTGTACAGTAATGCTGGAGCTTATTCTGAGCAATGTGCTGAATTTGCTTGGGCTTTAATTTTGTCTTTAAGCAAAGGTTTAAACAACATTACATTTGAACGACAAAAATATCTTGAAGGAATCTATTCAAAGCCTTATAGAGTCAACGGCTCAAAGGTACTAATATTTGGTACAGGTGGTATAGGAAAAGCTGTGGCAAGGATAGGCAAAGGCTTTAAAACTTACAATGTTGGAGTAAATAGAAGTGGAAATAAGCCAGAATTTTTTGATGAAGTTTTTTCTTCTGAAGTAGCTTTCGAAAAGCTAAGTGACTTTGATATTGTTGTTATTACTTTGCCTCTAAACAAGTATACTTACAAGCTATTTAACTATGAGCGACTGTCTAAACTAAAAGACGAAAGCATCTTAGTAAATGTTGGAAGAGGCGACGTTGTGGATGAAGAATCATTGTACAAAATATTGAAGGAAAGACCAAGTATAAGGTATGGAAGTGACGTTTGGTGGAAGTACCATGGCAAAGAAACATTTGAAACAAAAACAGGTATCCATAGATTACCTAACGTTGTTTTTACACCGCACATTTCAGGCGTTAGTGGAAAGGGCTTTGTTGAAGAAGCAATGAAAGAAGCAATAGAAAATGTGATTCGAATAATAACAAATAACAATCCAAAAAACATTGTTAATGTAACCGATTACATATAAAAAGAATGTAGTGAAAAGCTTTAAAAACCGACGCTACAATAAATCTCAAGGTGCATAGCATAGGAGGTGAATGGAGTTGAAGTTCTCTGCCCAAGAGAATCTTGTTCCGGGAGAAAGTTTGGAAAAGAAAGCTCAACTGCTCGAAGAAGCTGGGTATAATGGAATCGAAATTTGGGGAAGAGAAGAGGTTGGCTCAAACATAAAGCGAATAAAGGATGAACTTTCTACAACTAAGGTAAGAGTAAGTACAATATGTGGTGGTTATACAGGAGACCTTTTAAGTCCAGATATAAAAGAAAGAGAAAAAGCTATAGAAGGTGTGTTGAAAAGACTAACCTGGGCTAATGACTTAGGTGCTGTTGGCGTAATAGTGGTTCCAACTTTTGGTGGCCCAAAGGTTCCAAACTTGGCTCCTTTGTTTAAGTCGCAAGTTGAGTTAGAAGAAAAACTTCTGGTAGAAGAGTTAAAGATTATCGCAAAAGAAGCAGAAAATCTTAATTCCGTTGTTTTGCTTGAGCCATTAAACAGATACGAGACTCACTTCGTTAAAACTCTTAGTCATGCAAGAAAAATACTTGAAGAAGTAGCGAGTGAAAAGGTAAAAATGATGGCAGACTTTTTCCACATGAGTATAGAAGAGGCTTCTATTAAGGATTCTGTCCTAGAAAATTTAGACTACATCTATCACTTTCACTTAGCCGATAGTAACAGGTTTGCTCCAGGAAGAGGGCATACCGACTTTAGTGTTTTAAAAGCGGTAAAAGAAAGAGGATATAAGTACTACTTAGCGTTAGAATGCTCTATGGGCAACGATCCAAAAGAAGAGCTAGGCTTTACGTTGAACTACTTAAAGAGGTTCATAGTTTAATATTTTTATTTTTGAAATGATTTTTGAAAGTCTTCCATACGTTCCACTCTTACAAGATATTATTGACTCTAGTTTATCTAAGAGTAAAAAAGTTACTCAGATAAAGATTAAAAAAGCAAGCAAGTTAAACAAAAAGAAGATATATAGCATTAGAAAGCTGAATGTGATTTCTAATTACATAGTAAGTATTTTTAATTCTATATACAACAGTTATTCTGCTTTGCTTGAAGCTGACGATTTTTATAAAGAACTAGCTGATGTCCTAATAGACTTAAAAGAAATGGAAACCCACTTAAATAAGATTAATAAGGCAAGAAAAATTATTAGATATCTTCTAAGGCTTTATACAAAGGAAATAAAAGCGTCAAAGAATGAAAAAGACGTTAGTCTAAAATTCGAACAGGGTCTTGCAAGAATAATTTCTGTAGCAAAGAGAACTAAAAAATCAATAGCTTACTTCAGAAGCTCAAAAATAAAATTGTCTAAGTTGCCATCTATTAACGCTAGTATTCCAACAGCAGTTATAGCTGGACCACCAAACGTCGGGAAGTCGTCGCTTGTGAATGCAATTTCTAGCGCAAGATCAGAAATTGCTGCATACCCATTTACTACCAAGGGGATTTTAGTGGGGCACATAAGCTACAATGAGATAAAAATTCAAGTTATAGATACGCCTGGATTGTTAGATCGGCCGTTGTCTCAAAGAAATAAAGTAGAACTTCAAGCTATACTAGCTTTAAAGCACTTAGCAAAGTTAATTGTATTTGCATTCGATCCATCGTATGATTCTTACTATGCTCCAGACGAACAATTAAGAATATTGAATGAAATTAAGAGTAGCTTTAATACTCCGATAATCTGCGTTATAAATAAGATCGATGTAGCAAACCCTAACAAATTAGAAAGAATAAAAAGTGAACTCAACACTTTGGGAATTACTTTCATTGAAACTAGCGCAGTTAATGGAAAGAACATAGATGAATTAAAAAATAAAATTATTCAATATCTGCTTAACCTTTAGCAACCTTTAAGTAACAAAGTTAAAATACTACAAGACTAAGTTACATTTAGTCTAACTTAATTCAAAAAGGTTAAATATTGAGGTAATCGTTTTTTATGGTGGAAATGAGGGAGAAAGCAGTCGTTTATTTTGGATCTATGCAAACAAAAAGCGCAAGTGCTGAGCACTCATTGGCAAGTAAGTTTGACGAAATAGTAAACAAGCTTGGCATAAAGGACGTGGTAAAAGGAAAAAGAGTTGCAATAAAGATCCACCTTGGAAGTAACCTAGGCTATACAACGGTTCATCCCTTTCTAGTAGGGCGGTTGGTTAAAGCTATAAAAGCTGCTGGTGGTAATCCTTACTTAATGGACATAATTGAGCAATACCACACGGCTATCGATAGAGGCTATACTCCAGAAGTTCTTGGTGCCCAAATATTTCCAGTTGCAGGGATAGCGGATAACTACTTTGTTACAAAAGACATTCACTTTAAGAATCTCGAGAAAATAGAAATGGGCGGCTTCTGTAAGGATGCTGACGTGCTTATAGACCTCTCACATGTTAAGGGTCACAACACAGTAGGGTTTGGTGGTGCTGTTAAAAATCTAGCTATAGGTTGCTATACTCAAAGAACAAGGTGGGCATTGCATCACACGATGCAATACGATAAATATTGGGATGCAGAAAAAAGCAAAGATGCAGAAGAATTAGTTAAAGTATGCCCGTATGGAGCTATTAAATACTCAAACGGCAAACTTCGCGTAGAGTTTGACATGTGTAATCAATGCATGCGCTGCGTACATGCAGATAAAGATGGTTGTTTAAGAATTCAGCCTCAAAACTTTCTTGCTTTCCCAGAAGCTATGGCTATAACTACACAGTTTGTACTATCTCATTTCGATAAAGACAAAGTTTTCTTTATCAACGTCGCTACAAACATAACAGAATACTGCGATTGCTGGGGTTTCACGACCGGAAACATTCTTCCTGATGTTGGTTTTCTTGGATCTAACGACATTTTAGCAGTTGATAAAGCCTCTCTAGATTTGCTTGCAGATAAACCTCTAATCAGAGAAAACGTTTCTAGAAATCTTGAAATAATAGATAATCCTAAGCTTCATCCATTTGCAAGGATACATGGACCTTGGAAAGATCCTTATAACACAATAAAGTTTGGAGAAAAGTATGGCCTAGGAAACCCAAACTATGAACTTGTAGAGGTTCTTCCTGCCGGTCCAGAACAAAAATGGCCGCCTGCATTCTTCCCAGACCTAGTTAACGTCATATAAGTAAAATTAGTTTCTTTTTTAATTTTATTTAATAAAACTCAACTAACTTAAACAAGGCATACTCTTAATAAGTTTTTTGCTTGCTTCTTAAGGATAAAATTATCACGATTAGTCCAAGAAGTATTATCAAATTCCCTAAGTTGTTTTGTAAGAAAGTATATGGATCAAAGTAAAATCCTGAAAGCGAATACTCTCTTGAGCTTAGAATATTTCCTTCTTCTGACAACAGAAAAATCTTTACTTTGTCTCCTCTCTTAACAACTGGAAAAGAAATCGTTACTGATTCATTTGGTTGAAGAAAAATCTTCCTAACTTGAACTTCGCTATCGTTAATCATAACTTCAAAGAATCCTGATTCATTTCCCGTATTTGAAAGCGTCACTTTTAGTTCGTTTAAGTCCTGAAGAAAATCTACTTTACTTATCTCACCAAATAACTTGCTTCTTTTTACTTCGATGTGAAAGTTTGGTATTGCCATAACAAACGTATAAATATTTGGAGCTGATGGCTCACTAGGATTGATCCATAGCAAGTAGTTCTTTCCTTTTATTTCTGGTGGTAGTGCTGTTTGGGGCATCCATGAATAATTGAACAATTTCACTCCATCTGAAAATGAAAAGTTAATTACGTCTATCCAACTTCTTGGATCTATGTAAGTAAGAGAATCTTTTATATTCACAACGTAAGTTCCATTAGATATTTCTTTTATTACATCTGTTGAGTTTAGTTGAATTAAAACGTTAATTACGAGTGCTCCTCTTAGCTTATCTACAATACCACTGTTGTTAACATCGCAAAGTACATATGCGTCGTTGTCAATGTAGGTATGATTGATTACTTCATATCTTATTTTGTTTGGATTGTTTGTAAAGAGAAGCAATAGCTCATTCACGCTAACCTGTTCTTCTCTTATTATTTCGTCTGTTACATTTTTATTCGATATTAGACTTTTTCCATATATGTCGAAGGGATGCATCCTTAAACTAACTTCAACAAGGCCTGAGTTAAGAAAGTTTACATTAAAATTCATACCTATCCAATAGTTTATTTGACCGTCAACGCTTATTTTTAGGTAAGTGGCTAATAAGAGAAAAGCAAGAAAGACAACAGCGGTCTTTTTAATTCCACTCATCCACTTATCAACCTCGTACTAAATTCCATATACTTTAGACTTAGATAACTAGAAATACAAAACGAATCTATAGTTGATCCGTAGTATTTTTTCTCTTCAATGTTAAATTTAATGTGGTTCTCTGATAAGTCTCCAACTTTTGCAACTAATCCTTCCAACATTTCAACGTCTATCCACCCGAAGTTTCTCACGTACATTTGAGGCCATGCATGGCCTCCCCAATTGTTGGAAAGAATAGGGCCTTGATCTGTAAAGTTTATGTACATTTTTTCGTTATGTTCCATTAGCAGGAGACCATGAGCTACTCTTGAGGGTATTCCTAAAGTTCTGCTTAAAGTTACGAATACATCTGCAACTTCTTCGCAATCTCCATAAACTACGTATTTACCGTTAAGATAGAGAATTGCTCTTTCTCCTCCAATTCTTGGAACGATGTTGTAGTTCAGATGATCTATTATCCAATTTGCTATATTCTTTGCAACATCTGTGGGTGTCCTTGCATTAGCTGAAAGTTTGTTTGCGATCTTTACATAAGTTTCATTCCCCACTGGCCAGTACATCTTTTCGCCTGTAAGATTCAATATTTGCTCTTGAGTATACCATGGCAAATCATTTCCAAACGTTAACTTGTACCTTTCCACTATTACTTTAAATGTTAAGTTAATCCAGATTTCTTCACCTGGATTTAAAGTTACGTTATACACTAAAATTGGACTTCCATCTTCATCGAAAAAGATGTAGTTAAACTTAGACGACGTACTTAAAAGAAAGGACCATTGGTTAGTAGTATTCATGGGGACTGATACATAAACAATGTCGCTAACATTTCTAATTAGTTCGTTTTGAAGCAAAAAACTTTCGTTTAGAATATAAGTGTAGTTTGTTTTTAAATCATATGAGACATTTTGACTAGTTGTACTTTCGCTTGGATTGTAAAAAATGGGGATAAAGGTCAAAGTATAACCCAGTGCAACTATTATTGTGCCAAATACAAAGAGTTTATAGTTCATTTTTCTTATTTTTTATTTTTAACCTATTTAAAAGCTTTTCATTGAGTAAGCTCCTCCTATAATAAAGTCGTAAGAAGAAGCGACGCATGTTAAAAAGACGCAAACTTAGAGCCTTTAGCTGATGAAGTAGGTTGATTTATTACAAGTTTAGGTTTAGGAATAATTTAACAAAGTCTCCTATTAAGAAAGAAAGAATGGCAACACCAAAACTTATGCCTATCATTTCAACGAACCTTTTCTTAAAACTCTGTTCTTTTATTACAGACGTAAAGAAGGTAAAAACTAGTATTGTAAGTGCTGCGTTTAGTACTGTAACCGAGAAAGCAATATAGTACTCCTTGAATACAAAGTAAGGATACACTAGAACAAAGACAGTTAGTACGTAGGCGATTCCGGTATACAGAGCTGCTTTTATAGGATTACTTTCATTGCTTTCTGCTTTCTTTGATAAATACTCTGACGAAGCCATAGACAAAGAGGCCGCTATTCCTGTTATTAAACTCGCAAGTCCAATGATGCTCGAGTCTTGTAAGGTAAATGTAAGTCCAGCAATAGTTCCAGTGAGTTCAACTAGTGCATCATTCAACCCTAAAACTATGGAACTTATATAGCTAAGCCACTCTTCGCTTATTAAATCTATTAGAGCCTTTTCATGTTTTTCTTCCTCTTCAATAATTCCTTTGACTTCCGGAATACCCTTTAGTACCTTCAAATAACTTTCTTGAGCTCTTTTTTCTCCATTCTCCATGATCTTTACTGCAAACGTTAAGCCAAATACTCTAGAAATAAAACTGTACAAAATAACTTCAATTCTTCTTGGTGCTACGTCTACGTTGGTGTATTTCTTAAAGAGATTGTAATGTTTTAGTTCGTCTTCAGAGATTTTCATAAGTGTTTCTTTATTCTTTCCCTTTGCTTTATTGGATAATTTTTTATACAATATGTGCTCAGTGATTTCATTCTGTTGAAATCTGACAACAGCTTTCTTTGTTTCTTCATCTAATATTTTCTTTGAGTTATCATGAAGCATTAACTTTCCTTAAAGATTTTTGAATATAAAAGTGTTTTCCTATCGTTTTTATAGTTCGTTAAAATATAGACTCTTTGCTTGCACAAAGATAATCCTAAGTTGAAGTTTATTTTTCATAAGCTTAGATCGCCCAACCTGAAAATAAATTTATATCCCCCCTTATTACTAACTATTCTTATGCCTTACAAGTTTAACTTTGACCTTTCTAACGTTCCAAGACAATTCTTTGAAGATTTAATTAAAGCCTCATATAAGCGTAATCTTCACAGAAGGCTAGCAGGGAGTGCAAGAACACTTGTTAAGAAGTTTAAACTTGAAGAGATAACTGGTCTAACTTTTTCTGATGCTATTTCTTTGGTTGAAGATCTAATAGAAATTTATTCTCTTAACTTACTTTATAAAGATAAGATGAAGAATAAAAACAAGAAAGCGCTATTTTTACCGCATTGTGCAAGAAAGTATATGGATTCTCGTTGTAAGGCAATTTTTGATAGTTCTCTTTCTACTTATATTTGTCAATCTTGTTCAGAAGATTGTCTTATAAATGTTGCTACACGTTTAGGTAAATCAAAGGGTTATGACGTATACGTAGTACCCGGTGGATCATGTATACCTGGAATCGTAAGAAGAGGTGGATATGAAGCAGTAGTTGGGGTAGCGTGTGGTATGGAACTTAAGCTCGCTGCAGAATTAATAAGAAATTTTAACATTCCTGGACAAGCCGTACCTCTAACAAAAAATGGTTGCGCGCATACTAAATTTGATCTTGAAGAATTAGAAAAAATTCTATAGAACAATGGCAACCTATAAAGTCAAAAGTGAAGAAATTGGAAGTTCCTAACTTTAGTCAGGAGAAGGTCTTGCAGCGTGCTTGTACCAATTTTAGTTAACTGATTCTTTTAACAAATTTTGAATTCTATTAAATTGGATAAATGTTCTTTCTTGTTCTTAGAAAAGTAAGTTAGCTCCTTAAGTGAAGCCTTTAAGCTAGTAGGAACATGACAACTGCTACAAATAATCCTGAGTCTAACTAAACTTGCAAAATTAAAAATAATGGCTTAGAACCTTTTTAACCTTTCGACAAAACTATTTTAGCTTCGCAGGATTCCTGAACTTCCAAAACCCATCTTTCGTTTTCAACATAGATCAAGAAGCTCCCTTCTTCAAAGTTAACAACTTTAAATACGTTAGCTTCAACTGGAAGCGCAACTTTAGCTTGTACCTTTTTAGGTACCTTTAAATAGAAGCTGAAAGAGTCTTCTCCTTTGTTCCAGGCAACCACTATTCTTCCATGAGGAGATGGAATTTCTCCTTTTACGTCGTTCAACTCTAAGCATTTTGGTTCAATCAACAATTTCTTGTCTTCTAATTGTAGTACGTCAACTCCAGTAAATAACTTCGATAAAAAGTATAAAGGCCCTGAAGACCAGCCATGGCAGTAGCTTCTTGTAGTTTTGAAAGTTTCCCAACAAGTTCCAGGACCATTATGAAGCATATAGCTCCAATTTTCTCTTATCTCTTTTACTACTTTTTCATAGTAGCCAAGCTTCATTAGAGCTTCAAGAACAAAGAACATTCCATAAGGACTACCTGGCTTAATCCAATCTTCAGGAAAGTCTAGCAGTTTCTTCTTCAGAATGTCCATTTGTTCTTCTGTAGCGCAGTCATAACTTACTGCTAGTGCATTTGTTGCAACGCTTACAGTTTTTGACCTACTTCCGTCTTCGTGGATGCTGTCTATGAATCCTCCTCTGCTCTCGTCCCAGAGCTTCGAAGTTACTGCGTTTCTTATTGCGTTTGAAAGCTCTAAAAATTTTTCAGCATTGTCGAAATCACCAAGAATTTTAGCAAGCCTTGCGCCTCTTCTATAAGCTTCAACAGTAAGGATGTTCAAGTGTGTTACTATGCCCTTATTTGGAGTGTCCATCGGCGCCCAGTCCAGCATGTTCCAGGCTTCTATTGAAAGTAGACTTTCTTTGTTTAGAAAGTTCTTTAAGTTATTAAGAGTTGTAACTACGTAAGGATAGATTTCTTTTAAGAACTTTTCGTCCTTAGTGTAGGAAAAGTATTCCTCAACAGCTAAAATCCAAAGCAGGCTCCACGTTGTTAGAATGTTCTGCCATCCACTAGGAACTTGAGATTCTGGCAGCGGCGACCTATAAAGTGATTTTGCTGTAAGCATTAGGCTCCTTTTCGTTAGTTTTGTATCTCCAAATACATAATAGTTAACTAAAGCTTCAACCCTAGCATCACCAACCCACAATGTTTGTTCGTAGGTAGGGCAATCCATATATGTATCATCCATACAAAGTTTTAAAGTTTTTGCAGACATTTCCCATACTTGATTTAATGTTTCATCTGATGAAATAAAGCTTCCTTTTTGAACTACTGGAAATGTACTTAATTCGCAGTAAATTTTTCTAATCTTAATTGGCTCATCCAAATTTCTTATTGTTAGTGTAGCGTACCTAAAGCCCCTCTTTACTATGCTCTTATATTCTTGAAAACCCTCTCTAGTAACATACCGCAGAACATTGTTTAATCCTTCCGTAAATTTTGGTTCGTATTTGTCATCTATAGCTTCAAAAAAGTTCCAGTCTAGTATTACACTCTTGTTTGTCTCAACCTCGAAGCTTATATAGCCAAATACTTCTTCTCCAAAATCTAGTAAGAGCTCAACGTCTTCTCCTGTGGGTTTAATGACTGCAAATTCCTCGCTGAGAGATGTAAGTGCTTCTTCGTTTTCAATTTGAACTTCTTCGTTAACAATAACTCTGCGAGAAGTAATGGCATAAACTTGGTGGTTACTAAAGTCGAGTTCTTTTACTTCCTTTAAGAATCGTTTTACCCTAAGAAGCTCTTCTTCGAATTTACAACTCCAAGCGTAAGTAAACTCTTCAGTTTCGTTTTCTTCAAATGGTCCAATTGTTGCCCAAGGATATTCTTTTGATAATGGCGCTCTAAACTTAACTTCGCTTTCCGTTTCAAGCAAAATAGAAGAGCCCCAGTCATGGTATTGCCCCGAAACGTTGATTAAAACTAAGTTTTCTCCTCGTTTGATTTTTATGGTATATTCGTTATTTTTTCTTTCGCAATCTTCTCCATTAATTCTTACTTCTCCCTGGGGACTTACCCATCTAGGATGAACAAATATTAACTTAGCAGTTTGTTCTGTACTTGAGCTTACAACGGTGGCTAAGATTGCTTTAAATCCCTTTGGGTTTGCATCTAGCCTCTTGGGTAGTAGGTTGTTCCTTAAGTCAACATACCATGAAACTTTAGGTGCTCTTATGCAACATGCCTTGATTATCCTTTTTGGAGGAACTTGAACTTTAGCTGGAAACGGAATATCTCTCGGAATTAGGCTTTTCCATGGTTCAATTCCAACATTGCCAATAACTTTGGCGTTTTCCCAACTTGAGTCATTAAATTCCTTTAAAAACCAGCTAGGGTCTTCTCTGGCATCAACTTCTTCTACCCATGCTTGTTGGCAACTAATCCTTGGAACATTTCTTCTATACGCCTTAGAAATTTTCATCTTCCAGCTGTCATCTGTCCCTATAATCTCAAAACTTCCATCTCTCTTTTTCACTTCTATTTGTGCTAAAAGACCAGCCCTCCCAAGCAAATATTGAAAAGTTGAAATTCCATAGTGTTGTGCTAGTATTGCAACTACATTTTCTCCTTCAGCTAGGTAGTTAGTTATATCGTAGCTGTCATAGCTCAATTCAAATGGCCAACTTCTAATCGGACCTACTCCTATACGCACGCCATTTATAAAAAGAATATACTTGCTATCTGCAGTTATCTTTATTTCAACTTTCTGAACATCGTTTTTCGATAGGTGAAACTTTTTTCTTGCGTAAACATATTCGTTTTTTGGATTTTCTTCGTAGCTAGTCCATATCCATTTTCCTACCCATTGCGTCTGCGAAACTTCATCTTCCATGCGGTTATCATTTTAAAGTATTCTTACATATATTTAAAGTTTTCATAGATTAGTTAGTCGTAGTCAGTAGTTTCAAAATAGATAGACTTAAGTAGAATGAGACTGGTTAAAACATTGATGCTTAAGTAGAACTGAAACAACGAATGTGAAGTGCTGCAAAAACTTTCAGATTGTAGTTTTCTCTAAGTTTGAAGTTCTTCGATGAGCTTATGAAACTTAAAGTGCGTTTACCCCTGGTAGCGACTGATGAGTCTCAAGAGCTATGTAAGTCTATTTAAAATAACGTAACTCAGAATCCTAATAAAGAAGCTTTAAATAAGCCCAGTACAAAATTGTTTTTGGAGAAGTTCTTATGAACTTTAAAAAAGTATTAAGGGCAATAAGTGTGGTTGGACCTGCTGTTCTCGTATCCGTAGAGCTCTTTGATCCTGCAAGTATAGTTACAGCTACAGCTGCTGGCGCTTCTTTTGGTTTCGATGTTCTTTGGGCTGCATTTTACTCTGGCCTTATGCTAGTAGTCATACAAGAAATTAGCGCAAGACTTGGAGTTGTAACTGGCAAAACGTTAGCGGAAAATATACATGAAAGGTTTGGGAAGTTTTATTCGTTTATTCTTTTTTTGCCATCTCTTTTTTTGGACCTTGCAACTTTAACTGCTGAAATTATGGGGCTAAGTTTAGCAATATCTTTTGTTTTAAGTGTTCCTTACTACGTTGCTACAATAGCTTCTGTTGTAGTTACAATAATTCTAGTTATTTTTGGGTCTTACGATACTATAGAAAAGATTGTAATGTTTTTAGTAACTATTATCTTTTTTTCTTATTTTTATCTTCTCTTCAAGTTAGACATTCCATTACTAACTATCATTAAAAGTTCGTTTTTTCCTTCTTTAAATGAAGAATCTTTCTATTATGCTGAAGCTGTACTCGGAGCTTCAATCATGCCAACTTATGTTATATTGCATAGCGGGTTAGTATACGAAAAGGGCTGGATCCATCATCATCATAAGGGTATAGAGGACTTAACTAGAAAAGAAAAAGACTACGTAGTAAATGAACGAGTAGACTCTGTTTTTAGTCTCCTTACTGGAACTTTACTAAACGTAGCAATAATAGCTTGTGCAGCGGCTACCTTAAATAAAGGAAGAAATGTAAGTGAATTCTTAGACGTTGCTTTTCCATTCTATAGCGCGTTAGGTAATATTGGTCTTTTACTGTTCGTGGTAGCATTTGCATCTGCTGGCATTTCAGCAACCATTACTGTTGGCTTAGCTAGCGTTTACAATACCTTTGGCTTTCTAGGATTAGAGAAAAGAATGAACGATAAAAAGTTTAAATTAGCATTAATTGTTTGGTTAATTATGGCTAGTATTGCTTCATTTTTATCAAATAAGATTCAAATTATTGTTCTTTCCCAATACTTAAATGGAGTCTTGTTGCCCCTTGTAGTGATTCCGCTATTAATAATCACTCGAGATGAAAAAGTAATGGGGAAATACAAATTAGGAAGATTTGCAACACTTCTAGCTTTAGTTATAATAATGACTACAACTTTACTTTTTGTTGTGCCTCTTCTTCACTAGATAACACTTCGGAAGAAGCTGTAACTTCTTAACAAACACAGTGAGTTTTTTGGATTTAAAGGTCTACAATGTAAACTTATGAGTTACGCTAATTACTTAAAGTATTTTAATGCTAACAGCAGGACAACAGTTTGTTAGTAGGCATGTAACATTCAGATATCTAAAAGTAAAGGTAGTACGCCATGCATTTCTCTTTTTTATGCACGTACTCTCTAAGAACTCTAAACTATGTTCAAACTCCTACTTTTTCTAAAGCTAAACTCTTCACACTTAATGCCATGAAAAAGCTTAAAATCTAAGAAATCGTTCTTTATGGGAACATGAAAAGCAAAAAGAAGGATGAAACTTTCGTAAGATTTAGCGCCACTGTTCCCCCTTCTTTGCTTGAAGATTTCGATAAGCTAGTAAAAAGCCTAAAACTGGATAGATCAAAGGGAATTCAAATTGCTATGAGAAACTTCATAACTGAAGAAAGCTGGAGGAGTCTTGAACCAGGTAACTATGCTGGGGTAGTTCTAATAACTTATAACCATGAAACTCCTGGAATAGAAGAGAAGCTTACAGACCTTCAGCATCTCTTTCTTAGCTTAATAGCGGCAAATGTTCATGTTCATCTTACTACAGAAGATTGCATGGAAGCCATAATAGTTAAAGGCGAGGGGAAAAAGATAAAGCATCTTTCGGAATCAATTTCTTCCGTTAGAGGAATAAAGCAAGTTAAGGTTTCTGTAGTGAAAATGCCATAGGTGAAATCACATGTACGAAAAAAGAACTATACTTTTTAAGAATGGAAAAATTTATACAATTGATCAGTCAAAACTTCCAGAAGAAGAAAAGTGGATTGAATTAAAAAATTACAAAGAAGTAGCTGATGCTGTAAAATCTATGAAGATAAGGGGTGCGCCAATAATAGGCGTTGCATGTGCTTTTGCAATTGCGATAGAAGCTAACAAATTAAGGTCAAACAACATAAAAAGTTCACTCAAAAGAATAGAGGCAGTTGCCAGCTACTTAAAGAGTACCCGCCCAACTGGAAGAAACTTATTTTGGGCAGTTGATAAGGTACTAGAGGCTTCAAGAAACTCAAAAGACGTTAATTCTCTTAAGAGGAATGTAGTACGCGTTGCTAAAGAAATCGCCGAGAAAGATATATCAACTAACAAAGCACTCGTAGAGTATGGTGCAAAGTTAATTAAGGATGGAGATGTAATTTTAACACACTGTAACAGTGGAAGACTTGCTACGGTTGCTTACGGCACAGCTCTTGGCTCGATAATAAGAGCTTGGAAGTCTGGAAAACAGTTTAAACTTTTTATTACTGAAACTAGACCTTTACTACAAGGTGCTAGGCTAACAGCGTGGGAATTAAGAAAAGAAAAGATTCCATTTCATTTAATAACTGATAATATGGTTGCGTTTGTTATGAAGAGAGAAAAGATAAACAAAGTGTTTGTTGGAGCTGATAGAGTATGGAGTGATGGCAGTGTAGCTAACAAGATTGGAACCTACAGCATAGCAATAATTTCAAAAGCATTTGGAAGCAAGTTTTTTGTTGTTGCGCCTTCTTCAACGTTTGACTTAAACTCAAAGCCAAGTGAGAGCATTGTAGAATTTAGAAAGGAAGACGAAGTTACTCATGTGATGGGTTTAAGAATTGCTCCACGTGGAACTAGAGCCTTAAATCCTGCTTTTGACATAACTCCTCCCAAGTATATTACTGCTATAGTAACTGAAAGAGGCATAATAAGAAAGCCATTTTCTAGAACAATAAAGCACATACTCTTAAGACAAGGTTAATTTTTTCTTAATCATAGCAATTGTTCTTCTTAGTCACTTTTTTGGTACATCTACATTCACAAAGCAATTAAGAATGTTTTTTACATGTTTTCGATTTCTTTTTTCAATTCGTCTAGCTTTTCGTAAGTTCTAATTTCCTAGCAAGGTTTTCTGCTTCTTCCCAGTTAACCTTGGCTCTTCTAAAACGTTCTATTGTAACTGGTCTTATACCTTACAACTTCTAGAATTAAGTAAGCTTCTACAGATAGAGAAAAGAATCTCTGCCCCCACCTTTCTACTTCTAAGATGTGCTCCGAAAACACGTGAAAAGGATTTCCAAGAAGCGTTGTAGTAAAAATTTCTATAGGGATTGGCTTCTCATCAACTGGGTAGTACACTGTAATGACATATCCTTTCTTACTTCTTATTAGTTCTGCTCTCATCTCCTCTTTTCCAGACGCTCTTATGTAAGCTTCTTCTACTGCACTCAAAGTAACGTTAGGAGAAAGTAGATCTATATCTTTGCTACTTACATCCAAACTTTGAGTAACTGCAAGTATTTGCGATCCATAAATAACAGTTGGCACCTTTGAGTTAAGAGCTGGGTAAAAAGGTAGCAGCACTGGTAACCATTCATTCATGCTTCTCATGTGAGTTCATCTGCCCAGAGAACTGGAATTGAGTTAAACATCCTTTTTAATAACAGACGATCTGAAATTGGAAGGCCCATTTTCTTTGGCGTTGCTCCAAATTTTCTATACTCCTCTTTCACTCTTTCACATGAGGGCTTAGTTATCCACGAAACAATAGCATCACAGTTCTCAGCTAACCAAACCAAATGCGAAAGGAACTCTTTTCCTTCTTTTCCTAAGGCTTCAGGATTGCGGACTACGCTAATTGCTGTCTCAGCCGCAACTTCTAGTGCCCAAAGTTCCCCGCTTAAACCATTCTTCTTGAGAACTTACATTAAGCATGCTTTTTAACTCTTTATTTGCTCTTCGAACACTAAGCATAAAAACTTAAATAAAAAGGTTGTGGTTTTCTTCGATTAAGGTAAAGTAAGGCTTAAGAAGAAAATTGTTTTTCGAAATTTATAGTGACCCAAGTCGCACTATTTTTTGTGTGCTATTCTGTTTTCATTAAAAGCCACTGATCTTCTTTAAACTTTATTAGTTGGTAGATCCCTTTTAGCTTTTTTCCAAGCAACTTAAATTTTATCTTACTTTCAGATTTTTCAACTAGCTCATAGGTTCCTTTATCCCAAATCAAAACTTTTCCAGCTCCGTATTCTCCTTCTGGAATTACGCCTTCAAAATCTGCATACTCCAATGCATGGTCTTCAACTTGTATTGCCAATCTTTTTACTCCACGTTCAACAGGAACTTCTTTTGGTATTGCCCAAGATTTTAAGACTCCATCCATTTCTAACCTAAAGTCAAAGTGGTGGTGACTTGCCCAGTGCTCTTGAACTACAAATATTGGACTCATTTCACTATTTTTATTGAATTAACTTTTCCGGCTTTAACGTGAAGTAAACCCTCCTATTATTCTTACCCTTGTTTTCCACCTTGTTAAGTACAAGTTCTCCAACTTCTTTTGTGTTTGAAACATGTGGGCCGCCATCTGCTTGGATGTCTAATCCTTCTATTTCAACTATCCTCAACTTTTCTACATCTGGTGGCATTGCTTCTGCAAGTTTTACTATTCCGGGAATCTTAAAAGCTTCTTCTCTTGGTAAATAGTAAATTTTTACATTTCTACCCTTAGCAAGTTCTTGGTTGGTTTCCGAGAATACTTCTTCAATTAACTTTCTGTCGAATTTTTCAATGTTTACATCTAGTCTTGACTTATCTACGCCAACCTGATTTCCAGTAATTAGCGCGCCTGTTTTTTTATTAAATACTGATGCTAACGCGTGAATTCCTGTATGCATTCTCATTATAGTGTACCTCTTTTCCCAGTCGATTATTCCTCTTACTTTATCGCCAGTGCTTAAACCTAAGTTAGCTACATGGTGAAATACCTTATCTCCTTCCTTTCTCACTTGATCAACTATGTATTTCTCTTCTCCTTTGAGTATCACTCCTGTATCTTCTGGTAACCCTCCGCCTCTTGGATAAAATGCAGTTTGATCTAGAACAATTTCCTCGTTGCTAACTTCTACGATTTCTGCCTCAAACTCCTTTAAGTAAGAGTTGTCCATGTACAGAAGCTTTGTCATGGTTTTTAATTGTAAGAACGTAGGATTTAAATATTTTATGTTCCTATTAGCACTTTAAGTTAAACAAATTCATCTGGTTTTCTCTTTCAGAGCCTTTACGACTAGTTTAGCGCTACTTTATGTCCAATTTTTCATTTATTTCCTTCTGGTAGTTCTCAATCTTTAGGTCTTCAACATCTTTTACGTTTACAGGCTTCTTCAAATAAGAGGATTCTATAACTGAGTAAGATATTGCCATTGCTTTATAACCTTCAATAGCATCAGTTTCTGGCTTTTTCTTATCTCTTACTGCTGTGAGGAAGTCGTAAAGTTCAATTGCCACTGAGTCATACAAACCATGTGGAAAATATTTCTCTCTTTCTTGTTGTGATGCGTTTAGTAAGAAGAAAGATGCTATGTTCATTCTGAATCCAGTATCAAGTACTATGTTGTCTTCCTTGATTACACCTTTGTTTCCGTATAGCCACTTACCAAAAGAAGATCCTTCTCCATGCCCTGCCCAATATGCAGGAGCCCAAAGTGTAATACAGCCATTTTCGTGATTAAGTATTGCAAACCCAGCATCTTCAACACTATTCTTTACACTTCTTAGTATAGTTCCTCTTTCGTCTCTGAGATACCGCTCCCCTTCAAAAGTTCTTGTAATTCCAATTGCTTCGCTTACGTCACCAGCAAAATATCTAAATAGGTCAGCGTCGTGAACTCCATTATCTAGAACAGGCCCTGCTCCAGCAGATAGCTTTTCATGTCTCCAAGGAGTTCCCGCTATGACCGCATCTCTTCCCCAATTTGGTGCACCTCCAACGCCTCCCAAGAAAATCATTTGAAGCTTCCCTATGTGTCCGTTTTGTATTGTCCATCCTATTGACCTGTTGTTTAAGCTACGTCTATAATTTTCTGCAACAGCAAGTATAGCTTTTCCATCTTCTGTTGCTTCGATCATGTTGTGAGCTGCTCTCATGGTTATCGCTAGCGGCTTTTCTACTAAAGTATGAATTCCTTTTTTCAAAAAGGGAATAGAAAGTATATGGTGTGTCCGATGATCAGTTGCTATGTCAACAGCGTCTAGGTCTTTTATTTCCAAGAGCTTGCGTGAGTCTGGAACTTCTATCGGCTTAGT
>Ga0078972_1007797_pt1 | contig 23323 bp, 18 predicted proteins | sample YelNatPaOPGAMG01_FD_67568 | JGI IMG/M metagenome (GOLD analysis project Ga0078972, IMG submission 67568) | Hot spring thermophilic microbial communities from Obsidian Pool, Yellowstone National Park, USA - OP-RAMG-01 (SPADES assembly) (version 2) | ecosystem: Environmental > Aquatic > Thermal...
CCCCCCCCCCCCCCCCCCCCCCACCCCCCCCCGCGCGTCCCCCCCCCCCCGGGGGGGGGGGGGGGGGGCTGGGGGTGGGGGCAGCACCATACACCGAATGCTGGCATACAGGCTTGCCCCCAAACTGAACTGCCCGGCCGCCGCGCATGCCGCCAGAGCGCGCCGTCGCCTGGGTTCCGGCCGGGCTTCTCGCTGGGCCGCAGCCCGGCTCCAGCTCAGGACGAGGTTTGGCATGTACCCCCGAGGGAGGCCCTGCACCGGGATGGTGCGAAGCGGTGAAGCCCGGTCAGCTGGCCCCTGGCTGCACCCTCCTGGCGCAACGGCTGCCAGTATAGGCAGCCCCAGAATCCATGTCAAGGCAGTTGACTTTTAACGAAGCATCGAGTATGCTTCTCCTGTTGGTTCCGGTTTTCCCTTCTCAAGGCGGAGGAGACCATGTACCTACACGCCGACAGCGCCCGTTGTTCGGGATGCCGCGCCTGCCAACTCGCCTGCTCGCTGCACCTCTTCGGCGAGAACAACCCCAAAAAGTCCGCCCTGGCCATCATCCCCCACTTCCCGGACCCCGGCACTTTCGAGGTCAGAACCTGCACCCAGTGCGGAACCTGTGCCGACGTCTGCCCGGCCGACGCCATCCACCAGAACGACAGCGGCGCCTACACCATCGACCCCGATGCATGCACCGGCTGCCTGGCCTGCCAGGAAGCCTGCCCGGAGCAGGTTATCTTCACCCGCCCCGAGCTCGACGCCCCTTTCAAGTGCGATGCCTGCGGCGATTGCATCGCCGTCTGCGGCATGGACGTTCTGTCGCTGAGCTGAGGAAAGGAGAGAGTCCATGTTCGGCTACGGCGGACGCATCCTGCGCGTCGACCTTACCACCGGCCGCACCTGGGCGGAACCCATGCCCGAGGAGCTGGCCCGCGATTACCTGGGCGGGCGCGGCGTGGGCGCCTACCTGCTCTACCGCGAGGTACCCCAGGGCACTGACCCGCTCTCGCCGGCCAACCGCCTCTACGTCTCGGCAGGCCCATTCTCCGGCCTGCTCGTGCCCGGCGCCGGCAAGTGCGACGTGGCTTGTAAGTCGCCCCTGACCGGGGGCTACGCGGGCGCCAGTGTGGGCGGCATGCTCTCGGCTGAGATGAAATACGCCGGCTACGATACAGTCGCCATCCAGGGCGCCGCGGCCAAACCGGTGTACCTCTTCGTCGACGATGACCGCGTCGAGCTGCGCGACGCCACTCCCTATTGGGGCCAGGGCTCGCTCACGACCGAGCAGGCCCTCAAGAAGGCCCTCGGCGACGATTTTCAGATTGCCACCATCGGCCCCGCCGGCGAGGCCGGCGTCTCCTTCGCCTGCATCAGCCACGACTTTGGCCGCCAGGCCGGCCGCGGCGGCGTAGGCGCCGTCATGGGCTCCAAGAAGCTGAAGGCCATCGCTGTGCGTGGCTCGCGCTCCATCCCCGTGGCCGACCTGCCACGCTATCGGGAGCGCGCCCGCGCCCTCTATGCCGCCTGCAAGGCCTCGCCCGGCCTGGAGGCCTGGCAGAGGTACGGCACTGCCGGGGTGACCACCTGGGCCAACGAGATCGGCGCCTTCCCCACCCGCAACTTTTCCTCGGGCTACTTTGAGGGCCACCCGGGGCTGAGCGGCGAGACGATGCGCCAGGCCATCGTGGTCACCGACAAGGCCTGCTTTGGCTGTCCCAGCCCCTGCGGCAAGTACTCGTTCAGCAAGAAGCACGGGGTGCATGTCGAAGGCCCCGAGTACGAGACCACAGCCCTCATCGGGGGCGACTGCGCCCTCGGCAACATCGAAGACGTGGCCTACGCCAACTATCTCTGCGACGAGCTCGGGCTCGACACCATCTCGGCGGGCAACGCGGTGGCCTTTGCCATCGAGTGTTTCCAGCGCGGCATCATCGGCACCGAGGACACCGGCGGCCTGACCCTGCGGTTCGGCGACCCCGATACGGTCTTTACGCTCCTGCGCCAGATTGCCGCCCGTGAGGGCATCGGCGCCGTTCTCGCCCAGGGCGTGAAGCAGGCTGCTGCCACCTGGGGCAAGGGCGCCGAGGCCTACGCCGTGCAGGTCAAGGGCATGGAGATGAGCGGCTACGAATCGCGCAATGCTCCGGCCATGCTCCTCGCCTACATGACCTGCGACGTGGGCGCGCACCACAACCGGGCCTGGGCCATCACCTACGACATCGCCGTGGGCCGTGACGCCATCACGTCCGACAAGGTGGCCAAGGTCATCGAGCTGCAGCACATCCGCCCGCTCTTCGACACGCTGGGCGCCTGCCGGCTGCAGTGGGTCGAGCTTTCGGTGGACCTGAGCCACTATGCCCCGATTCTGGAGGCGATCACCGGCGTGCCGCGCTCCTGGCAAGACCTGCTGCACATCTCGGAGCGCATCTGGAACCTGACCCGCCTCTACTGGCTGCGCGAGGTGCCGGGCTTTGGCCGCGCCTGGGATGCGCCGCCCGAGCGCATGTGGCGCGAGCCGGTCGCCAGCGGCCCCACCGCCGGCAAGCTCGTGGCCCGCGCCGATGCCGAGCGGCTGCTCGACATGTACTACCAGCAACGGGGCTGGGACTCGGACGGCCGCCCCACACCGGCCAAGCTCGCCGAGTTGGGGCTCGACCGCCTGTAGGCAAGTCGCGATTCGACCGGCTGCGGACCGTAGGGGCGGTTCGCGAACCGCCCCTACTACCCCATCGCACTTGCCCACCGGGGCGTGGATCCCGTCGGGGCATCGCGCTTCGCACGTGACCCGCAGCGGAAGCTATTGGGGGTTTTGGGCGTGTCGGGGCCGGGCAGGCGCGAAGTGGGTCTGCCGGCTGCTGCCGGGCGTGGGCGGGACCAGCTGCAGTCGCAGTGCTACGGCGTTTCGTGCGAGGCTGCAAGGAGTAGTCCATCTCGTGTCGGTGCAACTCATCCCGGTCGGCTTCATCAAGCCCTACTTCCCGGCTGAGACGGTCACGGTGGAAGTGGGCGAGGGCAAGACCACCGAACAGCTGCTGCAGGAGCTGGGCGTCAACGGCGACCTGGTGGCCATGGTGCTCATCAACGGCCGCCAGGCCGCCAAGGACGAACTGCTCCACGACGGCGACGTGGTCAAGCTGATCCCCTTCGTGGGCGGCGGGTGAGCCGAGGATTGCGAGTGTGTGAACCGTGCCAGGCCGCCTTCGCTGAGGCCTGGCTTTTGTCGCCACCGGTCGCGGCCGGTGGCTCATCGGGCTATCGAGGAGGATAGCATCCATGTCTGCCCAGGCCAACAAGCCAACGCCCGCCGGCGGAGAGGCCGAGCGCTGGATCGAGCGCGACGCGGCGGCCCTCTCCCCCTCCTACACCCGCTCGTACCCATTCGTCATGGACCGCGGGCGGGGTTCGGAGGTGTGGGATGTCGACGGACGCCGCTACATCGATTTCAACGCCGGCATTGCCGTCTGCTCCACCGGGCACAGCCATCCCGACGTGGTGCGCGCTATCCAGAAGCAGGCCGAGCGGTTTCTGCACATGTCGGGCACCGATTTCTACTATCCGGCCGAGATCGAGCTCGCCGAGCGGTTGAATGCGCTGGTGCCCGGAAGCGAGCCGCACCAGGCCTTCCTCTGCAACTCGGGCACCGAGGCGATCGAGGCCGCCTTCAAGCTGGCGCGCTATGCCACCGGGCGCCCGCGCATGCTCGCCTTCATCGGCGCCTTCCACGGCCGCACCATGGGCTCGCTCTCGCTGACCGCGTCGAAAGCGGTGCAGCGCGACGGCTTTGCGCCGCTGGTGCCCGGCGTCAGCCACGTCCCTTACGCCTACTGCTACCGCTGCGCCTATCACCTGGAATACCCCGCCTGCGACCTGGCCTGCGTCTCGTACATAGAGAAGACGCTCTTCAAGCACGTGGTGCCGCCGCGCGAGGTGGCCGCCATCTTTGTCGAACCCATCCAGGGCGAGGGGGGCTACGTGGTGCCGCCGCCAGGCTTCCACCAGCGCCTGAAAGAGCTGGCCGAGAAGTACGGCATCCTCTTCGTCGACGATGAGGTGCAGGCCGGCGTCGGCCGCACGGGCAAGATGTTCGCCATCGAGCACTGGGAGGGCGTCGCTCCCGATATCGTCACCGTCGCCAAAGGCATCGCCTCGGGCCTGCCCCTGGGCGCCGCCGTCGCGCGCAAGAGCCTGATGACCTGGGTGCCGGGCTCGCACGGCAACACCTTCGGCGGCAACCCCCTGGCGTGTGTGGCAGCCCTCGAGACCTTGCGCCTGGTGGAGGGCGAGTACATGGCCCATGCCGCGGCCATGGGCGAGGTGCTCATCGACCGCCTGCGCGAGATGCAGAGCCGCTACCCGCAGATCGGCGACGTGCGCGGCAAAGGGCTGATGGTGGGCGCCGAGTTGGTGCGCGACCCGGCCAGCCGCGAGCCAGCGCCCGAGCTGCGCGACGCCATCGTGCAGGCCGCCTTCCAGCGGGGCCTGCTCCTGCTCGGCTGCGGCGCCTCCAGCATCCGTTTCAGCCCGGCCCTGAACATCCCCCGGGCGCTGGTCGACGAGGCCCTCGACATCCTCGACGAGTCCATCGCCGCCGCCCTCGACGCATAGCGGGACCGAACCGCGAAGGCGCAAAGACGGAAAGAGATAATAAGAAGAGACTTCCCAGGCTCTCAAGGCCCCAGAAGTCTCTTCTTGTCGTTCTCCTTGTCCTTCGCGCCCTTTGCGTCTTTCGCGTCCTTCGTGCTGCTTCGCGTCCTTCGTGCTACTCCACCCGCAGTGAGCCGACGCCGCCATCCACGTGCAGGTCGAGCCGGCTCTCGGCCGTGCCGTAGCCCGCCGTCTCAAAGGTGTGCTCGCGGCTGGGGCGGAAGCGCGGCGAGAGGCTCAGGCTGCCCAGCCCCCCATCGACGGTAACCCGCGCGGCCACGCCTTCGGGGATGTGCAGGACCAGCTCGCCCACCCCGCCGTCGATGCGCGCGGCCATCTCGGCCCCCTCACTGGGGAAGTAGACCTCCATCCGCCCGACCCCCGCCTTCACGCGCAGGCTCTTGAGCGATAGCGCTCGCAGGTCCAGCTCCGACGTGCTCGCGCCCGCATCCACGCTGATGTTCAGAGGCACCTCGCGGGTCAGAGCCAGCGCCCAGGTCTCTCCCGCCGCGGGGCCGAGGGGGAGGGCCCACCCCGGCGTGCGGCGGCTCGCCAGCTCGAGGCGCCCGACGCCACCCGTGACCTGGTACGACAGCGAAGGCGGCTGCCATCCATCCGGGTAGCCGAGCGTGCCCTCCAGCAGGCGCGGCGAATCCTCCAGCGCCGTGACCCGCAGCTCGCCCGCGCCTATGCGCAGGTTCACATCCACCTCGGTGGCGCCGGCCAGGTCCTGGCTCACCTCGCGGGTCAGCCGTTCGCTGCCCGCTGCCCCGGCCGCGAAGAGCGAAGGGGCGCCCCCGGGGCCGGCAACCATCACGTAGAAGAGGCCGGCCAGCAGGGCGATGATGAGCACGGCCACGAGCAGGCTGCCCCAGCGGCTGTGCCGCGCCAGCATGTCGAGCCCCACCAGGATCAGGACCGCCGGCCAGAGGCGCAGCAGCCCCCACCAGTCAGCGCGCAGCAGGCCCAGGTTGCCCAAGAGCAGCGCCCCGCCCACCAGGATGAGGAGCGCCGGCCCGACCAGGCCAGGGCGGTGCCAGCCTTTCTCTGCCATAGGATCAGCCGCTCCTTGTCCGCTCGATGAGCAGCGCGATGCCTGCGGCGATCAGCAAGAGCGGCCACAGGTAGCGCCCGTCGAGCCACCAGAAGAGATGCAGCTGCTTGGCCAGCAGCATCGCGCCCAGCGCCACCAGCGCGGCGCCCGCCAGCACTCCGCGCTGGTTGGCATCGAGCTGGCGGTAACGCGGCCCGGGCGGCACCACCCCCGGCGCCATCTCCGGCTCTTCCGGCATCACAATCCAAAGGATGATGTAGAGCAGCACCCCCCAGCCCGTCGTCACTGCCAGGAGGGCGAAGAGCAGGCGGATCACCACAGGGTCGATGCCCAGGTACTCGCCCAACCCCCCAGCCACGCCCCCCACCATGCGCTCGCGGCGACTGCGGTACAGACGGCGTTCCATTATCGCTCCTTCCCCCAGTTCCACCAGTTCTTCTACAAGCAATACGCGCCGCCCGGCCGTGGGTTTCGCTAACGCCGCGCGAACTCGCGCTCCAACTGGGCAACAGTCATGTGGACGATGGTCGGCCGGCCGTGGGGGCAGGTGTAGGGCAGGCTGGTCGCTTCGAGCTGGCGGACCAGGTCGCGCATCTCCTCCTCGCCGAGGGTCTGGCCGGCGCGCACCGCGCTGTGGCAGGCCACGGTAGTGAGCGCCCGCTCCTCCCAAGCGTGCTCCGCTTCATGCTGGGGCACCGGCTGGAGCAACTCGCCCAGCAGGTTCACGATCTCTTGCTCAGGAAAGGCCACCGGCACTGCCCGCACCAGGTAGGTGGTGCCGCCGAAAGGCGCGATGTCGAAGCCCAGCCGGGCGATGGCCTCGCGCCGCTCCTCGAGGGTTGCCGCCTGGTAGCGGGTCAGCTCCACCGGCCGGGGCTCGAGCAGCGTCTGCATCGGCACGGCCAGGCTCGCCCGCAGGCCCTGCAGCCGCTCGTAGAGCACGCGCTCGTGGGCGGCGTGCTGGTCGATCAGGTACAGGCCATCGGGCCCCTCGGCCACGATGTACGTCTGCGCCACCTGGCCCACCACCCGCAGGGCAGGCAGCCGGCTGGGGCGGGGGGCAGGCGGGCGCATCAGTTCGAGCGCCATCTGGCTCAGGGCAGCCTGGGCCTCGCGCCCGGCGTGCACCGTGACCGGGCGCCCCTCGGGCACCGGCACCACCTCTCCGCGCACCGGCTCGACCTGCGGCAATGCCGCATACTCCATCAGGCCGCGGCGCACGGCCTTCTGCACCAGGCCGAACACGTCCTGCCCCTGGCGGAAGCGCACCTCGCGCTTGGTCGGATGGATGTTCACATCCACGTCGGCCGGGTCGAGCCGCAGGTCGATCACGGCCACCGGGTGGCGCCCGGTAGGGAGCAGGCTGCGGTAGGCCTCCTCTACGGCGAAGGTCAGCGCCCGGTCTTGCACCCAGCGGCCGTTGACAAAGAAGAACATCCAGTCGCGGCTGCCGCGGTGCAGCGAGGGCGCGCCGATGAGCCCCGAGACCGCGGCGCCCAGCCGGCCGCCTGGCGCCTCCAGCACAGGCAGGGCCGTCATGGCCCGCGCCGTCTCCACCCCCAGCGCCTCGGCCGCAGCCTCTTCGATGCGCCCGCTGCCGGTCGTACGCAGCACCTCGCGCCCGTTCTGAACCAGGGTAAAGCGCACCGATGGGCAGGCCAGCGCGTACGCCACCAGCAGGTTGATGATGTGGCCGCTCTCCGTGCCCTCACTGCGCAGGAACTTGCGGCGCGCCGGCAGGTTGAAGAAGAGGTTCTCCACCGTCACCGTCGTGCCGGCCGGGCGTGCACACACCTCCTTGCGCACCAGCTCGCCGGCCTCGAAGCGCACCAGAGTGCCCGCGGCCTCATCGCGGCTGCGCGTGGCCATCGTCACCCGCGCCACCGCCGCAATCGACGCCAGCGCCTCGCCGCGGAAACCGAGGGTGCGGATGCGGAAGAGGTCCTCCGGATCGTGAAGCTTGCTCGTCGTGTGCCGGCCGAACGCCAGCACCACCTCGGCAGCAGGAATGCCACAGCCGTCGTCGGCCACCACGATCAGGCGTTGCCCGCCCTCGCGCACCTCCACCTGCACCGTGGTCGCGCCCGCATCGAGGGCGTTCTCCACCAGCTCTTTGACCGCCGACACCGGCCTCTCGACTACCTCGCCGGCCGCGATCTGTGCGGCTACCTCAGGGGGCAGCGCTGCAATGCCCACATCCATCGCTCTCCAGTCTGCTTCCAGTTATGTCCTCATTGTACCACAGCCAGAAGAGCGCTGTAAAGGAGGGGTGCACAGTTCAGTTTGGGGGCAAGCCTGTATGCCAGGCATTCGGTGTAGGGCCCGGCTGCCGCCCCTGGCCGCAAGTTTCTACCTGGCACAGGGCTGCGCGAGCCCTGGGTATTCAGAATGACAGGCGTCGCCGGGCCACTGGCCATAACTCTTCCCCGGACAGCATTGGTTCGTGAACCCCCCGCCGCCCATGACCCATTGACGGTGCCTCCACGCAGGTTGTTGCCGTAGGTTGGCGTGGCCCGGTTAATGCTGAATGGACTCGTGGACGGCACGCGCTCCCCATCGGCGTGCTGCAAGCACAGGGAACCAGTGGCAAGGAGGAACCCAAGATGACGGCACAGGTCGGCAAGCCCGCCCCCGACTTTCAGGCGAGCGCCTTTGTGCAGGGGACCTTCAAGAACGTGAAGCTTTCCGATTACAATGGGCACTGGGTCATGCTGTGTTTCTATCCGGGCGACTTTACCTTTGTCTGACCGACCGAGTTGGCGGCAGTTGCCGCCAGGTACCCCGAGCTGCAGGCCATGGACGTCCAGGTGCTCTCCATCTCGGTCGACAGCCGCTTCACCCATAAGATATGGCAGGAGCAAGAGCTGTCGAAGATGGTGGAGGGCGGCGTGCCCTTCCCCATGCTCTCCGACCCCGGCGGGCGCATCGGCGCCCTCTACGGCGTCTACAGCGAGGAGGAAGGGGTCAACCTCCGCGGCCGCTTCATCATCGACCCCGATGGGGTGATTCAGGCCATGGAGGTGCTGACCCCGTCGGTCGGCCGCAACGTCGACGAGCTGGTGCGCCAGGTCCGCGCCTTCCAGCTCGTGCGCGCCACCGGCGAGGTCACGCCCTCCGGCTGGCAGCCCGGCCAGCCCGCCCTCACGCCCAGCCCCGACCTCGTCGGCAAGGTGTGGCAGGTCTGGAAGCCCGAGATGGCCTACGCCCCCTCGCCCGAGCCCGCGTAGAGGGCCAACGACAGGCACCGCGGACCCTGGGCGTAGCGACTTACGCCTGACAGAACCGTGAGGCGCGACGTGCCTTCGCCACTTCGGGTACCCCCACCCCTGGCCCCGCCCCCTGCGAGCGGGGAACACGGGAATGAGGGGTTTTGCACGGGCGCGTTGCGCTCGGGCAAAACCCCTTTCACTACGATGCGGATGCTTCACCCGTGCTCCAGCGCACGCTTTCTCCCCGTCCGTGAAGGAATTCCGCTGCCAACGACCACCCTCTATTGACACGTTTGGCTTGTCGGGCTCAGGGGCGGACGGGGCGACAGCCTTCCCTCTCCCTGAAGGGAGAGGGCGGGGGTGAGGGTGAAACGCCGAACGGGGGGCCAACCGAGGGCCTTGCCAAGACGCTTTCTGCCCATCCGAGGGCTCCAGCGCAGAAGCCCCCCTTGCCCTGCCCCTCTCCCCCACGGGGAGAGGGGATCGGTTCGCCTCTCCGCCGCCGAAACCCTGACGGGAGAAGGTTAGGGCCTGCCCAGAGCGCAGGCGAAGGGGTGAGGGGGTCACACTCCATGCAAGGGTCGCTCAGACGAGCGTTGAGGATTGCCTGCTTGGCCTTGACCTTGGCAGCGCTGGCGCTGGGCGCGCATGGCCTATCGCCGGCTCGCGCGGCTCAGCCACTGGCCGCCCCCACGCCGCCCGCGGCCTTTGCCAACCCGCAGGCCGCCTGCCGCGCCGCCCTCGACGTCTACGTCGAGCGCTTCGCGCCGGGCCGGCGCTTCGCGTTGGGTGCGGTGCAGCAGCTCGAAGCCTGGGCCTACGCCTACGCCCAGGAGGTCGACGCGGCCGGGCGGCCAGCCGGCGAGCGCTTCATCGCCCTGCTGGCCCACCAGGAGCCAGGCTCGGGCTGGTACGCGCTGGCGCCTCGCGTCGCCAGTGCCGCCGAGTACAACGCCCTGCTCGAGCGTTTCCCCGCGGCCCTCTCCGATGAGAGCCTCAAGGCCTATCTGCGCCAACCCGAGGTCGCCGTGGCTCTCGCTGCCTTCACCGGCCACCGCCTGCCCTGGACCGCCGGACGTATTGCCTACCTCACGCAAAAGGATACTGAGCAGCACCTCTATCAGGCCGATTTCGATATCGAGGGCCTGGCGGCCGCCGGCCAGGTGCGCGCCTCCAAGCCCGGCACCGTCGTCTTTGTCAAGCAGTCGAGCCACGAGGGGGCCTGCGACCCGAGCGCCCGTGGCAAGGAGAACCTGGTCGTGATCCAGCACGACACCGGAGAGTACTCGTGGTACCTGCACCTGGCACCGGGCAGCGTCCCCGTGCAGGTGGGGCAGCGTGTGAGCTATGGCACCGTGATCGGCATCGAGGGCACGACCGGCTACGCCTGCGGCACGCACGTGCACTACATGGCCTCCACCGGCCACACCGCCTGGACCGACCCCAACGACCCCAACACCATGCCCTGGGCCACCGGCGTCGCGCCGGTCGATTTCGATGAGGTGCCCTGGGCGGGCCTCGTGGAAGGCAGCATCTACACCTCGCAGAACTCACCTTCCGTCACGGGTATCTTTGTCAGCCCGGCGGAGGGCACGACGGTGGCGGGCGACGTCATCCTGCTGCAGGCGCAGGTGGTGGGCGAAAGGGGCCTCCCCTACGCCCACTTCGTAGCCTACTATGGCGGTGCCTGGCACACCGTCGGGCCCGACTTTACCGGCCCCAACCTCGGGTACTATTGGGACACGCGCGCGGCCGGCGCCGCCGCCGGCCCCATCACCCTCGCACTCGAGCTCTCCGACGCCGCGGGAAAGGTGCAACGCCTTCCTGCCGAGCGCCACATCACCAGGTAGGGGGAAGCATCTGGCCGGCCAACCCTCGGGCCGGGCCGGCTCTCATCCAGATGCTTCCCCCGCCTCCTGCCCAGGCACCGCCGCTCCCGCACGCCAGGCCGCCCCCCGTCACCCCTCCCCTGGCCCCTCGAACCCATAGCGCGCCAAGACGCCCTGGCCCTGCGGCCCGCGCATAAAGTCCACGAAGGCCTGCGCAGCGTCGGGGTGGGGGCTCGACCGCTCGAGCACTGCCACGGCCGCTACGCCGCGGCGTGCCTGTTGCTCGGGCAGGCGCACCAGCTCGAGCGGCACGCCAAGCTGCACCTGATAGAGCGCTTCGGTCAGCCAGACCGGGCCGGCATCCACCCTGCCGGCGAGCAGGTTGAGCGGCGTCTCACGGTGGTGGATGCGGGTAAAGAGCGCACTCCCACCTCCACGGAATTTGACACCATCTCTTCGCTTGTCTATAATGGTCCTTTGTGAGCCGTGGCACGGAGGCATAGGAATCATGATCAACGTCACTGATCTGCGCAAGAACGTCACATTCGAAATGGATGGCCAGCTCTACAAGGTGCTCGAATACGAGCATTACAAGCCTGGCCGCGGCAACGCCATTATCCGCACCAAGCTGCGCAACCTCCGCACCGGTGCCACCCTCGACCGCAACTTTCTTTCCGGCGACCGGGTGCAGGATGTCCGGCTTGACCATCATACCGTGCAGTATCTGTACCACGACGGTGACCTGTACTACTTTATGGACACCGAGACCTTCGACCAGCCCGCGCTCACGGCAGCAGTCCTGGGCGATGCCGTCAACTACCTGAAAGACGGCGTCACGTTGGAGCTGAGCCTGTACAACGGCGAGCCGATCGAGGTTGAACTGCCCACGACGGTCGACATGGTCGTCACCGAGGCGCCCATGGCCATTGCGGGCGATACGGCAACCGGCGCCACCAAGCAGGTGACCACCGAGACGGGTCTGAAGGTGACCGTGCCCCTCTTTGTGAACGAGGGCGACGTGATCCGCGTCGATACCCGCACCGGCGAGTATCTGACGCGCGTGTAACGGCGCTGCCAGCCGCAAGGCGAGTGTGACTGTGAGAGAGGGAAACGGCCGGCGGCCGTTTCCCTCTTTTCTGTGGGGGCGGTTCGCGCACCACCCCGCCGAACGCGAGGAGGGCCTGTTGAACCAGATTCTGGCTGCGGCCACCTGGTGGCTGTGCCTGGAGATTATCGGCTGGGCGGCCTGGCCCCTCACCGCCACCTTCCTGGGCAGCACCGCCAGCCGGGGGGCAGCCTTTGCCAAGCACCTGGGGCTCCTCATGGCCGGCTACCTCCTCTGGCTGCTCGTCTCTCTCAAGCTCCTGGGCAATACCCGTGCAGCCATCGTGCTGGTGTTGGTGCTGGTCGCCGGGCTCTCGCTGCACGTGTCGCGGCGCCAGCGCCTGCTAGACCTGTGGCGCGCGCAGCGCCGCGAGCTTTTCGGGGCCAGCCTGCTCTTCCTGGTCGCCTTCGCCGGCTACCTGGCTTTCCGCGCCTACGATCCCTCCGTCAGCCACACCGAGCAGCCAATGGATTTCGGCTTCCTCAACGCCATCCTGCGCAGCCCCACCTTCCCGCCCAACGACATGTGGCTCTCGGGGTATGCCATCAGCTATTACTATTTTGGCTACCTGCTGATGGCTATGGTGGCCAAGCTGGCGGCCGTGCCCTCGGGCATCGCCTACAACCTGGCCCTGGGCACGGTCTTTGCCCTCACCGTCACCGGCGCCTACGGCCTGGTGCGCGACCTGGCCGCCCGCGGTGCCGGCGTGCACGCCCACCGCTTGGGCCTCCTCGGCGCCGCGTTTGTGGCCCTGGCCGGCAACCTGGAGGGGTTCCTCGAACTCCTTCATGCCAACGGCATCGGCAGCGCCGCCCTCTGGAGCTGGGTGAACATCCCGGCGCTCGCGCAGGCGCCGGCTCGCGGCGGCTGGCTGCCCGGGCTCGATTGGTGGTGGTGGCGCGCCACGCGCCTGATCCAGGACGTGAACCCCCTCGGCAAGCTGCCCGAGGTGATTACCGAATTCCCGTCCTTCAGTTTCATCCTGGGCGACCTGCACCCCCACGTGATGGCCCTCCCCTTCGGGCTGCTGGCGCTGGCCGTGGCCTGGAACCTGCTCGCGGCCGCTCCAGACCTGCCCGAGGGCACCAGGGTCGAGATCTTGCCCGGGCGCTCCCTCGCCTGGCCCGCCTTGCCGCCCCTGCCGCTCCTCGTCCCCCTGGTGATCGGTGCCCTGGGGTTCCTCAATAGCTGGGATTTTCCGACCTATGCCCTGGTTGCCGTGGCCGCCTATGCCATTGGCCGGGCCTGGCATCACAGGCAGCTGGATGGCGCCTGGGCCAGCGAATCTGCGGGGTTTGCCGCCATCGTGCTGGCCCTTGGCTTTGCGTTCTACCTGCCGTTTTACATCGGCTTCCGCTCCCAGGCCGCCGGGCTCGGCGTCGTTTCTTACGCAAAGACGCCTTGGCTGCAGTACGTGCTCATCTTTGGGCTGTTCCTGGCCGTCGTGGTGCCGTGGGCCTTGGGGCAAGGGCTGGCCCTTGTGCGGCAGCCGCGCTTCGGGCGCGCGTACGCCGTGGCTCTGGTGGCTGCCCTCATCCTGCCCGCCATCCTGGCCGTGGGCGCGGAGGGGCCGAGCGGGGTGCTGCTGGCCCTCTTCGGCTCGGCAATCCAGGCCCCCTGGCTGGCCCTTGGCCTGGCCCTCCTGGTTGCGCTCGTCGCTGCGCTCCTCTGGACGCGCCTGCACGCCCCCGAGGCCGACAGTGCTTCGACGTTCGCCCTATTGCTGGCCCTGGCCGGCCTGCTCCTCACCTTTGCGACCGAGTTCGTGTTCATCCGCGACTCCTTCGGCACGCGCATGAACACCATGTTCAAGTTCTACTACCAGGCCTGGGTGCTGCTGGGCATCGCGGCGGCGTGGGGCGTGAGCGAGGTTGCGACGCGGCGCGGCCCTGCGCGGGCCGCGCACCGGCTGTGGTTGGGGGTGGTGGCCTGCGCCCTCGCCGCCGCACTCTACTACCCCGCCGCGGCGGCCACCAGCAAGGCCAACCTCTTTGCCGGCCCGCCCACCCTCGACGGCACGGCCTGGCTCGACCCGGCCTCCGGCGAGGGAGCGGCCATCGCCTGGTTGGGCCAGCACGCCGCGGGCAGCGCTGTCATCGTTGAGGCGCCCGGCGACGAGTACAACCCCGCCCACGACCGCGTCTCGGCGTGGACGGGGCTGCCCACCGTCCTCGGCTGGGCTGGCCACGAGGGGCAATGGGGCCGCGATGGGGCGCTCCTGGCCGAGCGCCAGGCCGATGTCGCTGCCATCTACCAGGGCCACAACGCCGCAGCGGTACGGGCCCTCCTCGACAAGTACGGCGTGCAGTACGTCTACGTGGGCCCTTACGAGCGCCAGAAGTACGGCCTGAGCGCCGACAACCTGGCCCTCCTCGACCGCGTCATGGCAAGGGCGTACGACCGCGACGGGGTGATCATCTACGAAAGGTGAGCCCGCCGCCGGGCCTCTCGGCCAGCACCCGCCAGTTCACCCCGCGCCAGCAGGCCGGGCCGGCGTCGCCGGGCAGGCTCAGGTTGCGCCGCTGCGTGCCCAGGATGCTAAAGCTGGAGAAGAGCCCAAAGAGGTCATTCTCGGCGCAGGGCCGCGCATCGGCCGAGCCCTGCGGCTGGGCACACGGAGGCCACGTCGCGCCGGGCGGCCGCTCCAGCAGGCAATGGCAGTCGCGCGGCCCCGCCACGACGGCCAAAAACAAGCCGCCTGGCCTCAGCACGCGCCACACCTCGGCCACGGCCCTGCGTGCCTCGCCCGGCCGGGCATGGTGCAGCACGTTCACACTCACCACCGCGTCAAAACTCTCAGCAGGAAAAGGCAGTGAGATCATATCGAACTGCACCAGGTGAGCCTGCACCCGCTCTCGCTCGAGCCATCTCCGCGTCTGTTCCAGCGCCAGCGGCGAAAGGTCGCCCGCCGTCACCTCCAGCCCCAGCCTGGCCATGTAGACCGTGTGCCGCCCGCCACCACAGCCGATGTCGAGCACGCATCGCCGCCCGGAACGCGCCAGGATGGGCCCCCAGCGCCGGACGGTCCGGTCTGGCTCCTGGGGCGTGAACCAGGCATGCGAGCCCTTGCTCAGATGGTGCCTCGCCACAACAGCCTGTCCTCCGCCGGTGAGTTCGAACCTCTGGTCGCTGCCCTCGGGAACCCTCGCCATGGGAAGTGGCTGAACCGTTGCGCCCGGCACCCTGATAGCAATTCGTGGTCCACGTTGGCCAGTGGCGGGGGGCGGGCGGGCGCATTCGGCAGAATCTAAGACTCGCGCTGCGTGCGGCTTGGGGGCCAGGTCACAGGCCCGGCGCAGGCCACCCGGGTGAGGGCCGCGGTGGCACCCTCGCAGCCCGGGCGGGGGTCATGGTGGTGTACCTGGCGTGTGCTCCTGTCTGTCCCTGTTGATCGTTCCCCCAGGGGCTCCGAGCGCGCATATGCACAGGTCTGCAGGTTTGGCCGGCACTGCCGTTTGAGGGTGGCAGCGCCGGCCAAACCTGCACAGGCTCCAGGAACGGAGGGCACGGCTCGTCCGTGCAGGGCAGGTGCGGTGCTACGGCTTGGGGATCGCCAGGTCGTGGGCACCTCGCTCCGACAGCCTGGCCTCAGGCAGGTTCTCCTGAATCAGCTCGTGGATGATCTGCGCGTACTTGACCTTTTCGCGGGCCATGGCGGCCAGGGCCTCGACGCTCGTCCACGGCTTGTAGAGGGCACCGGGCCCTGCCGCGCAGGCGGGGCCGGGCTCGATCTTGAAGTAACAGGGGGCGCAGACGCGAGCCATCTCGGGGGCATCGTAGAAGCGGTTGAACCCACCAAAGCTCTCGGCCAGGTAGATGTGCAGGTCGAGGGGCAGCCGGGTGCCCTGGCGGATCGACGCCAGCTGAGGCAGCGAGAGGTCGGCCACGGGGTTGAAGGTGCTGGCGCCCAGCGTCTCGAGCACACGGCCGCCGGCCGCCGAGGCATGGCCGGCATAGATCGACACCTTGAAGACCACGTCGGCGGGGATGTCGCCGTTCCTCTTCATCTCGTTGAGGAGCCAGAGCAGCCCCTCGTCGATGACCAGAAAGCCGCGGAAGCCGATCTCGATGGCGCGCATGATGTCGGTGATCACATAGCGCAGTTGGTCAGAGCCGCGGAAGCGCAGCCCCGAGAGGCCGCCCTCCGGAGTAGCAAGCTGGCGGCCCGTGTCCCACGCCGAGCGAGGGCCGGGAGTGATGATCACCTCCATGCGCGCGTCGGCAGCCAAGCGCGCGAAGCGGCGCAACTCGTCCTTGTCGAGCAGCGTCGCCCCCATCACGGTCGAGATCAGGCGATGGATGGGCACCCGGCGCCGGTCGGCCTCGTCGACCAGCGCCTCGAGCACCTCAGGGCGCTCCACGCCCGAGATCTCCATCCGGTACCATGCCCCGTCGGGAAAGCGCGCCTGGCTCGTCGGCAGGTCATAGGCATCGCGCGGAGGCATGCCGGCGCGTGCCATCGCAGCCGATACTCGGTCCATCTCCATCGATGTTGCTCCTCTCTTCCATGGGAAAGCCTGTACCTTCCTCCGTGAACGTACAGGAGCAACATAGCGCATTGTGCGGCAAAAGTCAAGGCCGTCCAAACGAGGTGCGGCCAAGACCCTACATCGCCTGGGTTGCAGCCGGGCCTCTCTCTGGGCCCCTGCCCGGCTCTAACCCACGACGGGCGGTGCACGGAAGGCCCTGCACCGGGACGGTGCAAAGCCTGAAACCCGGTCACCTGCACGGCTGTTGACAAGCCCAGGCCTTCTCCTATAATGGCATCAAACCCCTCGGCACGGCCACCGGGCCGCCATCCACGTAGACATGAGAGGCTCGCAAGGGTGAGTGAGGAGCGCCTGTGCACGGCGACATACAGCCCCAATGCCCGGCCCCCCGCCGATGCTTCTCCGCTTCCGCGGCCAGGAGAGAAGGAGCGACCATCCGCCCTCATCTGTGCCATCGCCCTGGCCGCCATCATGGCCGTGGCGCTGGTGCTGCGCGCTGCCCGCTTCGGCCAGGTGCCCGCCGGGCTCTACCACGACGAGGCCTACAACGGCCTCGACGCGCTGCAGGTGCTCCAAGGGTGGCACCCGCTCTGGTTCCCCGCCAACAACGGCCGCGAGCCGCTCTTCATCTACCTGGTGGCGCTCGGCGTGCGCCTCTTCGGCCCCACCGTGACCGCAGTGCGCGCCCCCGCCCTCTTGCTGGGGCTGCTGACCGTGCCGGCGACGGCCTTTCTCGGGACCCAACTCGCAGGCCGCCGCGTGGGCCTCTTGAGCGCCGCCGTCACTGCCATCACCTTCTGGCCGGTGCACCTGAGCCGGGTCGGCTTCCGCGCTGTGGCGCTGCCCCTGTTCATCGCGCTGGCTTTGGGCTTCCTGTGGCGTGGCCTGCGGCGGGGCCGCCGCCGCGACTATGCGCTGGCAGGGCTCTTCTACGGCGCTTCCTTCTACACCTACCTGGCCGCCCGCTTCACGCCCCTCGCCCTCGTCGCCCTCGGCGCCCTCATGCTCTGGCCGGCGGCGTGCCTGCCGCGGCCCACCTGGCGCCAAGCAGGCCTCTTCGCTGGGGCCGCGCTCCTCGTGGCGGCGCCCCTCTTGGGCTACATGGCGCTGAACCCCCAGGTGTTTGCCGGGCGGGCCGAGCAGGTGTCAGTCTTCAACCCCGCCATCTCTCACGGCGACCCCTGGGGCACCCTGGCCCGCCAGTCGCTCCTGGCGCTGGAGGCCTTTTTCATCCGCGGCGACCGCATCCCGCGGCACAACCTGCCCTGGCGGCCGATCTTCGACCCCGCCCTGGGCCTGGCCTTCGTGGTGGGGCTCATAGCCGCCACGAAGCGGCGGGCCGGCGGCTGGTTCGCCATCCTGTGGGTGGCCATCATGCTGCTGCCCACCATCCTGGCCGAAGACACGCCCCACTTCCTGCGCGCGGTAGGCATCCAGCCGCTGGTCTTTGTGCTGCCGGCCTTTGGCCTCGACGCGGCCTGGAGGTGGTTCGAGGCTCACGGCCGCCCGGCGTTGGGCGGCTGCCTGGCGGGCCTGGTCCTGCTCGCCGGTGTGGGGAGCACGGCCTACGCCTACTTTGGGCCCTACGCCAACTTGCAGGCCGTCTACTACTTCTTCGAGGGGGGCGCCCGCGAGCTGGCCGGCCGCATCGACGCCTTTCTTGGGGGCACCGCAGGCCCGCGCCAGGTGTACATCTCGCAGCGCCTATGGCGCGACTGGCCGTCGCTCCGCTTCCTGGTGCCGGCAAACCGTGCCGTGCAGGTGATCGCGCCCGACGCCCCACCCCAGGCGCAGCCCAGCGGCGAAGTGCTGCTGGCCGTCTGGCCCTTCGAGAGCTACGGCCCCGCGCTGCAATACCTCCCCGCGGGTTCGAGGCTCGAAGTGGATGCCGACCTCCAGGAGCGAGGTGACCTCGACCCTCAGCCCCGCTCGCTGGCCCTGATCTTCCGTGCCACGGCCCGGCCGCCGGCCCAGGCCCCCCTGGCCACCCTCGAACACGGCATCCGCCTGGCCGAGGCACGGGTCGAGGAGGCCGGCCCGGCACGCCTGCGGGTGCGCCTCGTCTGGGAGGCGGGCGAGGCGTTGCCCATTGACTACACCGTGTTCGTGCACGCCCTCCGGGGGGGCGATATGCTCGGCCAGCACGATGGCCCGCCCGCCGGCGGCGCCCTGCCGACTCGTTTCTGGCGGCCTGGCGACCAGGTGGTCGACGTCCACGAGGTCGACCTCTCGGCGCCGTACGACCCCCAAAGCGATCGCGTCATCGTCGGCCTCTATGATCCCGCCACGGTGACCCGTCTCCGCGTCGTCGCCTCACGCACGCCCGCGCCCGACAGTGCCATCACCATCCCAGGGCCGTGAGCGACCCAACCGTTGTTGCGTTGTCGATCGTGCCCGCGCCGTGCGGGCCCATGCCAAGGGAGGGAAACACTCATGCGATCGCGTCTGCCGCTCATGGCCTTTGTGCTCTCTCTGATCCTCGTTGCCGGGCTCTTGCCGTGGCCCGCCCGAGCCGATTGCGGCCTCGAGAACAACAGCTTCGAAGGCGCCTACCCCGACCACTTTGGCGATACCCACGGCTACGTGGCCCCTGCCTGGCAGCCCTGGTACCAAGACGGCCCCGACCAGGCCTCTGGCAAGAACTGGCGCCCCACCTACGGTGCCTTTGACACCGGCTACCTGGGCGGAAAGCGTGTCCACGGCGGCACCTACGCGCAAAAGTTCGGCACGCAGTGGGCTACCCACAACGCCGGCGTGTACCAGCGTGTAGCGGTGCCCCAGGGCAGCCAGGTGACCTTCACCGTCTGGGCGCTGGCCTGGAGCTCCCAGGGCGACGACCCCACGGTCGTCTCGCAGCCAGGGAACTATCGCGTCTACGTGGGCATCGACCCCACCGGGGGCACCGATTGGGCGGCGCCCAGCGTGCGCTGGAGCGAGCCACGCATGGAGTACAACACCTGGATGCAGCTCTCCATCAGCGCCCAGGCTCAGGGCGGCGCGGTGACCGTCTTTGTGCGCGGCAACCCCGAGTACCCGGTCAAGAACAATGAATCGACCTGGGACGACGCCTGCCTGACGGTCGTACCGCCCACGCCGCGGCCCACCAACACCCCGCGGCCCACCAACACGCCCACCGACACGCCCACGCCGGCCCCCACGGCAACCCCGACGGCCACGCCAACGCCGCTCACCGGGTCCATCTGTGTGCAGGCTTTTAACGACAAGAACGGCAACGGCAAGCGCGACAGCAGCGAGGAGCTGCTCGCCGGAGTGCGCTTCTCGCTGCTCGATAGCCAGCAGGCCGAAGTGGCCAGTGCGGCGCCGGCCAGCGGGTCGCATTGCTTCCCTGGCCTTTTGGGGGCGGCCTACACCGTCAGAGGGAGCGTGCCCGAGGGCTACGAGGCCACGACGCCGAAGGAGTGGGCACTGACGTTGCCGCCCGGCGGCACGCTCACGGTTGACCTGGGCCTGAGGGCGCTGCCGACGCCCACGCCGCCGCCCACGCCCACGCCCACGCCGACCCCCGAGCCGCCCCTGAGCAAGCTTGCATCGACGGTGGGGCAGGGGCTCTTCAGCGTGAGCGGGCTCTTGCTGGCCCTGGTGGCCATCGCTCTGCCCTTCGGACTGCGTTACGTGCGTGCGAAAGAGTGAGGGATGAGTTCAGCGACCCGAACCGGCACTCGCTCCCTGCGCTATGTGGGGCTGGCCGCCGCGCTGTTCACAGCGGTGCTGGCGGCCTGGCCCCTCCTGTCGGTGCCCGGCCTGGTGAACACCCGGGCGGGCGGCGATAGCCCGTTCCTACTCCTGCGCGTCTACGAACTGGCCACGAACCTGCGGGCCGGCGTGGTCCCGGCCCGCTGGATGCCCGATGCTGCTTACGGCCTGGGCTATCCCTTCTTCAACTACTATGCGGCCCTGCCCTACTACCTGGCGGCCGCGCTGAGCCTGGCAGGCGCCGGCGTGTTGTGGGGCGTCAAGCTGGCCCAGCTGGTGGGCTTTGTGGCCGCGGCCGCCGCGATGTACGCCCTGGCGCACGAGCTGTTCGGCGACCGGGCGGCGGCCCTGCTGGCCGCGGTCGCCTACACCTTCGCGCCCTTCCACATGGTCAACGTCTATGTGCGGGGCGATTCGCTGAGCGAGTTCTACGCCTTTGCTTTCTACCCGCTGATCCTCTGGGCCATCCTGCGCCTGCGGCGCGCGCCCACGGCTGGGAGTGTGGCCATCCTCGGCTTCTCCTACGCCAGCCTGATGGTGACGCACAACATCTCGGCCTTTATCTTCTCGCCGCTGGCCGGCACAGCGGTCATTGTGGCGGGGGCCTCCGCGCCCAGGGCCCGCCTGCGCGTGCTTGTCCTCGGTGCAGGCAGCCTGCTCTTGGGCGCCGCCCTGAGCGCCTGGTTCTGGGCGCCTGCCCTCCTGGAGCGCAGCGCTGTCTCGCTGACCGATATGACCACCGGCTACTTTAACTATGCCGGCCACTTCCGCTCGGCCAACCTGGTGCAGCGCGCGTTGGCCTTCGACTATACCATCGACCCGGCCCGTAGCCCCTTCGCGCTGGGCGGCCTGCAAGCCGGGTTGGCCATCGCCGGCCTGGCCGGGCTGGCGGCAGCTACGCTCCTCCGGCGCCGCCACCCGGCATTGCTGGTAGCCCTGGCGGCGCTCGCTGCCTACGCCGTCTGGCCCATCACGCCCAGCTCCGCCGTCGTCTGGGCGCACGTGCCGCTCTTGCCCATGGTCCAGTTCCCCTGGCGCTTCCTCTCCATCGCCTCCCTGGCCACGGCGCTCCTCCCGGCGGCAGCCCTCAGCGCACTGGGCAGCGCCGGCCGCCGCGCGCCGGCCAAGCCCCAGCCAGTCCGCCGGGGCTCGACCAGCCTGCAGGCCATCGAGGCGCTGCTGGCGGTGGCATTGAGCACACTGATCGCCTGGTCGGCCCTGGCCCTCCTGCGCCCCGAGCCTCTGCCCCTGCGCGAGGCCGATATCACCCCAGAGCGGCTGCAGCTCTACGAGCTCGTGACCGGCAACATCGGCAGCACCGTGCGCGCCGAGTACTTGCCCGAGGCCGCCGTGCCGCGGCCCTTCACCGGCGCTGCCCTCATCTACGGCGAGCCTCACCCGGCCCCCTCTGCCGTCGAGGGTGCGCTGACCTCCAGCCGCCTCCTCTCGGCCGGCCCCACCTCACAGGCGTGGGAGGTCACCGTCGAGGGCGAGCGGCCAGCCATCGTCTTCCAGACCTACTACTTCCCCGGTTGGCAGGCCAGCGTCGATGGCCAGCCGGCGGCCATCAACCCCGACGTGGCCAACGGGCGCATCGCGCTCGCGCTCGCGCCGGGGCGCCACCAGGTGGCCCTGCGCCTGGGCGCCACGCCCCTGCAAGGTGCGGCCGGGGCCATATCGCTGGCCGCGCTGCTGGCCGGGCTGGCGCTGGCGGCGCTCGCCATCGGCCGCGCCCGCGCCTGGCGCGCCATCGCCGGGGCGGCGGCCATCGTGCTGCTCACCGCCAGCGCAGGAGCCCTCCTCGGCGCGCTCACGGCCCATGCCGCGCCGGCCGGCGCGCTGGCCACCGAGACGATGGACTATATCCGCATGCCCTACCTGCACCCCAACCCTCGGGGGGTCGCCTTTGGCGACTCGGTGCGGCTTGTGGGCTATGAGCTCTCGCCCGCCGAGGCCGCGGTGGGCGACACCATCCACCTGCGCCTGCACTGGCAGACAACCAGCAGCACGCCGCTGGAGGCCATCGTCCGCCTGACCAGCGCCGCCGAGCCCCTCTTCCACGCCCCGAGCCTGGCCGAGAGCACGGTGCCGCTGGCCGCGGTCACCGAGCATGAGCTGCTCGTGCCGCCCGAGGTGGCGCCCGGCCTGGCACTCCTGGCGGTAGAGGTGCGTGGCCCCGCCGGCCTCCTTGCGCCCCATACCGACCAGGGCGCCGGCCTCGGCACGACCTACCTGGCGCCGGTGCGGGTGCCGTTGCCTGCGCCGGCGCCCGGCCAGGCTGCCATGGCGCGCCTGGGCGACAGCGCAGTGGAGCTGTTGCAGGCCAGGGTCGAGCAGCCGGCGAACGATGCCCTCTCGGTGCGGCTGACCTGGCGGCCCAACGCGCCCCTGGGCCACGACTATGCCATCGCCTTGCGCCTAGTAGACCCTCAGGGCAACATGGTGCCTGATGCCGGCATCGACACCCAGCCTCGCTACGGCATGTACCCCACCAGCCTGTGGCCGGTGGGCGTGCCGGTGGCCGAGGTCTACCGGCTGCCCCCGCCGCGTGGTACGCCGCCGGGCGCCGGCCACCAGGGGGAGGGTGGCAAAGAAGGGGGCTCGCGCCCGCCCCACCAAGGACAGGTTGATCAGGGCGGTCCAGGCTCGCCCCAGATCTGCCAACACACACAGAACGGACGCCAGCAGGCTGGCCATCCCCAGGGCGACCGCGATCTGCGCCGAGGCTTCCAGGCGAGGCTCGCGCCACACGCGCAGAATGGCCGCGAGCACCAGGCTGGCCAGTCCCACGCTGGCAAAGAAGCCGTCGCCGACCACATACAACCCCCAGACCACGCCGCCTGCACCGAGGGTTCCGAGTCCCGTGACCTCATCGCCATGGAGGACCTGCTGAACCCCGGCGTAGGCGCCGACGGCCATGAGCGCTGCGAGAAACGCCACGAGGAGCCGCTTCGTCTTCAAGGGATCTCCCGCAAGTAGATGACCTTGGGCCGCGTCCCCGCCTCGGACAAGAGACGGAACGCGCGCGGATCCTTCGCCAATCGGGCGACCTCGGAGTCCGGATCCGCCAGATCGCCAAAGGTGATGGCCTGGGTGGGGCAGGATTGGGCGCAGGCAGGCAACCGTTGCAGAGCCTCGTCAGTCAGCGGTTCTTCGTCGACCGCTGAGCGTTCGAGCGCGGCTCTGATGCGATGGTGGCACAAGGTACACTTCTCGACCACGCCCTTGGGACGCAGAGCCACGTCGGGATTCAGGCTGCTTGGGTCTACCCACGCGTGGGCGGTCCAGTT
>Ga0078972_1007799_pt1 | contig 23315 bp, 17 predicted proteins | sample YelNatPaOPGAMG01_FD_67568 | JGI IMG/M metagenome (GOLD analysis project Ga0078972, IMG submission 67568) | Hot spring thermophilic microbial communities from Obsidian Pool, Yellowstone National Park, USA - OP-RAMG-01 (SPADES assembly) (version 2) | ecosystem: Environmental > Aquatic > Thermal...
GGCGGTGCCGACGAAGCCGGTTCCGCCGAGAACGCAAATGTTCATCTGCGCTGCCATGTGTGCCACTACCCACCTATACGCCGCGTAGCGGCATGCGGCGGATTCTACGCCCCGGGAAGCGCGACGGCTCCCCGGGGCGCAGCGTCGAGCGGTCAGGCCGCGCGGACCTCGATCGTGCGCGGCTGCAGCTGCGGCTGCTTCGGAATCACCACCTCGAGCACGCCGTGCGACTGTTTGGCGGCGATCCGGTCCACGTCGGCTCCCTCCGGCAGCGTGAACGTGCGCAGGAACGTCCCAGTGCGCCGCTCGAGGCGCTGGCGGGCATTGCTCTGCGACGCTTCGCGCGAGCGCTTCTCGCCGCGGATCGTGAGCAGGCCCTTATCGGCGGTGATACGGATGTCCTTCGGCTCGACGCCCGGAACGTCCGCGACCACGACGTAGCGGTCGGTCTCCTCGTAGATGTCGACCTGCGGGATCCACGCAACGTCCGCCGCAGCGGCGCTCTCGTCGGTTCCCGTCGAAAACGCCTGATCCAGCTGGCGCTGCAGGCTGTCGATGAGCGTCCAAGGCTGATAGCGAACAACAGTCATGATCCAACCTCCAATGATAGTGGTGTCAGGTTGTGGCACCGTGAATCTCGTTGGAACGGATCTGCGGCCGGGCTGGAATTTTTCAAGCCTCGACGGCTGCACCGAGCGGGTCCGGCGGCCGGGGGACAGGCTGTGCACAAGCTGTGGAATTTCGGGGGATACAATATCTTGGGGTTATGGGACGGGGGGGCCGGAAGGCCCGGACGGAAAAAAATCCTGCCGCCCCGACAGGCGGAATTACCATAACTAATTGTTTTAACTGGCATTTATAAATCACCTGGCGTGCGCCGGAAATCTTGACGCAGAGGCGCGTGGTCATTAGGCTCTTTACCCCGACACAAGATCTTGTGTCCGCTCTCGGCGGCACGCGAGATCGCGCGTTCGGGGAGGCTCAGGGGGATACAGGCTGTGGATCGGCGTATCGGCGAGTCCGGTGCGCACAGCCCCGCGCTTTCCGCGCCGCCCGTATTCCCTGTGATCCGGTGTGCAGACACTAGGGGCGCCGCGGACACATGAACACCGTCGTGAAGATCGAAACTAAGGACATTGACGCCATTCCGTTCCAGGAAGCGTCAATTGACATCTGGGACAAGAAGTACCGTCTGACCGCCAAAGACGGCACGGCCATCGATAAAACGATGGACGATACCTACAAGCGTGTGGCACGCGCGCTGGCGGACGTCGAGCGAGAGGATCTGCGCGACCATTGGAACGAACGGTTCCTCTGGGCCTTGCGCCGCGGTGCCATTCCGGCCGGACGCGTCACGTCCAACGCCGGTGCGCTCGAGCACAAACCGGCCACCTCGACCATCAACTGCACCGTTTCGGGGACCATCGAGGATTCGATGGACAACATCCTCGGCAAGGTGCACGAGGCGGGCCTGACGCTGAAGGCCGGCTGCGGTATCGGATACGAATTCTCCACGCTCCGTCCGCGCGGAGCCTACGTGTCTGGCGCTGGCGCCTACACGTCGGGTCCGCTGTCGTTCATGGATATCTTCGACAAGATGTGCTTCACCGTCTCCTCGGCCGGCGGCCGGCGCGGGGCGCAGATGGGCACATTCGATGTCGGTCATCCGGACGCCATGGAGTTCATCAAGGCCAAGCGCGAGAACGGACGGCTGCGTCAGTTCAATCTTTCGCTGCTGATCACCGATGAGTTCATGCAGGCGGTGCGCCAGAACGGCGAGTGGAAGCTCGCGTTCCCCCTGTCGCGCAAAGAGTACGAATCCGAGCAGCCCGATCTCGCCGATGCTAGCAAGTTCGTCTGGCGCGAGTGGCCGGTGCACGACAAGTACGTGGTCAACGAGCACGGGCTGGTTGCCTGCAAGATTTACAAGACGCTGCCGGCACGGCGCATGTGGGACGTCATCATGACGTCGACCTACGATTTCGCCGAACCGGGTTTCATCCTCATCGACCGCGTCAACGAGATGAACAACAACTGGTGGTGCGAGAACATCCGTGCCACCAATCCGTGCGGCGAGCAGCCGCTGCCGCCTTACGGCAGCTGTCTGCTGGGTTCGGTGAATCTCACCCGGTTCGTGCGCGACCCCTTTAGCGATCATGCCCGTTTCGACTGGGACGAGTATCGCGAGGTCGTCAAGATCTTTGCCCGCATGCTCGACAATGTGGTCGAGATCAATGGCCTGCCGCTCGAGCAGCAGCGCGGCGAAATCATGCGTAAGCGCCGCCATGGCATGGGGTTCCTCGGCCTCGGCAGTGCCCTTACGCTGCTCGGTCTCAAATACGGTTCGGCAGAATCGGTGAAATTCACCGAGGATGTGGCTCGAGAGATGGCGCTCGCCGGCTGGGAGGAGGCCCTCGAGCTCGCACGCGAGAAGGGTCCTGCGCCCATCATGACCGAGCAGTTCACGATCACCAGCGAGATGCTGCGTAAGCGTCCCGAGATGGTGCGCGACGGCTTGAAGGTCGGCGACCAGGTGCCGGGGCGTATTCTGCACGCGAAGTACAGCCGCTACATGCAGCGTATCGCGCAGATCGCACCTAAACTCGTTGAGCAACTCGCCGAGACCGGTGCGCGTTACACGCACCATACGTCGATCGCTCCGACCGGAACGATCTCGCTGTCGCTCGCTAACAATGCGTCAAACGGTATCGAGCCCTCGTTCGCGCATCACTATTTCCGCAATGTAATCCGTCCGGGACGCAAGACCAAAGAGAAGATTGGAGTCTGTTCTTTCGAGCTGCTGGCGTACCGCGAACTGGTTAATCCCAACGCAACGCCCGGGGCGAGCGCGGACGCCGAGAAGTTGCCGGACTACTTCATCGCTTCCGAGGACGTCACGCCGAAGCAGCATGTCGATGTCCAGGCCGCGGCGCAGCGCTGGGTCGACTCCTCGATCTCGAAGACGGCGAACGTGCCGACCGACTTCCCGTACGAGAAGTTCAAGGACATCTACCTGTATGCCCACGAACAGGGGCTCAAGGGGTGCACGACGTTCCGCTTCAATCCGGAGGCATTTCAGGGCGTGCTGGTGAAGGAGCAGGACCTGAAGAACACGGTGTACAAATTCACCCTCGAGGACGGCACGGTCGTCGAGGCGCGTGGCGATGAGGAGATCGAGTACGAGGGCGAGATGCACTCGGCGGCGAACCTTTTCGACAGTCTCAAGGAAGGGTATTTCGGCAAGTATTGAGCCGACGGACCCGCGCATTTCGGACGACGACCATGACCATCAAAATCGAGCGCAAAATCGTCAAGTACCAGGTACAAAAGCCCGACGAGGCGCAGACCGAAAAGGCTGCAGTGGCACAGGCCGCGAGTCCCGAGCCGGCGCCGGCTGCAGCCCTACCGCCATTACCGACGACGACTACGGTCCGCGACAAGCACGGGCACATGGCGCAGGTCATCCGGATGCACGAGAAGCTCGAGCGTCCGGAAGTTCTGATCGGCTCGACATACAAGATCAAGACGCCGATCTCCGATCACGCCATGTACGTGACCATCAACGACATCGTGCTCAATGAAGACACGGAGTACGAGCAGCGCCGACCGTTCGAGATCTTCATCAACTCGAAGAATCTCGATCACTTCCAATGGATCGTTGCCCTCACGCGCATCATTTCGGCGGTCTTCCGCAAGGGTGGCGACGTCACCTTCCTCGTTGATGAGCTGAAAGCGGTATTCGATCCGCGCGGTGGTTACTGGCAGGCGGGCGGAAAATTCATGCCCTCGATCATCGCCGAGCTCGGCTACGTCATCGAGCGGCACCTGCAGACGATTGGTCTGCTGCGCAAGCCGCAACTCGACGAGCATCAACAGAAGCTGGTCGATGAGAAGCGTGCCGAATATGAAGCGCGCACCCGGCAGACGGATGCGTTCGCCAAGTCGGACTTTCCTGAAGGGGCGCAACTGTGTGCCAAGTGCAGCACCGCCGCCGTGGTGATGATGGACGGCTGTATGACCTGCCTGAACTGCGGGGAATCTAAGTGCGGCTGATGGATGCGGCGGACATGGTTGCACCTAGTTTGTGGGTGACCCCATAAAGTGAGATTTTGACCCCATAAGCTGAGACCTGCGGCGAAGCGGGGCTTTTGGGTCGGATTTCTACTGACCAGGATGTCGCCCGGCTCATGCCCCGGCCCTGGCGGCCAGTTTAAAGTCCGCCACCCGTGTGGCGAGGTCAAAATCCCTCCTTTGACAGCGGCGGGATAACCGGATGATTACCCGGCGGCGGGCCACTTGGCGACCCGCTCGGCCGCCTCCGTCAGCCGCCAGCTCTTTCCTTCGAGATGAGCACATTGTATCGGCTTACGGAGGCATGGCGGTGAAATCCCGAGCGTCATGGTGGCGGCCAGCTTCCGATCATTGCCTGATGTGATGGAATAGAGTGCGGCACGGCAAGCCCGAACGGCTTGCAGTGCCGCACCGAGTTCGACTATGGATGTTTGCGTCGGCGTTGCCACTTACGCTTGTCGTTCCGCGACACACGGCGGCCTTGCTGCCTGCCTGTTTTGCGCCACTGCGAACGCCTTGCGCGGGCTGCGTACCCGCGTCGTCGGGTGCGACGCCAGGGCCGCGTCCCGTGACGGGGCATGTACCGCGTCCGCGCGGCCCCGCGGGCGCGCACCACTCCGCGCGCATGGAAGGCGCCTGGGCGAGCAGTAGCTGCAATGGCTGGATGCCCACGATTCTCGCGCGCAAGCAGTTCTGGCTCGTGCTGGGCCCGGCGCACCTGCTCGTGTTGCAGGGCGGTGGGTGGGAGATGCCGTTCCCGTGCAACGAGACGTTGCTGGGCGGTGGGGACGGCCCGAACGCCACCGGGACCACCGTTGTAGCTCACACGAGTCACGGTCATCCGGTTGAAGACCGCCTCACGATACGTATTGTGGATGATCGTCACATTGACACGTGTGACCGCGCGGTTGTAAATGAACTCGTGGCCAATCCAGCGGCCGCCGAAATAGCCGTCGCCGTCGTACCCGAACCCGTAATAGACGCCGCCATAAAATCCAACGTGCGGGCCCCAATATCCGCCATGCCACACATAGAGGCCTCCCATGAAGCCCCAGTAACCCGGAGTCCACAACAGTCCGACCCTGGGCGGCGCCACCCAGGTTCCCGGAACCCAGAAATACCCTGCGGGGCCCCAGCGCCAATAGCCGGGAGTCCACAGCCATCCCACAACCGGGCACGGGGGCTGCACATAGATCGGCAAGGGAGGCGGGGCAACGCGCACCTGCACCACGCCGACCGGCGGTCCAAAAGCCGGCGCCGCAACGCGCACTTGAGCTGCGCACGCAGCGAGCAGTGTGGCGCTAAAGATCACTAGGAGCGCGCGCATGACCGGGACGCGGGCCGTGAGGATTTGACGCATTTGAGAGCTTTCCATGAAGAATAAGACCGGGTGCTGACCACTGTATAACGCTCCGCAACCTCGGGCGTGTACACGACTACTGAATTGAGATCGAATTCGCAGAGAGGGCGGATTGGATTCGGGCGGGATGGTGTCGAGGTCACCCCCAATTTGCGGATTGCGGCAGCAGCGATCCGCCGCTCTGCTCGGATGTCGGGCATCCGATTGGTCGGCTCGGGCGAACGGCTCGAGCGTATCGGCAACGATTTCACTGCGAACCTCGCTGTTGAGTACACCGAACCACTCATCGGATGAGCCTCGAGCGCCCCGACTCAGAGCGCTCGTCGGCGTCAAGTGAAGCGACGTCTAGTCGAATCGTCCTTCTGCAGTGGACGGCCTCTGTCCGTCATCATTTCGTCAGCGGTGGACAAAGGCTCCAAAATGCAAACATGAGCAGCAGAATCAAAGATTCACGAAATTCGGATCGGGAGCCTAACTGGCATCGAGCTTGATCACAAAATAATAGCGGCTAGCGAAGAATTTTCGCCGACCGCGTCCCACGCGTATCGATTTACGTATACGTTCCAGCGCTTCGCGAGAACCGCTGTCTGTCTCTTGGTGCGTCGGAGAATGCCACCAAAGTCCACAGTTCCTGCGAAACATGAGTTCTCCGTCGGCGAACCGAGCGTCGCAACGATCGAGCGCATATCGGGAATTGTGTGCCTGCCCAGAGACCGCTCTGCTTCAGCACGTGAAAGGTCATTTTACAGGCAGGGAAAGCATCACGGGTACACAGCTCATTCGTAGCCAGCTCTTGCGCGGGCTGATTGCGTCCGTCGCCGTAGCCAGTGGTGGGATGCGTCCCGAAGAACTGCCGCCTGCGGGAACAAGCGGCAGACTTCGTGACCATTCCTACTTTCCAATTCGCCGGCCGATCCTATTCTCCCGGTGGTTCAGAAGCGCTTGCTGGCGCCGCGTCAAATATCCTCCATTGCGTCGCGCCATGCGCCTCTCAGTGATGCGAGTGCGCCAATCTGCACTGCGCAGCCGAGCTGCCTTTGCGGGCGTGATTTCACCCTCGCGAAGCTGCCTGTTAATTCGCTGGTGCTGAACTGCGAGACGATGGTTGATCTGCTCACGGCGCGGGTGATGGGAATTCCATGGAGTATCAGCGCGAGCCGGTAAGGGCATGCCTAACGATAATGCCGAGACAAGTACAGCAACAGCCAGGATGCTGCGAAGCGCTCTCATGACGGGTCCTCGGTGGTGTGCAATTGCCGGATGCACCATGCGTCCAGCCCTCCTGACGAAAACGCAGCGAATCCCGCCAGGTTTACCGGACGATCATCCGTCAAAGAGATAGCTAAATTATGCGTCCTCGCCGCGCACTCCTGAAGTTTGACTGAGCGCGACCCGCACGCGTCGACCCAGGCCGCTCAGGCGCGATGCCGGTTCGTTCGAAAAGACGAAACGGATGTATTGTGCGCCATGGGTATCGCCCCAGCCGGACATCGTCGTGGCGCAGATGTTCTGTTCAAGGAGGCGGGCCGAAAGGATCGCCCCATCGATCCGGAAATCCGATGTACGCAGCAGCATCGACCACCCGCCGGCAGGAAGCCCGAAAGGCAGGCCCTCCAACTCTCCAGCCATGACGTCGCGGCGGGTCTGCAGTTCTCGTATATAGGGCGCCAGCCCGAGCTCTGAGTTCTCAAGAGCCGTCGCCACCGCATCTTGTGCAATGCCTACGGGCACGACAACATTAGCCAGCGAAACCGCAACTAAATCAGGCATGAACCGCTCTGGTGCGATGATCCACCCTACGCGCCAGCCGATCATGCGTAACTCCTTTGCGCATGAGCCCACAGTGATCGTGCGTTGAGCCATATCTGTCAATCCCGCCGGGTGGACTACTGCGCGATCATCGAACAACAGACGTTCCATCGCGGTATTGAGGATAAGAGTAATGTCATGCGCGCAGCACAACTCTGCGACAACCGACCAGTCGTTGGCCGTGAGATATCCCCCGCAGGGCATCGACGGAGACATCAGTAGCATCGTCGTGACTTTTGGGCCAATCGCTGCCCGCAGCGCGGCCAGATCGAGTTGCCACAGACCGCCCGGATTAAATGTGAACGGGACGAACTTCGGAACACCGCCGACGAGACGGATGCGGTTGAGCAACCCAACGTAAGTGGGGTCGGTGACGATGACTTCGTCACCAACCTCGACGGTCGCAAGCAGCACGTTCAGGATCCCTGACAGGCCGCCTGCTGAGATGATGCAGTTTCGTTCTCCGGAATACGATACGCCTGACAGCCGAGAAACATGCTGCGCGGCAATTTCCCGTAGACGTGACTGTCCGACGAAGGGCAAATAGCTGTTGTCGGAATCGTTTGTGGCGGCTCGGCGCGTGCGTTCAGCGGCAGCTGGATCGGGCGGAATGTCGGTATCGAGGTTCTCCAGACGAAGGAAGTCATCTCTCGAGGCGTCTGCAATCGCGCCCATCTGATCAACACCGATGCCTGCGATGTGCTGGAGGCGAGCGGGTCGCGCCTGTGGCATGTTGAATTCCTGAAAGCAACGATCAAGAGAGATGCCAGCACAGACCGCGTCACCTATGCAAGCGTGGCTCCGCGTCCATGCCTCCTCGAGTTGTGCCCCTGGACGCGTTCCAGAAGCAAATGTTGCGCAGAAGCAACGATCCGCCGACGCAGAACAGAGGGGTATTCGTGCCCGGATGGCGACAACGTGGTGAATTTGCAAATCCGCATCGGCGGCGAGTACAGTTCTTGCGCACTGTTTGCGACAGCTTTCGTCGGGGCGTCCTGGCCAGCGACGTCTAGCTGTACGCAGCAGCTCTAGGTCTTGAGGGGACACGTTCTAGGAGTCATCAGAACAATGCGCAGAAATTACACAGTGATTTTCGCGGTAGCGGGCATTCTCGGACTCGCCGGCGCCAAACCGGCCAATGCGGCCGCGCCACAGACAAGCTTGGTGCCCTCGGAACGTCTGACAGAAATCGTCGTCACCGCGACTAAGCGCAAGACGCTCGCGCAAGACACACCGATCAGTATGACGGTGCTCACCGCGGCGAACATCGCTGACCGCGGCCTGATGGATTTCAATACCCTTGCGCAAGGCATTCCGGGCCTTTCGATGCGTACCTCGGGGCCCAATGAGACTGAATACGAAATGCGAGGCTTGAACTCTTCTGGCGGCAATACATCAATGGTCGGCGTGTACCTTGGTGATATTGCGCTGTCGGCGCCTGCCTCGGAGCAGCTCGGCAAAGTGATCATCGATCCGAATCTCTATGATCTACAGCGAGTCGAAGTCCTACATGGCCCGCAGGGAACGCTGTACGGATCGAGCTCAATGGGCGGTACCGTTCGCCTCATTCCTGCCAGCCCCGAGCTCCGCCATTTCGACGCATCTGGAGAGACTGTCGTCTCCGACACCGGTTCTGGTGGCGGCATCAATTTCACCCAAAACGGCATGGTGAATCTGCCATTTGGGTCGACCGCCGCGTTGCGTCTAGTGGGCTCGCACACCACGACCAGCGGCTGGTTGAATCGTTACGTACTCGCCGATGGATCAGTGCAATCGGACACCTGCCCAAGCACGCCCTGCTATCGGCCCAGCAATTTTTACACTGCGCCACTCATCTCGACCACCTCGAACGCCAATTCATCCACTGATGACTCATTTCGGGCCATCCTGCTGTATCAACCGAATGATCAGCTGAAAATCACGCCGATGCTTATGTGGCAGCAGGATACGGCGAACGCACCAAACGCCGTGGACGTGAATGGCTCACCGACAAATCCGAGCATGCCAGCACAGAAGGGGCATTATGAGATCTATCAGACGTCTGAGCCGCAAACGGACCGCTTCACTCTCGGCAGCCTGAAAGTTCAATATGCGATCACCCCGGATATCGCGATGACTTCGATTAGCGGGTTGTGGTCTAACCACGCATTGGTTTCACAGGACGGTTCCGAGGAGAACGCAAGCTCAGCAGGTCTCGGCTCCGCGACCCAGGCATTTCCCTATGACACTTCTGCGGGCGGCGTTGGCCCGACAGGTCCGGGGCCATTCGGTCCCGGTGTGGAGGAGCGTGATTACACACGGCAGATCAGTGAAGAGTTACGCGTCGCTTCAACCGGTAACGCACCCCTTCAATGGCTGCTGGGATACTATTATCAAGACCTGAATTCAGAATGGGACATGTGGTCCGTCAACCCGCAGGCAGGGCCCATTGCGAATGTTTATGTCGATTATCAGCCACAAACAATTCTGCAAAACGCCTTTTTCGGCAACATCTCCTGGCGATTTGCCCACGGACTGACCGCCTCCGCAGGGGTGCGCTGGTATCACTACTCATACGCCCAGACCAATTCGGAGTACGGAGACTTCACGCCGTATGGATTTGCGAACCTGTTGAGCGGGGCGCCCACGGTGGCCGGCAACACCCAGCCGTTTAACACCAACGCTGGGGGCAGTGCGAGCGGTACGAATCCGCGGTTTAACCTGACGTGGCAGATCGACGGAAACCATATGGTGTATGCCACGATCGCCAAGGGCTTTCGTCTCGGCGGTACGAGTCAGCCGTTCGTCGGCTACAATTACCCCGTCACCCCTGCTATCTGTGCAGCGCCGACTTCCCTGGTTCAGATCCAGCAGTGCGGTCTGCAAGCAAAGCTTTCCGCAACCCCGACTCAGGCAGGAACAACGTATACATCGCTCGCAAACTTCCCAAACGTCAATTCTCAGGGCGTGCCTCAGTTCAACTCCGACTCGGTTTGGGATTATGAAATCGGAACCAAGAACGAGTTCTGGCACCAGCGAGCCCTGTTCAATCTCACCGCATACTTCGAGCGTTGGATGGATCCACAAGTCTCAACTAATATCGCTGGCTTTGGATTCACGGTGAATGGTGGTAACGCCAACATCTACGGACTTGAGACGGAGTTTCGCGCCGATCTCGGTGACGGCTTCGAATTCGCGACCGACTGGGGCTATACCCACAGCGCGTTCCTCACCAATAGCGCCATCGATGGGATTCCGAAGGGCTATTCGGTTCCGGACACGCCAAAATTGACGGGTTCGGCATCCCTCAATTATCGGCATGAGCTCACCGACAACATGTCGTTCGTCGGAAATGTCAACTATAGCTACGTCGGATCGCGATACGATCTGCCGTACGGCGTCACGGTGTACCTGAACAACATCAACCAAACCGAGATAAATTTGCCTTCTTACGGCATCGTGAACCTAAGAGTCGGGCTGCGCACAGCGCAGTGGACGGCCGCACTGTTTGTCGACAATGCGCTGAATAAGCAGACGCTGCTCGATCCATTGCCACAGATCAATTTAGCGATCCCGCAGTTCACGCGCTTCATCGTGAACCAACCCATCACCTATGGCTTGGATGTGACCTATAACTTCGGCAATTAACCCGGACTGCAGGTCAACGAGAAGGGCCCGCCCGCAGGGGTGGGCACTTCCCATCCACCTAGTATCTGCGGCTATTGCGATAAGCCTGTTACTCGAAAACGAGCCTCGGGAAGTAAAAGGAGACGATCCAGTTCGGGATGTCGACGATTTCGCTGATGCGCAGGTCGCCACAGACGCTGCACAGCATGTAGGCATCGACCGCCGGCATTCCATGATCGCGCGTCAGCCAGTCGATCATAGAGCGCACAGCGTCGCGGGCCGCCACCATCAGGTCAGGTCCGACGCCGGTGCTGATCAAATAACCGCGCTCATCGAGGTGACGAGTCACAGGGCCCGGCGTGATCAAACGTGGAAACGGCAGCGGCTGCTGCTTGATCAGATCGAAACGGAGCGCCGTGCGCATCGGGCTCTCGAGTGCCGTTCCGCAGACCTCTCCGTCACCCTGCGCCGCGTGAGTATCGCCGACCGAAAACAACGCGCCTGAAACCTCGACCGGCAGCTGCAACTCGGCGCCTACGCTGATGTCGCGCAAATCCATGTTCCCGCCGACTCGGCGTGGGGGCACCACGCTGTGGCAACCAGGTGCGGCCGGCGCGACGCCTATCGTGCCGGCGAACGGCTTGAGTGGAACGCGGGCCCAGGGGCTAAACGCAGCAGCGGCGGGAATGCTGTTCTGGTAGCGCCATTGATGCAATGCGGGCAGCGGAAAATCTTCTGCGAGCAATCCGAAGCCGGGGATGTTCGCGGTCCAACCCCACCCGGAGGGTTCAAAGGAAAGCACGGTGACACGCAGCACGTCTCCGGGTTCAGCACCGTCGACGTATATCGGGCCGGTGACTGGATTGACGCGTGACAGGTCGAGTCCTGTGACGTCCGCGGCAACGGACGCAGGCGTGAATTGCCCTCCAGAGGCCTCCAGCACGACAAACTCAAGGGCTTCGCCAGGCTCGATGTGCCGCACCGGAGTCAGCCGGTTGTCCCAGTCAGTATGCTGTGCATGGATGGTGTGGTGACGTGTCATGAGTGGATTGCCCATTAGGGTGGGTGGCACTTTACCATGGACCGAGTACACCATAGACTCAGACCTCAATCGTCGCTCCGCTCCACCTTGAGCTGTCCGCATGGCACTTGAGCAATTCGGTTACGAAGATCAGCTCGATCGTGCGCTCGGTCTAGGCGACTTGGTCGTCTACGGCATGATCTTCATGGTCCCGATTGCACCGTTCTCGGTGTTCGGCTTCGTGTGGCAGGACGCTCATGGCATGGTGGTACTTGCCTACTTGATCGGCATGGTGGGCATGCTATTTACGGCGTTGAGCTATGCAGCCATGTCGCGTGCATTTCCCCTTGCCGGGTCTGTCTACGCCTATGTGCAACGCGGGTTGCATGAGGGCGCAGGGTTTCTGGCTGGGTGGCTCATTTTGCTCGACTACATCTTGATTCCGGCGCTGCTATATCTGTTTTCGGCGGTCGCGTTGCGCCCACTCGTGCCGCAGATGCCGGTTACAGCATGGTTGATCGGATTCGTCGCTTTCAATGCATTGGCCAACCTGCTCGGCGTGCGCTTCACGGCTCGCTTGTACAAGGTGCTGCTCGCGCTCGAACTGCTGACGCTCGTGGTCTTCGTCCTCGCTGGCGCCAGAGCGCTATACGCCGGGGCTGGCGCCGGTGGACTGACGATCGCTCCTCTCTATGATCCGCGGCATTTCTCATTGAGTACCGTCGCGGGCGCTACGTCCATTGCGGTGCTTTCGTTCCTCGGCTTCGACGGCATCTCTACGCTCTCGGAAGAGAGCGCGGGAGGGCATCATGCTGTCGCTCGAGCAACGTTGCTGTCATTGCTCTTGATCGGCGCGCTTTTCATCCTGCAGACCTGGATAGCCGCGGATCTGGCGCGAGGCATGCGCTTTCAGTCATCTGCAACTGCGTTTTATCAGGTTGCCGCGCGCGCCGGTGGGAACGGACTGCGAGTCGCCGCCATTCTCGCGGTGGTCGTCTCATTCGGGATTGCCAACGCCATGGCAGCTCAGGCAGCCGTCGCACGTGTATTGTTCGCGATGGCGCGCGACCGAAAATTACCAGCGATACTCGCAACTGTGCATCCGCGCTTCAAGACGCCGTATGTCAGTACACTGCTGGTCGCAGCAGTCTCGCTCCTGGTGGGTCTGCTGTTCGCTCGGCGGATCGATGACCTTAGCCGGGTGGTCAACTTCGGTGCGTTAAGCAGCTTCGCGCTGCTGCACGTTGCGGTGGCCTATCATCACTTCTTCCGGCAGCGCTCCGGTGCCTGGGTCCGTCATTTGCTCTTTCCGCTAGCCGGCCTCGTTGTGATTTTGTATGTACTGGCCGGAATGGACCACACCGCTAAGATCCTCGGCGGCTGCTGGATTGCACTCGGAATCCTCTATTACTTTGTGTTGATGCTCCTGGGCCGCGGCGGCACCGTGGCTGCTGCTATTCCGCCCGACTGAGTTTGCTTCCACCTCTGCGCGGATCTGTCGTCGAATTTAGCGTGGCGACCAACGCCTGTTGCTCGGTTAAAAAGCGTACCAGAGCCACAATGAAGCTGAGTAGGACCGGACCGAGGATCAATCCCAGAATCCCGAACGCGGTGACACCGCCGACGGCACCGACGAACACCGCCAGGGTCGACACTTTTGCACGATGCGCGGTGAGCAACGGGCGCACGATATTCTCGACCAAACCGAGGCCGGCGCTCCACAGCGCAAGGAACAAAGCGGCGCCCCAGTGTGCCTGCAGGGCGAGATACAAGACGGCAGGTATGAGCACGACCGTTGCGCCGGCTGGAAGCAAGGCTGTGATCATTGCGACGACGCCGAACACCATCGGCGAGGGGAGGCCGGCAATAGCAAAGCCGCCGGCGACGAACAGTCCTTGAACGATCGCGGTCACCGTCGAGCCGTACACGACGGCCCGCGTCACGTCGCCCAGATATTTCAGGAGCGATCCGCGCCGTTCGGCCGGCAGGGGCACGAGAGCCACGCTCTGGCGGAGATACGATTCTCCGTCGCGAAGCAGGAAGAACAGAAGGAACAGCATCATGAAGAAGCTGATCACGGTTCCGAACAGGACAAAGGCAACGTTACCGCTTGCTGCGGCGGCGGAATGCAGGATCCCGGCAGTGGCAGTGGAGATCCACTCGTGCACGTTCAGCGTCCCGGCGGGTAAATACCGGTCAATCCAGTGAATCGAAGCGCCAAACCAGGGATTCTGCTCGAGCCGCGCAATCAGGGCAGGGAAGCCAATAAACGGGTGCGCGCGCAGATAGCGGAGCAGGCCCATGGCCTGCTCGAAGAAGACGACGGACAGCACTGATACCGGTGCGAGCACCATGAACGGCGTCGCCACCGTCAAAATCCCCGCCGAGAGTGCAGGCCGTCCCTTGAAGACGCCGGTCAGCCGCTTATGCAGCGGGTGAAGCAAGAACGCCAGTACAGTGCCCCAGCCAAGCGCATCCTTCAGCGGGGCGAGGATCTCGATCAGCAGATACCCGAAGACAGCGGCTGCGGCGACTGCGAAGAGTCGCCGGTAGAACGCGGAATCGGCTACGGCAGAGGAGTCCATCATCGTACCCCGGGGGTGATGCAGTGTGGGCGGCGGTATGCGCCATCCGCTTCGCAATGTCCGAGCGGCGCCATTGTGCGCCAACGACCGTCCCGTCGCCTGTACTCAGTTGCGGCGTCCATGCTCCTGGGGCTCGGGGCGCGCAAACGCCAGGCGTCGCCGTCTGAACCCGGTCCGGACCGCGACACTGATTAGGCGTGATAGCGTCTGCTGAGGCGCTCTCGAATGGCCCCGACGAACACCGCGACGACGAGCAGTGCACATAGGCCGACAACGACGAAGCTCACTGCGGCGTCCACCATCGTCGCCACCGAGGAAGGCAGTCCCAGCCAGACGAATATCAGAATGCCGAGGAAGCCGAGAGCCAGCAGGACGTAGTCAAACGTCGCTCGGAGCCACCCGAGCAGCAGCGAGCCACCGACGAGGAGCGCGCCAATCCCGACGATACCGAGGGTGATTGACCAGCCATCATAGGCCGCAATCACGGGCTGCAGTGCGCCCTGAAAAGCGCTGTTCCACTGCGGGATGCCCCAGATCAGACCATAGACCAGGGAGCCGCCGCACAGCAGCAGCGCCAGGAGCGCGAATCCAATGAAGCGTGGTCTTCGCAGGGCCATCGGCACTTCCCCCATCGTCGAGCCTCACTGTGGGACTATTTCATTGAAAGCCGGGCAGGGCTGCCCGTCTGGGGCCCATGCCTCGGGACCAATGGTACTATGTCTGCAGGGATGTTTGGATCGCTGCTCAGAATGCCAGACTGTCGGGCCCGGATGACGTTGCCGCCGTGGCGGCATTCTGCACGCGCAGCGCTCGGGTTGCTGCTCACGGGCCTGCTGACCGCCTGCGTCACCCCCCGTCTGGCGGCACCGCCGAAGCTGATCGACCAGGTATCGCCGCCGGGATTTCCACGCGACGTGCGCTTCCTCAGCAGTGATCGTGACTACGTAGTGGCACACCTGAACCGCACTGTGCGCAACCTCAGTGCCGTTGCGCATGGCCCGATCCGCCTCCTCGCCTTATCGGGGGGTGGTGCGGGCGGAGCGTTTGGAGCCGGGGTCCTCTACGGGCTTGCTCGCGTCGGACAGCGGACCGATTTCCAGGTAGTGACCGGCGTCAGCGCCGGAGCGCTGCTCGCCCCGTTCGCGTTTCTAGGTCCGTCCTGGGATCCGCAAATGAAGGATGCATTTGACAGCAACAGAACCGATCATCTGCTGCAATGGCGGCCGTGGCTGGGGTTCTTGTTTCATCCGGGCATCTATAGTCGTGGCCCGCTGGTTGCCATGGTCGATCACTTCGTGACGCGGCGCATGATCAGGGCGGTGGCTGCACAGTCCCGCAAAGGCCGCATGCTGCTCGTGGCGACGACGGACCTCGACAAGCAGGAGTCGGTGATCTGGAACATGGGCCTTATCGCGCAACACGGTGGTCCGGCGGCGCGCAAGTTGTTCGCCAAGGTGCTGGTCGCATCGGCGAGCATTCCCGGCGTATTTCCGCCGGTCATGATCCGGGTGCAGGGCGGAGGAAAGACGTACGAGGAGATGCATGTGGATGGCGGCACGACGCTGCCGTTCTTCGTCGCTTCGAATATCGCCGACGTGATGCCGCTGCACCTTCCGCAGCTGGAGGGGGCGAAAGTCTACGTCATCGTCAACGGGCAGCTGAGTACGTATCCCAGAACGACACTCCCGGAACCCATGGCGGTCATCTCACGGAGCTTCTCAGCGGCACTGATGCACGCGTCGCGACGGGCGCTGGTCCTTGCCGCGGTGTTCGCTCGACATTTCGGGATGCGCTTCCGCTTCACCTATCTGCCGATGACCTACCCATTTGAAGGCTCGCTCGATTTCAAATACGAAAACATGCATCAGCTTTTTGAGTATGGCGAGCATTGCGCAGAGTCTGGGCAGATCTGGAGCACGATCAACCAAGCAATCGACGAGGGTCAGCGAGCGGCAATGCAGTTGCCGCAGTTGTCGTACGAATGTCCAGGTGAACCGGCACGGAATCTGCACTGAACGGCGGGACGTCCGGTCTTCCCTGGGAAGACGGCCGGCAGTCGCGCATCTACGCGTCCACGGAGCTCCAGAGTGCCGGTCCGTTCGGCTCAATTCGAATCGGTCCGGAATCATCGCGCTGACTGGGGTGGCTATGACGTCAGCGATGGACTTCTTTGCAGCATCGCATGGCCGTGCGCCGTGCCGAGTGCGCGCACGTGCGAATTCAGTCTTCAGTTTGACTTCCCCCCGCGTGACGGTCCGCTTCAATTCCATGGCACGGAAGTTCTCCTGAATTTGCGCGGTCTCGCGCCCCTTCCTCTCGCTAAACGAGGGCAGGTTCCGGCGCAAGAGCATTTCAAGGCTATCGCGGGCGCGAGACATGATTCCCGCCAAACAGACGCTCGACGGTAGCCATCGGCCGTGCCTTCGTGACTCGCGATGCCTCGCGCAGTGCTGGCGCCACCCGGTACAATTCCTGTGTGCAATCCACTCGCCGACCACTGCGTTCCTTTCTGCCCATTGCCGCAGTGGTGGCAGCCATGGTGTCGGTCCAGAGCGGCGCATCGCTCGCAAAATCGCTATTTCCGATCGCTGGACCGGTCGGAATGGTCACGATACGCATCGCCTTCGGTACTCTGATCCTGTGTGTCGTTCTGCGTCCGTGGCGGGCGCGACTGACACGCCGTGCGCTCGCGCCGCTACTGGCCTATGGGCTGGCTCTCGGCACGATGAATTTCCTGTATTATCAGGCGCTCGATCGCCTGCCGGTCGGTATCGCGGTGGCGATCGAATTTCTCGGACCGCTCGCGGTCGCCGTGCTCTCTTCGCGCCACCCGATCGATTTCCTGTGGGTTCTGATCGCTGCAGTGGGCTTCACGCTGCTCCTGCCGGTATTCTCGCAAGTGCGGCACGCGAACCTCATCGGTGCGCTGTTCGCCCTGGGAGCGGGCGGCTGCTGGGCCCTTTACATCGTCTTCGGTCAGAAGGTCGGCTATCACCTGGGTACGCAGGGGGTAGCGCTCGGCAGCGTGATCTCCGCCGTGCTGGTCGTCCCTTTCGGTGTGTTGCACGCGTCGCCGACCCTCTTCAGTTCCAAGGTTCTCTTGCCGGGGCTCGCTGTAGCAGTGCTGTCGACGGCGCTGCCGTACACGCTGGAGATGACCGCACTGACGCGACTGCCGACGCGGACCTTCGGCGTGCTGATGAGTCTCGAGCCGGCTGTCGCCGCGCTCTCCGGCCTGATCTTCCTGGGGGAGACGCTTACGGGGGCACAGTGGGCTGCAATCCTGCTCGTCGTCGTGGCATCGCTGGGAGCCACGGCGACGGCGACTCCGCATATGCCGGCGCCAGTCCCGGACTAAGCGTCACGGGACCTAGTGCCGGTGAAGCTTCATGTGGCGGCCAGAGGTTCTATGCCCCCGATGCACAGGTATTTGAGCTCGGTGTACTCGAGGATTCCATGCCGTGAGCCCTCGCGTCCCATGCCGGACTCTTTGACTCCACCGAAAGGGGCAACTGCCGTAGACACCAGGCCCGTGTTGAGCCCGACCATACCGTATTCCAGAGCTTCCGAAACGCGCCATGCCCGGGCTATGTCTCTCGTGTACAGGTAGGAGGCAAGCCCGAATTCGGTATCGTTCGCCATCTGGACGGCTTCGGATTCCGTCTTGAACCGGAACAGCGGGGCTACCGGTCCGAATGTCTCCTCCCGGGCGATGCGCATATGCGGCGTGACGTCCGCGAGCACGGTGGGCTCGAAGAATGTTCCACCGAGGGCATGGCGCTTGCCGCCGGCGACCACTCTGGCGCCCTTGCGGACGGCGTCATCGATCTGCGCCTCGACTTTCTGTACTGCTCTGGCATCGATGAGCGGGCCTTGCTCGACGTTCACCTCCATGCCGTTGCCGACCCGCAGGTGCAGCGCCGCGGCGCTCAGGCGCGTCATGAACTCCTCGAAGATGCCGTCCTGGACCAGAAACCGGTTGGGGCATACGCAGGTCTGACCCGTATTGCGATACTTGCCGTCAATCGCCCCGCGCACCGCCGCGTCCACGTCGGCGTCGTCGAAAACGATGAAAGGTGCGTTGCCACCGAGTTCCAGGGACAGCTTCTTCAGGGTGCCGGCGCACTGGGCCATCAGCAGCTTGCCGATGCGTGTCGATCCTGTAAACGAAAGCTTGCGCACGCGCGGGTTCGTGGCGAGCTCTCCGCCAACGACCTCGGCAGGGCCCGTCACGATGTTGAACACGCCTGGCGGCATGCCGGCTCGCTGGGCAAGTTCGGCCAGCGCCAAAGCCGAAAACGGCGTTTGGGCGGCAGGCTTGCAGACGAACGTACAGCCCGCGGCAAGGGCGGGTGCGGCCTTGCGCGTGATCATCGCAGCAGGAAAGTTCCACGGCGTTATTGCAGCTGCAACCCCGATCGGCTGTCGCAGCACGAGTAGACGCTTGTCGGCGGCGTGCGAGGGGATGATCTCACCGTAGATTCTTCGAGCCTCCTCGGCGAACCACTCGATGAATGACGCGGCGAAGGCGATTTCTCCCCTCGACTCCGAGAGCGGCTTACCTTGTTCGGCCGTCATCAGCGTCGCGAGGTCCGCCTGATGGGTCATGATCAGTTCGAACCAGCGGCGCAGCAGATCGCTGCGCTCTTTTGCCGTACGTGCAGCCCAGCCCGGCTGCGCCCGCGCGGCAGCGTCGATGGCGCGACGAGTTTCGTCCACGGACATGTCCGGCACAGTACCCAGATTCTCCCCGGTAGCGGGGTTGATGATCGTGGTGACAGCACCACTGGCCGCATCCAGCCATTGGCCATCGAGGAAACATTTTTGGCGCAGCAGCGCCGGATCAGAAAGCTTCATGGTGTGCTCCAGGTTCGAGGCTTCTCCGGCGGCACGAGTCGGAGATTTTGCCCGCCCATATGGGCGCATCGGCAACTATCTCACTTGCCGGACAGCGCATCCCGTACGGAACGCGCAATGACTTCACTGACGCGGACGTTCGACTCCACCGTGACGCCGGCAATATGCGGCGTCAAGATCACGTTCGGCAGATCCTGCCACGCGGCGCCTGCGGCCGCACTGAGCGGCTCGGTTTCGAACACATCAATCGCTGCGCCGCCGAGACGCCCGGAGCGCAGCTCCTGAATCAGTGCGGGTTCATCGAGCACACCACCTCGTGCCGCATTCACGACGATCCCGCCTGCTTTCATCTGCGCAAGGGCTGCGGCGTCGATCAGGTGCCGGGTCTTGGGCGTGAGCGGAGTATGCAGGCTGACGATATCGCTGCAGGCGAGCAGGTCAGGCAACTCCATCCGCTCGATGCCGCGCCACGCTGCGTCCGTCGCCGCTACAAAGGGATCATGGGCAGCAACTTGCATTCCAAGAGCCAGGGCCTTGGTTGCCGTCAGGCGTGCGATCGCACCGAAGCCGATCAGGCCGAGCCGCTTGCCAGACAATTCGTGGCCAATGAGATCCATGCGCGGCCAGGCGCCACCGGCAACCCTGCCACTGGCGAACCAGGCGCGGCGCAGCAGGATCATGCCGGCGCAGATCACGTATTCAGCCACCGCCAGATCATTCGCCCCGGTCGCGGGGAATACTCGAATGCCACGGGCAGCGCAGGCGGGCATGTCGATATTGTCGAGCCCGACACCGAGTCGACCGACAACCTGAAGCTGCGGCGCGGCCTCGAGCAGCGCTGCGCGCACCTGGGTCCGATTGCGAACGATGAGTGCGCGGCAATCGCTCAACGCACCGATGAGCCGCTGCGGATCATCGACGAGTTTCGGGTCGAACAGCACCTTGTATCCGCCGAGGTGCTCCTTAACGGCTTGTTCGTCCATGAACTCAGCAATCACGATATCGGTCATTGGGAAGCTCCCGCCGGTGAGGCGAGTTCGATCAGGGTCTGATGAAGTGCCGCGCCGATCTCGATCCCGGCGGATGCGGCGCGTGCACGGCTTGCCACGCGACGGTCGCCGGGGATGCGCACCCCGCTCTCGCTGCTCAGGGCGGCGAGCAGCTGACCCATCCGGCCGGGGAAATTGCCGGCCGAGAGTGGTTCGGCATCCATCGCAAGCAGTAGCTGACCGACGCCGGGCGAGGGGCCGCGATCATCGAGGAATGAGCTGGCTTCCCAGCCGAAATGCCCGTTTGCCACCGCCCCGCACAGGACTTCGACGACGAGCGCGAGCGCCGCGCCCTTCACGCCGCCCGCCGGCGCCAGCGCTCCGGCGAGAGCCGCGTTCGGATCGGTGGTGGGTTGACCCGTCGCGTCCAGCGCCCATCCGAGCGGGATGGTCGTCCCAGCCTTCTGCGCCGCCACGATCCGGCTGCGTGCAACCTGGGAGAGCGCCATGTCGATCACCAGCGGTGCCCGATCAGTCAATGGTGCGGCAAACGCAATCGGGTTGGTCCCCATCATGGGTTTGATACCACCCGCGAAGGGCATTGCTCGCGGGGTGTTCGAGCAGACGAAAGCCACGCAACCCTCGCGTGCAAGCCGCTCCGCGGTATATCCGGCAGCGCCGATGTGATGAGAGCGGAAGATCGCCGCAACAGCGATGCCGCATTCCCGAGCCATCGCGGGCAGTGCGTTTACTGCCAGGTCAAGTGCTGGATATGCAAAGCCGCCGGCCGCATCAATGCGCAATGCGCCGGCGCGCAATCGCCTGAGACTCGGCTGTGCGTGACCATCAACCTTCCCGGCCCTGACCTGGGCGGCATAGCTCGGTACCCGCCCGAGCCCGTGACCGACCTGACCGTCAGCCTCCGCCGCGGCAAGGGCCCTTGCGGTCGAAGCGCTCGGGCCCATCGCCGCGCCGCTCGCGGCGAGTGCCCGTTGTGCGAGTGTTTCACATTCGGCAATGCTTAGAATGGGCATGCGGTCACTTTACGCACTTCGATAGAGCTTGGTCATCACGAACTCGTGGTGTCCCAGCGCCTCGGCGGCTGTATAGCGCCCGTTTGCCGTCTGCACTATCGCCTCGATCAGAGCGTCGCCGGCTTCTGCGATCGTCATTTCCCTGCGCACGATTCCGGAGACGTCCACATCGATGTGCTCGCTCATGGTCCGTACCGTGCGGGGGTTACCGCTGATCTTGATCACCGGCATGATCGGATTTCCAATGACGTTGCCTTGACCAGTCGGAAAGCAATGCACCACGTATCCCGCCGCTGCCTGCAACGTGCAGCATTCGGCTGCTGCCGACGAGGTATCCATGAAATACAATCCAGGACCGCGCGCGGGAGCTTCAGCCGGCTCGAGCACGTCGATGAACCGGACCTGCTTGCCGATCTTTTCCAGGTTGCCGAGCGCCTTCTCTTCGATAGTGGTCAGACCGCCGGCGATATTGCCTTTGGTCGGCTGGCTGTCGGAGAGGTCTGAGGTTTTGTGCGCTTCGATCACGTCATTCTGATAAGCCGTCCAGGTTCGCATAAATTTCTCGGCGATCTCGGGGCTTGCTGCACGTGCGGCAGCCAGATGTTCGGCGCCCGTGAGCTCGGAGGTCTCGCCGAAGCATCCGTACAGACCTGCCGGAATGAGCTTGTCGTACATGTTGCCGACCGTCGGGCACGAGGCGAGTCCGGTCGTGGTGTCGCTCTCGCCACATTTTGCCGCCACCCACAGGTCGGTCAACGGGCATTCTTCTCGCACTTTTGCTGAGGCGAAATGGACGAATTCCTTTGCCTTGCGCGACGCCGCCGCAATTGTCGCGATGTCACCGTTTCCCTCGATCGAGAAGCCTGCGACCGGTTTGCCTGTCTTCGCGATGCCGTCGACTACGTGTTGGGTCCACTGCGGTTCTATCCCGATGACGATGCATGCGGCAACATTGGGGTTTGCGCCGGTTCCGATCATCGTGCGGAAGTGCAATTCGAGATCTTCACCGAACTGCAGACGCCCGTACGCATGGGGGAGCGCAATAGTGCCCTTGATGTGTGCAGCGACCGCTTCGCTGGCAGCATTTGAAATGTCATCGAGCGGCAGGATTGCGACGTGATTGCGCACGCCGACGCGGCCATTTTCGCGACGATAACCCCAGATGGTACGTTTTGCAGTTGCCATGATCTCACCAGCGCTTGGTCTTGAGGTTGTGGGTGTGCACGTGATCGCCGCGCCGGATCGGCGCCACGACTCGACCGATGTCCTGGCCGTACTTAATTACGGAGTCGCCGACCGCCAGATCGCGCAGTGCAACCTTGTGGCCGATCGGTACGTCCTGATTGCACACAACATGAATTTCACTGTTATCCTCGGTCACGACACCCAGGATGTCGCTTCCCGCGGAGAGATTCTCGACCACGACCACCCCGACGTTGTCGTGGTGGTCGTGGACGAGCAATTGCGGTTGGCTCGGCATGGTGGAGATTCCTCAGTGGCACAGCTCTTATATAAGATATAAGATTACAGATTATGATGACCAAGACAAGTCCCTCGCCGGGTGAGACTCCCGCCCGGCCGGAGGGGTCCTCGCGGACCCTGCGCAGTGCGCGCTGGTACCAGCGCGAGGACATGCGCGGCTTTGCACACCGCCAGCGCACCCAGCAGATGGGGCTGCGGCGCGAGGAATTCCTGGGGCGCCCCGTCATCGCGATCATCAATACATGGAGTGAGCTGAGCCCGTGCCACATCCATCTCCGAGACCGGGCCGAGGCCATCAAGCGGGGCGTCCTGCTGGCGGGTGGCTATCCGGTTGAGCTGCCGGCGCTGTCCGTCGGTGAGGTAATGGTCAAGCCGACGACCATGCTGTACCGCAATTTCCTTGCCATGGAAACCGAAGAGCTGCTGCGCTCCCATCCGGTGGATGGGGCGGTATTGCTCGGAGGATGCGACAAGTCGATTCCGGGCATGCTCATGGGCGCC
>Ga0078972_1007800_pt1 | contig 23311 bp, 20 predicted proteins | sample YelNatPaOPGAMG01_FD_67568 | JGI IMG/M metagenome (GOLD analysis project Ga0078972, IMG submission 67568) | Hot spring thermophilic microbial communities from Obsidian Pool, Yellowstone National Park, USA - OP-RAMG-01 (SPADES assembly) (version 2) | ecosystem: Environmental > Aquatic > Thermal...
AAATCCAAGGGTGCTCTACTTCCTTGGCATGTCTGTAGTGTTCTTCGAATTCGAGGTGATTCCATACCTTTTGCCGGTGGACTTTATAGAACACCTTGAGGTGCCTGCAAGCCTCGCCCAACCTCTTGAAGCCCTTCCTGCACTCCGAGCAGGTTAGCACATGTTTGGATTAGTTCTTCCTTTTCATAAGGTTGACAAATGAAAAAGTCCTGGAGAGGTTGGTGAAAATGGAAAAAGAATCTGGGCTGTCGCGATTTTAGGCTTTCACGATGTGCCCTTTCAATTCATCTTATGAGTCTAGCTGTTGATCGGTATGGGTCGGGAAGGACTCGAACCCAAATGGGTTTGGAAAGGACAACAGGAGAGGAATTGGATGGAAGAGATTTCAATTATCGGTGGGCAGGCGGTCGCGAAGGCATCACGTTCCAATTCGATGAACAAGAGCTAAGAGAGAGTCTGAACGTGGAATTCAAGCAGACCTTAATAGGCTCCGATTTCCTAGAGACAGTCGTGGCTTTCTCGAACGGAAATGGAGGCACCATATTCCTCGGAGTCGACGACAAAGCTGAGATAACAGGATTTGCGGACAAGGACAAGGATCGGATCATGAATCTCATAGCCAGCAATGTTGAGCCAACAGTGCAACCAAACATAAGGATTTTTAAGTTCTCAGATTCCAGAGTAATAACATTGGTCGAAATACCTGAAGGCAAAAACAAACCATATTCCCACAGGGAACTCGGTGTATACGTTCGAAAAGGTGCAACCGATAGACATGCCACTCGGATAGATTTAGATCAGATATATTCGAAGAGGTAATATGTTGGTGTTGAGTTTAATATAGTAGAAAAGTTACTCTTTGTAAGCCATGCAAGTACCAAGGAGCACGTGCCAGAGGTGGATTTCTTGGGCAAAGCAAGGCAGAACTTTAGAGGACCTATCCAAAAAGCCAAAGCACGTAAAGAGGACGAGCAGGTTAACAGTACTTGAGATCATCATCCTAAGATTGCTTTTCTGGTGGGGTCCAGATAAGATAAAAGCATGGCTTGCAAGGCAGGGCACGTTTATAGGTCAGAGAACAGTTTACAGGATAATCTGCAGGTATGGGCTGAATAGACCATTGAGAAGGCCAAGGAAGAGGCTCAAGTACATCAGATGGGAGCGCGAAAAAGCGAATGATCTCTGGCAGACAGACTGGAAATGGGTCCCATGGCTTGGAAAGTGGCTCATAGCATACTTGGACGATCACAGCAGGCTCATAGTCGGAGCTGGGCTTTTCGATCAGGCAACAGCTGAGAATGCTCTTGAGGTTCTAAGAGAGGCTGTCAGAAGATATGGTACACCCAAGCAAGTTTTGACAGACAATGGAACGCAATTCATCCCAGCCAGAGGAGAGGAATCCTCGTTCACAAGAGCTCTGAAGGAGATGGGCATAGAGCACATAACGTCTGGAATAAGAAAGCCAACAACGCTTGGAAAGATAGAGAGATGGTTCCACACCTACGATGAGGAGCTGAGCAGGTACAGAAGCTTGGAAGATGCCATTCGCTTCTACAATGTTATAAGGATCCACCAGAGCCTTGGGTACAGGACTCCTATAGAGGTCTATCAGAAGTCCCAGATGTCATGACAGAGCACAGCTGAAATAGGGTATGAGGGGATTGAGCTACATGACTGTCATTTTCCCCCGGATGTAGATGCAGCGAAGGTAGATGAACTATCTAATGATTTAGGTATCGAGCTTGTTAATCTGGCGACTTTTGTTGGTGGATTCTCAGAGCTATCGAGTTCTGATTGCGATAGGGAATTCACTAAATTCATGAAATACCTGAATATCGCTCGAAGATTGTGCATTCCCTATATCCGCCTCAATCCAGGGAGGCCTGAGCCTGAGAAGGCAACGGTCGAGCAATGGCAGAGGGCATCCTCTTGGATCAGTAAAGCTGCCGATAGGGCTCACGCCTATAATATATCGATTGTACTGGAGATGCACGAAGGAAGTCTGATAGCGACTGTTGAGTCGACACTGAAATTTCTCAATATGGTAGACAGAGATAATGTGGTGGTAAACTATGATGTTGGAAACATATTTCACGTGCCAGCTAATTATGGTGTCGAGGCTCTAAGGTTGATAGAAGACCGCGTCAAATTCATACATGTACGTGATGAAATGGGGAGGGGAGCCAACGGACAATGGGTCTACACGCTACTCGGCGATGGAGTTCTTGACTACAAGCCTCTCTTTAAAAGGCTGAAGGAGAGAGATTTCCAAGGATATCTCTCCGCAGAATGTCATGCCGAGCCCTCTCCCACGATGAGCAGTGCCATGATAGCGGCGCACGAATATCACGCGATAAAGAGCCTCTGGGAGAAATCCTGATTAATAAAACCGTAGTTTATATATCATTAAGCAGTATCTTCCCATATTAGGAAAAGAATGGTTATGAAACGATGGTTTGACAACCACATTCATGTGAGCAATTATGGTCCTGATGGCACTAAAAGACAAGACATCCTGCCCTCCCTTCTAAGAGTATTGGATGAGAGTAAGGCGGATCTGCGCTTCATCATCAGCTGCGATGACCCTTACTACCGCCGCATGATGCAGGACGGAAGCCAGATTCTCGAGGCGAACCGCTTTATCTATGATCTTGTGAGAAGAGCGCCAGATCGCCTATACGGTAGCTGCATGATAAACCCGAATTTCCTCGATGAGTCCTTGAAAGTCATGCGCATATGCTTTGAAGAGTGGGGCTTCGTGCAACTCGGCGAGATGTTGCAGTACATGCATGGATACAGGATGAACAGCGACGGCGTAGAGAAGATCTTACGTCTGGCAGCCCATTACGATGTGCCAATACAGGTTCACATATCCACCTCTAATGTGAGACAGCCAGAACAGCCTGCAGAGAAGCCTGGAACGGAGCAGCTGATCGACCTCTTGAGCGCCGCAGAGCATGTACCAGAGGCAAAGTACATACTCGCACATGCGGTTGGGACCCAAAAGGATAATCCTCCCGTTGTGGACGAATACCTGGACATCATTGTAGGAAATTTTGGTAAATTCCCAGATAACTTCTGGATGGAGATAGCTCACTTCAACTCACCAGGTGTTAAGAGCGTCCTTCGGCGGGTGCCAACAACTAAGCTAATTGCTGGCACAGATTGGACGACAAGGATCGGGCCTCCATTCCTGCCTTACGGAATGATTTTTGGCATGAGGAAGATAGAGGAAAATCCCTACCCTCCCAGTGTTGACGCTATGATTAACCTCTTGAGGAAGGCAGGCGCGAGCGATGTGGATGTTGATAGAATTGGATATCAAAACGCAGTTAAGCTATTCAAAATATGTAACAGCCTTCTGCCTTTATGAATTAGAATCATTTCAAAATCTAATTTTTCCCCACTTCTTAAATCTCAATAAGCTTCGCGAGGCCTACTGGCTGCTTCAAGTCTGTCGTTGCGACTTCATCGACAATACTACTTCTGCGGCAATGTTCTAATAGTTCATTTGAGAATATAAGATTGTTGTTGAGCCGCGCTCTCCCTTTACAGTAGATCGATGATATGAGAAATCTCTGGGTAAGAGACGATAAACTTAATTCTTGAGAAAAAAAGTGAATCAAGCAGAGAGTGAGCTGCATGTTATTCACCAAAGCAATAATCTCGTTTACATTTTTGGGTTTATTGATGGGAAGCCTTTGTGGATATATCGCTGCATATCTGATCTATAAGTCAAAGGAAGATAGTTACGAGGGGCAGATCGAAGCACTTAGATCTAGTATTTCCAAACTCAATTCAAGTCTGAACGAGGCAAAGACCATCATCTCTATTCTGGAGGCCAAATTAAGGGAGATGCGTGTAAACCTCTTCAGGACAGCACCTCGCGAAAACCTTGTTGTGGGCCAGTTCGAGAGGGAGTGGGACGGGTCGTATTTCGCCAATATCTCAGATGCATTTGGGGAAGATGTTTCGAACATAAGCGTAAAGGCCTCTTACATGCCGGGGTGGAGCCCTCTCATCATCTCAATACGGCACGTAAATGGAACTGGGATAAAGTCAATTGTAGCGAGGATATCGGGCGAGGGCCCCTTGCCCGTCTATCCGGAGTGCATCGACGGCAAACTATGGCACTCATCGTCCTCTAACTTCCATGAGACCGATCAGGGCTCGGTGCTCGAAATGGAGTTTGCAAGCGAGGAACCATATGAAGGAGATGCCAACTTCACTCTTGTACTCTCCCCGAGCAAGGAGCAATTGAGCTTTACACTGGAGTTGAATCTCACAATAATCAACTACATGAGATCAACTGTACAAAAGGCACAAGTACTCAAGATGCTTTCCCTGCACGAAGCCAAGGGAATGGTCACCTTCTACGTATCGCCTGATGGCAACGACAGCTGGTCTGGGAGATTTGCTGAACCTGTCCAGGGGAAGACCGATGGCCCTTTCGCCACTCTTGAGAGGGCCAGAGATGCAATCAGGGAGCTGAAAAGGAGTGGGCCCATGCCAGAGGGAGGAGTTTACATCTACCTGCGGGGCGGAACTTACGTCCGTGGGGCAACTTTCCAACTCACATCTGAGGACAGCGGCTCTAAGTTGTCGCCGATCATCTACAGTGCATACGGTGACGAGGAAGTGCGTCTTGTTGGTGGGAAGAGGGTCGAGGGCTTCGAACGCGTTACTGATCCGATCGTGCTCGCACGGCTCGATGCGAAGGCACGAGATCATGTGCTGCAGGTTGACCTAGGGGCAAATGGAATCACGGATTACGGCAAGCTCCAGCGACGTGGCTTCGGATGTCCGATCCTTCCATCGGCACTCGAACTTTTCTTCAATGGTGAACCGATGCAATTGGCTCGCTGGCCAAATCACAACTGGACAAAGATCGTTTCTGTTCCCAATGGTCAGAATGGTGGTGTATTCACCTATGATGGCGATCGGCCCAACCGGTGGAAGAACTTGGATGACGTTTGGGTTCACGGCTACTGGACCTACGACTGGGCCGACTCTTATGAGAAGATCAGATCCATCGATTTCGATAGCCATGAGATCACCACCTACGAGCCACATGGGGTTTATGGCTACACAGTCGGACAGCGCTTCTATTTCCTGAACATACTGGAGGAACTGGATGAACCGGGCGAATGGTATCTTGATCGCGAGACCGGCATCCTATACTTCTGGCCTCCATCCCAAATCGAAGAGGCATATGTTTCGATCCTAGAGGACCCAATGGTGGCGATGCAGAATGTCTCTTATGTCAGCTTTTGCGGCCTTACTTTTGAGTGCATGCGTGGCTCCGCAATAGTCATCGTGGGTGGCTCTCATAATCTGATCTATGGTTGCACCTTTAGGAACATCGGGGATGTAGCGGTCTGCATAGGTGCAGGTTTAGAGGATATCTACAACGAACTCTACAGAAATACAGCATGGAACAGAATCGGCGGATATGAAAATGGCGTTGTCGGTTGCACCATATGCCATACTGGAGAAGGCGGAATCATCCTCGGAGGAGGGGACCGAAAGGAGCTTACTCCAGCTCGAAACTTCGCGGTCAACAACATCATCTACGATTACCAGCGAATCGCAAGAACCTATCGTCCAGCCATCGCCATCGATGGCGTAGGCAACCGCATCGCGCACAACCTCATTTATAATTCGTCACACAGCGCCATCATCCTACATGGTAACGATCATCTGATAGAGTTCAATGAAATTCACCACGTGTGCATGGAGACCAATGATGCCGGAGCATTCTACATGGGCCGAGACTTCACGGAGAGGGGAAATGTCGTGCGCTACAATTACATCCACGACCTCGGAAATGCCAGCATGGTGCAGGCCATCTACTTGGACGATTGCGCCAGCGGAACTACTGTCTTCGGCAACATCTTGGTTAGGGCTGGACGTGCCGTCCAGATTGGAGGCGGACGAGATAATTTGATTGAGAACAATATATTCATCGCCTGCAATCCTGCAGTGCAAGTAGATGCTCGTGGCCTAACGTGGGCGAGTTTCTGGTTCGACGGAAGGGACAACACGCTCATCGACAGGTTAAGGGCGATGAATTACGACAAACCCCCCTATAGCGTTCGTTACCCTGAGCTGGCCAGGATCCTCGAGGACGAGCCCGCTGTGCCAAAGGGGAACAGGATAGTGCGCAATATCTGTGTCGGGGGGCGTTGGCTCGACTTGCTCGACGGATTGACTGAAAGGATCATCTTCATAAAGGACAACCTGGTGGACGTCCCTCAGGTATTTCTCTCACCGGACGAAGGCGATTACAGGCTGAGGGAGGATTCACCTGCCCATGAAATTGGCTTCAAGCAAATTCCAATAGAGTGCATCGGCCTTTATCTGAAAGCCATTCCAGATTGGACAAAGCCAAAGCCTGATTAATTCTACAGGGTAGCGATATCATTTGCCGATCTTGTCTTTGTTCGTCCTCTCCAACTTGTCCATGACGAAGTTGAGGAATATCTCGCCCTAATCCTATCAGAAGGCACTGTGTTCAGCTCGAGGATGCTCTATGACACGAACTCCTGAGGTGGCGCTATGATATTGCCTCGCTAAGCACGCATTTTTGAATTTCAGAATCGCTTTGTCTTAACAATTAAGTAGACTAGAACAACAATACTGATCGCGACAATTACTATTGGTACTATGTATCTCAAAACCCAGAATTTCATCTCATGGAATGTTAAGGCCTTTCCCATCAATTCCCTGTCCATGAAGTCCAGAACTCTAGGGAGGACCAAATCCAGAGGTATGTCGTGCCCGGAGTCATACCAGTAAATTTGTTTCGGCTCTCCTGCTGCCTCGTAAAGTTGTTCTCCAGCCTCAGCCGGAACAACCCGGTCATATTTGCCCAGGTGGAACACCACTGGCCTAGGTGAGAAGTTGGCTATGAAGTTGATGGGGTCCACAGGGTCCAGGAGCTCTTGGAGTTCGATATAGGATATCCCACTCTCTGCCAGATATTCCCTAATGGCCGGTATGGCTGCGTGCATGCTCTCCATTATCATCAGGCTCATGTTTCCTCCAGCAACTAGAAGTGCAGCTGCCTTTATCCTGGGCTCTACACCGATGAATATGCCCCCAAGTATACCCCCCATGCTTCCGCCCACATAACCTATTCTGCTACTGTCTATCTCCCCTCTGGTCTCCAGATAGTCAACCGCCCTCCTGAGGTCGATTATGGTCTGTATTATACCGTTCCTAGACTCCTCCAGGTTCGGAGAGTAAAGTGCCTTCCCTTCCTCCATCCGCTCGCCGTGGTACTCAGCATCTATGGCCAATATGGCATAGCCTTCAGCCGCTATCAGCCCAGAGGCAGGCAGCATGTCCTCCTTAGAGCCCCCGTATCCGTGAAGGAAGATGATGCAGGGGAACTTGCCCGATCCTCTTGGCACCGAGAGCAGACCCGGGACTCTCTCGCCGTTTGCGGAGCTGAAGTATACCTTGTAGATCTTGCAGGCTTCTAATTCCTTGAAAAGCTCTTCTGTCGCATTCAGGGGAAGGGATTTATCGTAGGCGTAAAATCTGGAAAGGTCTTTGCTATCAGCTTGATTTGAACTTCCGCTTGGCAAGGCCTCCATGACATTAACACATAACGAGATAGACAATATTAAAAATAGAAAACGGAAGTACGCCTTTATCAAATCTCATTCACACATCTTGTGTGCACACGCAAATATGACTGTTCCTCTGTCATAAGTTTTATGCTTTATCAAAAGAATATTCTCAATATTGGATCTACCGTAGTATGGTCACATGCTCTTGAACATCTCGTAAGACGATTGGGCTACTGCCTCTTCAGGCTCCCTAGGATTCTCGACCCTTCTCGGATCGGTAACGATAGCGAAAAATGCGCCATATGATGTCTTTCATCTCTGATTCCTGTTCAGGTGCATCGTTAGGCAACCTTCTCTACGTCGCTCGAGTACTGTAGTCTTAGGCAGACTATTGTCCCAAATAACAATAGTTTCTCTCTGGGTAATGTTATGGGCTCTGAAAAATTTTTCCAATTGAGACCAATATTTAAAAATCTTTCATCTTCTCATAGCCAAATCTATTGTAGAAGCTAACTTACTTAACCTTTGTCTAGTTCCATCTTATACTTTAAACTCATCCAAGGTGAAAAATGAAGTTAAATGATCATGAAAGACATCATATGTAACCTCTTCACTTTGCTCCGCCTTTCACGATCAGGTTTTCTCGACGAGCCTTTTCAAAGTATTCGCTCTTCCAACCACCACATGGAGACCAGAATGGTGCTGTATCAAGTTCATCTCCCCACGCACAGATGTCGCGCAAAGAGCCTATTCGAGCATAAATTCTTTCGTATAATTCCCTTGCACTCAGTGTATCGCCAGGCTTCAGTCCAAGCTTTTCTAGCATGTTTAAATCTCGTAGCTGATCTTTAATGTGGGTACGGATACAGAGATTCTCACCTGGGTGATATTCGAAGCACGGGTCACAAACCATACAGCAACCCTCTGTGAGCGTTACGGGTATATTCGGGTTATCTTCCATCCGCTTTCGAAGCTCGACCAAGTTATCGTATATGAAAGGTTCCTGTGCATCAGCTGTGCAGAGAATGCAGAGCAGATGGTGGGGCCTGATGAAGAGACGGTCTGCCTTCTGGATTTGTGTTACAGAAGCGATCTTCGCAGCACTCATATCCTCTCGCGTTCTTGGTCGAATAATCGCCCAGATACCCTTGCCATCTAGAGCCTCACCGAGTTCCGTTATCTCCTTAGAACTGTAGGATCTCTCGCCCGTAATCTTCTCATAGTATCCTTTTCTTGCGTGTGGACATTCGGGCCAAGCATCGGATGTGGGTGAAGACGATCTACAGATGCCCTCCAGTGTTGGAGCTCTTCTAAAGAGAATTGTATAAACCAGATATGCTGGAAGAACTGTATTTGGAGCTATTCCAAGGCGGCGGAGTGTCTCTAGGTCCTTTCGCCTACCAGCATAGTCATCTCGTCTCTTCTCGTAGTTCTTCGGTAGGCTCCTTTGACCTCGATGCGTGTAAAGGTCGAGATAGTGCATGCGATTCAAATCTATATCAGCGGTAATTTTCAAAGAGACATAGGGATATTGCCAAATGGTCTTCAGTAATCGGTCTATCAGATGCCTTCCAGCGGGTGGACTATCGCATCCACCTCTCACGCAGATTGCACAAAGAAGATGGTGAGCTCGAACCTCGAATGGTTCCGCATCAGTCCGAGTCAGTTTGCTGCTTCTCATTCGTTGCTTGCTTCGATTACTTACTTCACTCATTTACTATATTTCTCCATAAATTGCAGGCCCGATAAGAGCATAGCCCATAAAAAACTAATTGATATTAATCATCACCAAATCCATTGATTTCAACTAACCGAAATAAACCTTCCGTACTTGGCTCTTTTTTCACATCCACATCTGGAACCTCTTCAAGATCTACCAAATGGACAGGTGTATGAGGAATGTCAATATTAGATCCTTGAGAAAAAAGTAGAAGCCGATATCTAATTCAGACCTAAAAGATCGGATGCATTGCGCCAGAGTATCCTTTCCTTGACCTCTTCATTCTCCTTCAGAAGCCTTATCTTCAGCAGTGCTGGTGAGATATATTTGAGCGGAACTCCAGATCCGAAAACAACTCTCGATGCCCCGACCGACTGAATTAGGCTCTTAATTTCACCACCAATTATTGAGGCCATCCTTGACATCTCGAAGTATACATTTCCATATTTTACAAGCGCTGTGCTCACTACATCCCTCGATTCGAGCAGGACTATCCTTGAGTTTGGTAGTTTTGCAGCTAGCTGCTCAACTTCCTGAATCGCCACATCCCTCGCGCTGTCCATCCAATGGCGACCGCGCCCATCTCTTAGCCTTATGGGTATTGAGACTGTCAATTTCATGTCAGAGGCCTTCGAGATGAGCTTCAGGCATTCATCGTCCGTAAGCATGTAGTTGTGGTATTGGGGGTAGAGCCTCAATCCCTTGAAACCGTTGCCAATACAATCCTCAAGATCGTCCTCCCATCCTGGATATTTGGGATTAAGGACTGCCAGTGGGACGAACCTTCGCCCATAGTTCTTTATATCTTCCAATAGCTCAAAGTTTCCCTCCTGAGGATCGGCATAGAGCGTTGAGTTAAGCGATGAGACAACTGCCACATCTATCCCCACTTTGTCCATTAAATCTACTAATTCAGCAGCGCTCCTAGCCGGGAGCCTTCTGAAGAGCCAATGTCCCAAGTATGCATTGAAATCTATGATCATCGAGAGCGCCTCCCAAGGATCCTTGACATGTTTTCTCCAAATATGAGCTGCTTCTCCTCATCTCCAATCCTTGCGTCGATAATTTTGCCCACCCCCTCCTCCATGCTCAGATCTGTACCGAAAAGAAGGCGCTCAGCCCCAAGATATTTTGTAGCCTTCTCGATCATTCCCATGTCAACAACACTTCCACTTGTGTCAACATACACATTTCGGGCCCTCCTAAGATTCTTCAAAGCCCACTCCCAGTCCCCTCCGCCACCCAAATGAGCCTCTATGATCATAGCCTCGGGAAAGAGAAATGACAATCGAGCTATGTCCTGTGCGCTAGATAGATTGGGCTGCTCAGCTGCTTCCGCTTGATCGGTCAAATATCCTGCATGTTGGAGAATAGGAACTTTCAGCTCTATTGTTTTTCTAACGATTGGATAGACAACAGGATCTGAGCACCTGTACTGATTGTAGAGCTTCACACCGATCATTCCGTCCTCAACGATCCTCTTCTCGATTTCCTTCAGCGATTCGGTCTGGTATCCAGGGTTGACGAAGCAGTATCCTAGTATCTTGCCAGGATACTCCTCCATCGCCTTAAGCACTATATCATTGCACATCTTGAATTCCTCGGGCGTGGGCATTCCAAATGTTAGAGTAGAGCAACAGAATGCATCTATCTCAAGCTTATCAGCAGCCTCCATGAGCGACTCCGGCGTTATGCCTCCAGCATCCCAGAGCTTGTTCTTTATGTGCGAATGGCAATCAATTCTGACCATGTCCTAAGCCACCAACGATATTTTCTTCCAAGCTCTTTGGGCAGGATTTGCTAAGCCAAAGCTGGAAACAAAATGCATGAGAAAGTACCTCTTGCTTTTAATAAGGACATGAAACATATCTTTTAGAAGAAAAAGTGATTAACGATGATTTAAATTTAACTCACATGCAGACTAGCTCGATAGCAGCTATATGATGATTCCTCTGACCCTTTGATGATAAGAGAGGATATCCCAAGGAGCCGATAAGAAGGCCCGGAAACATTTAAGAGTTAATTTCGAAGTTCGAAAGCTTTACGGTAATTTTTCGGTAGAGAGCGGATACTGCCTTTTCAATTCCGAGCCTCGCCTCCGTTATGTTTAGGACTTCTGACAAATGTATCGTTGAAATGACAACTTCCTCGCCTTTTTCAACCCTCTCGATTATTGCGGACGCCCTACGCTTGACTTCCCTCTCTACATCTCTCAACCTCCTTTTTGGCCTGAGGTAAGCGTGTAAGAAGACTGAGGAGTCCAGGAACCTAGCCATATAAAACCTCTCTCAGCTTATGAGTATCTCCAAAATCGCTTACCTCTTCAATTTCTATTGAGTCTACTAAGTCGGTCAGCTTACCGCGTTTCCTGAGGGGTTTGATCAGAACCTCATCATCGCTCATTCTTACCATTAATACTTTCTTTCCCCAGTTTCTCCTCCATTCGGCAGGTATAACTATTCTTCCCGCTTTATCGATTTTAATGGTTTTTTCAATCATTTTGCCATATTATGATAATTTTGCCACATTTTTAAGTATTATGGTTCTAATGAAACATTATGCTGACATGTAGTACCTCGAAGGAGTTCAGAAGGTCTATGAGTTGGGCAAGGTGGTCTCATCCTATATGATGAAACTCTCGTTCTTGTGTATGGTAATTGTAATGTTGAGAAGGAAATGGGGTATTTGAACTGCATAGAATTTACCATTGATCGGTCATTATTTATAGATTATAAGAGGTAAACGAAAAAGCTGCTAACTGAGTATTGATTTGTATTGGGATAACAAGATACCGTTTCATTCTTATTTATTCGATAAACTTAATGACTTCGATGCCTATCAATTTGAATTATTTGCATGAAATGCTTCAGGCATATGACTTCACCAATGTACGTGTTACAGGTAAAAATTGAGACAGAGGAATTGATTGTCATGTAAAATTCGACTGGATTAGCACTGAATCAGGCTATTGCGCCTTCCTGAGTTGTTTCAGAAATTCCGAGAGTAAATCTGGCCCGATGTAGAAGCCATGTTCTGGTAACGAGAGGATAAGACCTTCAGCCTGATCCTTTCTCATCAAATTCCTTTTTACTGAAAGCAAGATGATGCCAAGTATACCTACATGCTTTAGCTTCATCACTTCCGCCACCTTGACGGCTCGATTGTCGTCCACGCAAAGGGGCACTTTAAGGTCCTTTGCCAGGACAAGGGCGGAGGCATCTGCTTCGCTGATATCAGGAAACATGTGGCGGAGCTTCGAGAGCCTGCGCCTTTGGGAAGCATTGAGTCCTATAACCTTCAACCATCCATCCGACGATGCGTTCTCGATCGTCGTCGCATCCCCGAATCCATGCTGTTTGCCGCGCACTATCTCCTTCATGACCTCGGCCGATACCCTCACTTCGCCAAAAAGGTCTTGGAGGAGCTGGAGGCGCCCTAGCTTAGCCAAGTAGATAAGTGGCGTCGAGTCCGATACGATCATCGCATTAACTCCAAGCTTTTACGCAGGTCCTCGGCTCCGTAAGGGATCGGAATCTTTTTCATATGCATGATTTCGAGCATATCCCAAATGGAAACTCCTGCTATTTCGGCTGCCCTGGACACCGTGACCTTCCCATCACGAAGGAGTTCAATTGCCTTCTTTGTCTGGTATTGCTTAACCCCCTCGTCGAGTAACCGTCTTATAACCTCGGACCTGTCAGCTCTGACCTCTTTCTCTATCTGTTCTATTTGCTCTAAGAGTTCCCTATCGACGCGAGTAGCGATCTGGGCTTTTACAGGCTTCATAACATTTAGTGGTGGTGGCCACATTTATAACGTTATCGTTTATAACATTTGGTAACATATTCTCAATGGGCTCCTCCAGAAACTATAGCTAGTGAACTCTCGACGTTTAGATCCCACAATTCTTGCTTATACCGAACTTCTTGAAACCATTAACGGATTCATTTCATTTATGGATTTTACTAATGTTAGCTATCCCTAGCAATAGCAAGGCTACCGTTCTCATAGATGGGCTTTCCGCATTCGTCTTCTCCAATTATGCTCTTCGCACGGATGCTGCTAAAGAACAAATTGAAAGAGAGGTTGTGAGAGATGCAGATGGGAGAAGAGACATTGGGAATCGATATAGACATAAACAAGAGAAAGGCTGATGTATACTTGAAGCATTCATATTAACTAGGTGGATGTGGACCACATTTCATTGGATAGTTTATCAGCCATATCCCTGCAAGAAGAATAAATGATAAGTTAAATCAATTTCCTTGCCGCCGAAGGACCAAAGATATACATACTCCGCCAATAATATCAGTGTATTCATAGGCATCGTAAGAGACACCATTTCCTCTCCAGTTCGCCTCAGGCACCGAGCCAGACACCAACCCCATTGCTGTAACGTTGATCGAAAGGCCAGGAATATATTTATCGATCTTGACACGCCAGGACACCGTGACGCTCCTACCGGCAGAGAGGACTCCCACTTCGACTCGCGACGATCCATCAAGCAATGTCATGCCCTCTGGCAAGGATATCATTACCACAGTATTGGATGCGGGATAATTCGTAGGGTCAAAAGGTTTTGGACAAGGGTAAGTTATGACAGCTGTAACCTTGATTGATGATCCTGTGGCTATCTTACCTGTAGTACTCAGGCTAACCATCCAGGGCATTATTACCGCTCCCCAAAAAGGATAATGTGTACCATATCCTTTATAGTTCCATGCGTTCTCGAAGTCTGCCATCGTCCATGTCACAGTCCCATCTGGGTTTGTCACCTTTCCCAGATCTCGATCCCATGGATCTATGAAGTAGACTACTCCCTCATCCTCGTCGTATCCCAAGATAACCCGGTAATGCCCCGTAGGATCGTCAGGGGAGTATTTCATGAGGAGTATGACCGGTATATCCGAAGCGATGAGCTCCTTAAGTGACTGCCACCAGAACGTATTTGAAGAGAAGGCAAAAGATGCATAACCAAGAGATCTTTCCGGAAATCCATTCGTTGGGGCATCATGGGGGAAGAACCTTCCCTTAGCATCACTCAGGTAGCTAAAATGACCTGCCCTGACTATATCCCATGTGTAAGTGCCAATCGAGGATGTGCGTGCAACATCTGCTATGGCCTTCTGATCTATATCCGCCCCCCAGTAATCGAATATTATCTCAATGGATGCTGGACCACAGCCCAAGCCATTGAGCTGCTTATGTTGAGTGACACCGGTAATCAGGTGTCTTCTTGGTAGACTCGAAGTTACTGTAGAGGTTTTAGTACTTCCTGCCAGATTGCCGATCCAAAAGATTGTAAATATAAGTATGAGATTAAAATACCTGTACCCCATCCCGCTCTCATCATCTAAATTCAAATAAATGTTATAATCATTTCGGTTGACCACCAGGATCAAATATCTCACATTGTTCTTAGGTTGGTTAGAAAAGCTTGGGATTAGATTATTTCCACTTCTTCTATGGCTTCAGAGCTCCAATGTCAAAGGCGAAGACCTCCCTTATCTAGATATTCCAGCACCTATAGAACCGAAGGTACAGAGGTTGACATCGCATAGGCTTTTAATTCGAAGCTAGGATTTGCCTCCAGATCTTGAAAGGGGGTAAATGTCAATTTTTACCATTATCGGGACATCTTATCTTATCGCTTTCACGGAAGGTATTTTAAGAAAGGTTGTAGAGCTGTAGTATGAAGGAGGGTTAGAGATTAAATAAGAAAGGGAGAGCCTTAGAGGCCCTTGAAGGATCGGAACCGGATATGGTTCCGATGACGGAGTTAGATTTGGAAATCCCGATAATGGAGGCCCTAAGCGGTGAAAGCTTTCCAGGGGCGACATCTCTCCAGACGCAAGTGATCGCTGAAAGGGAGCTCGAGAAAAAGAGGATCGACCTTAGGATAAAGTGCTATAAAAAAGTTGGTTTCGATGTGCTTACTGTCGACATATCCGCACCGGAGTACTGGAAGCCGACTACAAATCCAGATGGAACGATGGTTGACCTTTGGGGTAGAGTATTAGCGCTTGATGGCGAAAGGAAGGCATGGGTTCCATATGGTACAGTTTTGAACTCTCCAGAGGACTTTTATAATTTTCAATTCCCAGATCCAAACTCTCCTGGATGGGCATTTTCTACAGAGTATTCCAAAAAAGCGATAGGAGAGGATATGGCCATCTGTACCTTCATAAGAGATCCGTTTGCGCATGCCTGGGAAATATTCACTCCTGCAAGGTTTGCTATGTGGATGTATTCAGAAACTAAGTTCATAAGCAATGTCATCGAGAAACTAACAAAATTCAATATAGAGATTATAAAGTGTATAGCTGATGCTGGTGCCGACTTTGTAGTAAGCGGAGGAGATTACTGCGAAATGAAAGGGCCGATGGCTCCGATAAACTTCTTCAGGGAAACAATATTTCCAAACCTCAGGAAGCAGGTCGATGCTGCGCATGCAAAGGGACTTAAGTTCATCAAGCACACAGATGGAAATGTGAATCCCCTGATGAATGACTTGGCTAGCATAGTTGATGGTCTTCATTCGCTTGACCCATCGGCTGGAGTTGACATCGGAGAGATAAAGGCGAAATATGGCCATAGGCTCATATTGATGGGTAATATTGCTGTAGATAGCCTGGTAAGGAAGAGTGAAGATGAAGTTGTTGAAGAGACAAAGGATTGTATTGAGAAGGCATCCGCAGGAGGGGGGCACATACTATCTTCTAGCAATTCGTGGGCTGCAGGTGTTAGGCTGAAAAATTGTTTGGCTATGGTTAAAGTGGGTAGAAAGTATGGAAAGTATCCTGTTAGGATATGACTTCCCAAAGGAATATCGAAGGCCATCTGAGCATAACTTTTTGTGGGTGAAGACTCAAAAATCGGTAAGTACTACAATTGGCTCGATGGAATAGGTCAGCTACCTTCTGGTTACTTTACTGTTTCTGGTATATTTGAAGGCTCAGCGTTTTCCAAGTTCATCAACATTCTGCGCTATCTTCGTTGCAGCTTCCACTATGTCATCCATATCTTTTCTTGTTCCAAGGAGCACCGAATGACCAAATGCGACAATCTCCTCCTGTACCCCTTTCTCTGCAACTGGACATCTGACCTTTGAATAGTCATAAGATACTTTGAAGTACCTAGGATCGGCGAAGAACAATTCGTCCCTATAGAGTGGAATGAATCCACCACCCCAAATGGGTATGCCCTCAGCATTCATTGCTTTCACAAAAACATCCCTGTGCACTCCATTGAATGCTTCCTTGTTGTACTTGAAGGAATAGAAGTAGCCGTTCTCCCTAGTTAGCCTCTCATCTCGCCTCAGGGGAAGGAGCCCGACCTTTTCGAGTTTCCTGTTGAGGTAGGATGAGTTGCTCTCCCGCCTCTTGATCTGTCCGTCGATCCTTTTCAGCTGTTCGAGGAGTATTGCTGCCTGGAACTCTGTTATCCTGTAGTTATAGCCCAAGATCCTATGAGGGGGCTTTTGGTTCGGTTTTGCTGCAAACTTGGGATCGAACCTTCCGCAGTTAACATATGCATGGCAGAGCTCGTTCACCTCGGCACTATTGGTTAGTACTATGCCTCCTTCGCCACATGTCATGGTCTTGCTCTGCTGGAAACTGAATCCGGCAGCGTGTCCGATCGAACCGGCACCCCTGTTCTTCCATTTCATTCCGTGAGCATGGGCGCAATCTTCCACAACTACAAGCCCTTGGCTCTCGGCTATCTTCATGATCCTGTCCATGTCCGCCATCCTGTGCCCAAGGTGAACTGGCATTATCGCCTTCGTCTTCGAAGTTATGGCCTTCTCCACTTCGTTCGGGTCGATGCAGTACGTATCTGGGTCGACATCCACTAAAACTGGCACCGCATTGCAGAAGAGCACAGCTGCAGCGCTTGCATAGAAGGTCAATGCTGGCAAGATCACCTCGTCTCCCGCGACTACGCCCGTAGCCTTCAGGGCCACTTCGAGAGCCTGAGTGCCACCATTCGTACAGATTCCGTAGGCAGCGTCCTGAAACTTTGCAAATTTCTGGGCAAATTCGATCTCTAGTGGGCCAACGTATGACCAGTTACCACTCCTCGCGACTCTCGTTAATGCACTAACCTCGTGCTGATCATGAACAGGCCACTTGGGGAAGGGTCTCCTTCGAACCGGTTTTCCACCATTTATGGCTAGAATAGCCGTATGGATACCTCCATCTGTTAGGTCAGGATTAAGGTATTTAATTTTTTGACTATCATGCGCCTTGTAAACCACAAGCACCTGCGATCGAGAGATTGACCAGAAGATGAGGTACAGGATGAGGTTGATCTTGGTGGTGATATTAAAATTAGAGAGATTGTAGATGTTTACTGGAAAAGCCTGCTGTGAAGAAATTTGGTCTGTATAAATCATCTATTCTTTTGGCTCTATTCTTTCCAGTTTAAAGATTACGGGTCTATAACCATCTGTGCAGCTGGCAACAGTCATCCCTTTTTTGGAACCTGCAAAGTATCCGTCATGGACCAGAACCTGCACAAACTTCTCTATGTCTGCCCATGCCCAGCTACAAAATCCTTCTGGCATAAACAGACCGTCGACTATAAACTCCTGGCCGTCCTTAAACATCGAGCATGGCGCCCAAGGACCATCGGCACACTCATCCACCGCATCTTGATTGAACGTTCTCTTCAAAACTGTTATCTTGACTTTCCAGTATGGCATTTTGATTAAACCTTTTGTTTATTTCAATTTTCGTATATTTATAGTTTTACTGATTCTGATAGGAAACTCTCTCACAGACAACTTACTTATGATAAACCAGATGATTATCTGCACGCGCTAATGGCCGGAGTGCTGCGCATTAGATATTTAGACAGCTCACGTTCATTTTATAATTCATCATTTTATCTCTCTAAACTTCGAGGAATACGACATCATATTCCTTTTTGATTTCGCTCAGTTTTTTCTGCATTTCCTTTTCTTTTCTCCTGAAAACCGCCTTTCCTTGGCATATCTTTGCAGAAGCCAGGACATATGCATCGGTCAGAGCCAGACCAAATCGCCTCTTCGTTCTTCCGGCGAGAAGAGCCAGTTCGAGGGAGGGCTCCTCCAGCGTAATATTTGGCGACCTGTAGAGCCACTCAACGAACTCCTCGGCCTTTGCTCTGGATTGTTCAAGCCAAGCTTCTCATAAATCCTAATTGAAACATAGTACGTTTCCACAAATATCGGATGTGGAATTACAAGGAGCTTGGCCTAGAAGGGTACAAAGAATCTGAGTGTCAGCACCAAGCTGCCAATAATTATCACAATGACATCTCCAGCAAGGAAGCCTCCAACTACTGGGACTCCATATTTCTCATAAATCTTGCTGCCTCCGACCCTGAGAACTATTGTTTTAAGCAGCCAAGAGACTAGGAATGCGAACCACACTCCATACCAGTTGCCAGCCACTGATGTCGCAATTAAGAATCCAATCGGCTCGAATGGGAACCAGACGAACCTTGCATGGAGGATGGCAAAGGCAAATGTTATCACGAAACCTATGGCTCCATACTCAACAAACAGCGGCAGCGGCGCAACCCACTGCATGCCCGTGCAGCAGTTCTCAAAACTGCTTGTTCCACCCCAGACGACTTTAGCTCCGTAAATCTGTGTTATCCATATCCTTGTCATTATGATTATGGGCGTTGAGACAAGTATGGCTGCGACGCATACTAGAAACGTGTTCCTATTGCTGGCTCCAGTAAGGCTTGCCATCTTGAAGGCCATCATCTGTGCCGTTGGGAAGACCAGAAGGACATTTCCGTTGGTGAACTCCTGAGTCGTCCAGTCGGACATCCTCAAGTTTGGGCTCATATCAGGGAGGGTGCCTCCCCACCGCAGCAGGAGTGGGAACCATGAGTGCCCGCCTCTCAAATTATTGGCCGCATAGAATCCAGTGTGAGAGTATGTGTAGAAGCCTGCAATTCCGCCGATGAATATCGAGAATATAAGTATGAAGAAGGCCGAAAGGAGGTCGATTCCCGCAGACATGAGCCAAAGTATAATCGAGATGGCACCCACCATAAGGATTGTGTATGCACATCTGTAGCTGACAACATCGGTCCCTTCTTCTACATGCTCAGCCTTCCGAGACAGGGCTTGCCTGATGGTCTGACGCAGGTAGCCTCTGGAACTGTAGAGCATCATTGCCGTGATCGCCATGGTTCCACCAATGGTGCTCATGTATCCCCAGTAGAAAGGTGCCCCCTGCGTTAGGGAAGCCCCTCCACCCAACCCAAGCACCCTGCAGCATCCTCCTTGCGCCGTTATGCCAGTATAGTAACCCATCGAGAATGCTATCTGCTCAAGTATCATCATAACTAATGACCAAAACCACACATTGAACGAGACAGACAGGGGAGCTAGAAAGAAGAGGCCGAACCAGACTGGGCTCTTGCTTACCATCGCCAGACCCACTATCTGCGCCAGTGGCGACGCCTCAGATGCCGGTGCCCTCCACACGCCAGAGGGGCAGGTATCGACGCGCCACATGTAGATGTCCGGAAACCACGGATACAGAGCCTGCAGGAAGATTGGCAACTCGAAGAGGATCCCAAGGATCAGCCCTATTACGAAAGGTCTAACCTTCCTGTCTGCGGAGCGATTCACGTCAACAGTCTTTACAACTTCATTCGCAGCGATGGTCAATGGAAAAGGAATATTCTCGATGTCGATCCATCTTCTCCTGAATACAAGAGAGAGACCACTCGTGAATATGAACAGGCAGTAGCTGAATGTAGTGAAGAAGACGATCGAACCAGCCCACGCGCCCCAATTGACTGGCGACCCTCCAGCCATCATGGTATCGATAGTTTCGTAAGAGGGCATCCACCACCATGTCCCCATCATTTCTCTGATGGGCTGCGGGGTGAAGAGAACAGATCTGGAGATTCCTATCGGTGTAGCCATTTCGTTGGAGAAGATATTGTAACAGATCGTGGTCCCAGCAGCATATATGTAGTTAAGGTGGATAGCGGAGATCTTCAGTATCTTTCGGAGAGGATAGGCAAAGGTGATTAAAGCAAATGCCAAGATCGTAAACTTTGTGCCAACCCCTGTGCCCCAATTGTAGCTGCACTGCATGACACTTCCTGAAGGCGTCAGCAGGCAATACAAAGCCGACCCGGCAAATGAGGAGATGCCTATTATCAGAACGATAGGAATCCAAGGTACTTTATGTCGAAGAGTTTCTAAATCCTCCTTAGTATTCTCCATCAATGGTAATGCATCTTCCTGATAGGTTTTGAAAGAACTTTTTATTTATAACATTTTCCGCACCATATCCCGTTATTTTTGATTTATCGGCGATACAAATATATGGATAGACATTCTTGTTGAGCTCCTGATCGTGGCTGTTCCATTGATTAGGGGCTTCTCGAGAGCCATCGAGGAGTAGCAAATCGATCCAAGATCCATAAGCTTTGAGCTGGAGGCCCTTTTGAAAAGGGCTTGGCATAACCTAACCTAAAGAAAAAACCGTGGTCGAGCTTAGGTACAACTGGAGCTAGTTCCAGATATATGGGTACGACGAGATCCCTAGCGACACTACAATATAGAGGGCGATGAGGATCATTCCACCTTCTGAGGCATAAAACCCATGAACGTGGTTAGCATTAAGCAGTATACTGAGAAAATATCCAAATCAATTTATTCTCTGAAGAATCTTGATAGTGATTACTATGAAGTTCAGTTAAAGCTCGTGCAATCAGAATATTTCAATTTTGAACCGAGCTATTTGGCATACGCTATGCCCTCTTACCCAGTCATTTGTGGTTAAATCTGCAGCGAGATGGCTTGGTTCCTAAACATCAATACTTGCCAAAAATAGAGGAGCCTCTTTCTTTGTTACTATATGCACATCTCTTAAATGTCTCGGCTTGGTCCAGCTTCCAAATTTGGTTTTTATTTCAACACCGATCTGCCTTTGATCAACCTTAACAACCACATCGACTTCTGTCTTATTTCTCCAATAGAAAACGGGATATTTTCTGGCCAAGTGTGTCGCTACTAATGATTCGAGCATGTCATCTTCATTGATTTTTGCTTGAGTGAACTCACAAATCGTCCCATAGAGGAAAGGATCGGTGACATGGATCTTCTTGTTCTTCCTGTAGGCGATCCTCGAATCCTGATCCAGAAAATTCAGGATCTTGACCACGAACAGTTTTTCGAGATCCTCCAAATATGCCTGCGCCGTATGGGGTGATGAGATCGAGGTCTGCCTCGACACGCTTAACCAGCTTATTGGCGTAAGCCTAGCACCAACAACGTAGGCTAGGATTTCCTTCATGTAACTTTCATTCCTCCCCAACTTTACGAAATCATTCCTCAACCAGTCAATGTAAACCTTCCTAGTTTCGAAAGATACCTTGCCCCTCATGTATATGTCTTCTATCGATAGCGGGAACCCTCCTGTAGACAAGTACTTGTCGAAGAGATCCTTGAGGATCTCCTCGTGAACCTTGTTAGCTTTCATAGCACGCTCAACCTCGGGCAGGCTTCTCCTCATAACTTCGATGTTCCTCAGCGCTCTTGCATACTGTGAAAAACTCATGGGGTAAAATACGATATCTTTTCCTTTCCCTCTCCTACCAGGAAAATATTCTTTTTGCTTTAGGATTTCTAGGCTAGCGGAGCCACTTATCACTATAACATCCTTCTTGAAAACACCTTGATCGATCCTGATCTTGAGAGCCCTATGCCAATCTTCTACGAATGTTATTTCGTCCAAGATGATAAAGGATAATGATATTCCATTCTCATTCTTGAAATTGACATAATCATCTAAGACCTCCCCTAGTTCCCTGAAATCTGTGAGTTCTTCGCACGAGAAGTAGAAAACAGATTTAGGATTCATCTTTGGCAAAAGTCTCTTGTGGACCCAGATCTTCAAGGCGGTAGTTTTTCCAACCTGTCTTGGACCCACAACGAAATTCAGGGAGAAAGGTTCAAAATCGAATTGCTCTATAATGGGTGGGATCCATCTAATTTCTTTTCTTACCCATTCTTCATAAGTCTTGTCGATTTCATCGTACCACCATGGGTTTTGCGATTCCATGCATTAAAAATGCAAATTATTATTAATAAATATTTGCATTCGTATTGCAAACCTCATTTTGGGTCCGGAACAAGCTAAGGAACACATCGCTTCGATGCTGTAACCACTTCGAAGCTCAGACTTGAAGTTAAGGAAACAAATGGAGACAAATCTGCACGCGTATACGAGATACGTGCCTACAATGAGACCTGAAGAAGGCAGAAACTTGCTGCATCCCGCAGCCTTATAAGATGAAAATGTTGCTCTCACAAATCTTTTCTGAGCCTACCTAACTTTACTTAGTTATGGCCCTCTCGAAGAGGGGAATTGCAATGCTTATGCTGACGACCGCTATGATAATCAGGATCGAGATCTCACCGGTGATCGCTGTCATCGGTGCCCCCAGCACCATCACCTTCCTTAGGGCCGTGACAACATATGTCAACGGTATTGCCTTTGCTACCATCTGCAACCAAGCTGGGAGCTGTTCTATCGGGTATAGGGTCCCGCTCAGGAACATCATAGGGATCTGCATCATCATGAGTATCATCGTTGCTGTCTCCTGCTCCGAGGCGATCGATGTTGCGATTATGCCTATCCCGACGAAGCCAAGCACACCAAGAAGCAATACAAGGAGCATCAGTATCGGACTTCCGTAAATTCTCACTCCAAAGAGCACCATTGTCAAACATATCATGATCAATCCCTGGAAGAGTCCCCTAATCGTCTGGGAGAGCGCTTTGCCAAGGATGATGGAGAATCTGGATATCGGGCTCATCATCATCCCATCTAGGGTCCCGAGCTCCCTCTCCCTGCTTATGGCACTGGCCAACCCACTCATCCCGCTCATCATCACCATCGTTGCTAGGAAGCCAGGCGCCATGAATTCAAAGGGGTTAGAGGCAGCTCCAGGAACTATGCTCTCCTGCTCTAGCGATATCGCTGCGGTA
>Ga0078972_1007801_pt1 | contig 23307 bp, 17 predicted proteins | sample YelNatPaOPGAMG01_FD_67568 | JGI IMG/M metagenome (GOLD analysis project Ga0078972, IMG submission 67568) | Hot spring thermophilic microbial communities from Obsidian Pool, Yellowstone National Park, USA - OP-RAMG-01 (SPADES assembly) (version 2) | ecosystem: Environmental > Aquatic > Thermal...
ACAAGAACTGATCGACCTTGGCCTGCTGTTTTCCTATTGCAAGAAAGCCCTGGAACGCTGCCGCTCCCGAAGCTAAGCGCCGGTAGCCGCAGGCGAGCGGGGGGTGTGAACCCCCCCCGGTAGCACAACCGGGGGGTTCACACCCCCCCGCTCACCATGCTCTTAAACTGCGGCCCCATTGAAGCATTCCAACAAGCTGCGGGCCATGATCTGCGCAACGCTCATGCTGGCGCGGAATACCGGATCGCGTTCACGGTCGGACAGTTGACGGCCGACCAACTCTGCGGGCGACTGTAGCGGCGTCGTCATGGTACGCAGCGCTTCTTCGACGCCTTCGACGCGCAGGGCCAAGCGCTGGCCGTCCTGCACAAAGAGGTCCAGGGCGGAATCGCGCTGGTCAATGCGACAAGCGATACGAATACGCTGAATATCTTCTAGGCCCTCGTCGCGGCGATGGATACGTAAGAGCGGCTCGCCGCTAGGGCCGTGGAAACGCCAGACCATCTCTACGCCCGGCTCGACGCGGCCGGTCTGCACTTTCCAACCCAGTTGTCCTGTCAGCCAACTCATCAGCATCCAGGCCTGCACGACTGCACCCGGCCCGTGCTCGACGCGGATCTCGGCAGCACTTTCGAATAAGCCGCGTCCCTCAGCGCCTTCCAAAGATTGCACTAACATGCGCCGCCAGTATTTGAGGCGCTGCCAGTTGACATCGGAGGCGACGCGCCAATGGCCGGGGCCGCCGCCGCGTTCGATCTGCTCCAGCCAGCCAGCAGTGGCGGCCACGCCACGCGCCGGGTCCGGCCACCCGCTGCTGTCGTAAACGATTTGCTGAGCGTGTTCGGCCAATTCGTAGAGGATCGGGCCGGCAAAAGGCGGCGGCACCGGCGCCGCCCACCACAGGTTTGTGGGCAGATCGCCGATCAGCAGCGCCCGCACGGCGAAGGGCAGGTGATGCACTGCGCTGCGCCCAGCCGTCAGCGTCACCTGTTCGGAAAAACTAAACCCATGCGAGCCTAGACGCAGCGGACGGACCAGCGCCGTCGCTTCCAGTTCTGTGCCCGGCGAGTCGGCGTCGGCGACCAACAGTAGAACGCGGGCCGGATGAACGTTCACTACGTCGGGGATTTCGGCGTTAAGACGGGCAGCGCGTTCCTGGCTAGTGCAGTAGATGACCAGATTGGCCATGCGCGTCCGCTGCACCGGCCGCTCATCCGGCCCTTGCAATTCGCGCATTTGCCGCAACAATTCACGCTCTACCGCCCCCAGGGGGACCGAACGCGCGCTTGACTCAGGCATAGCTTGCTCCCTACGTCCGAAACCAGCCACCGGGGCCGGAGAACAGGCTGTTTCCTCCAACTCCTGGCCGCTGACCCCTCTTTTCATAGCGTCCGCCAACGCCGACCATCCGGTACGATGATGCGGTCGGCCTCGACCGGGCCCCAGGTGCCGCACTGATACTCTGGCAGGTCGCGTACATGCATCTGCTCCCAGTGATCGAGAATAGGCATAACGAACTGCCAAGCCGCTTCCACGCCGTCGCGGCGCATAAACAGAGTAGCGTCGCCAGCCATCACGTCGAGAATGAGGCGTTCGTAGGCTTCCGGCGAAGTGCCGCCGAATGATGAGCTATAATTGAACTCCATTTTGACCGGATAGATGCGCACCTTCGGCCCCGGCAGCTTGGAAGCAATGCGCATGGCCAGCCCTTCTTCCGGTTGCACGCGCAGCGACAGCACGACCGGCTCTAGCGGCACGTCGGTTGGGGAGCCGAACAACACCTGGGGCACGTCCTTGAACTGAATGGCCACTTCGCTGGCGCGCTTGGGCATGCGTTTGCCGGTGCGCAAATAGAACGGCACGCCGGCCCAGCGCCAATTGTCGATAAACAACTTCAAGGCCACAAACGTCTCGGTCGTCGAATGCACCGATTCGGGCGGCAGCGGTTTCTTCATGACCTCGAACGATTCGCGCACTTCCTTGCGATAACCGGGCACGCGCTTCCCCTGAATATCGCCTTCAATATACTGGGCACGGACGACATGTTTCTCGACCTCGGCCGGCGTCATGCGGCGCAGGCAGTTGAGGACGCCGACCTTAGCGTCACGCACCACGTCCGGCTTGAGCGACCAGGGCGGCTCCATGGCCACCAGACACAGCACTTGCAGCATGTGATTTTGTACCATGTCGCGCAAGGCGCCGACGCCTTCGTAATAGCCTGCCCGTGTGGCGATCATCTCGCCCGTCTTCGGATCGTATTGCGCCAAGCCTTCCTCTTCAGCGACGGTGATCTGGACATGATCGATGTATTTCTGGTTCCACAGCGGCTCAAAGATACTGTTGGCAAAGCGTAGTACCAACAGGTTTTGCACCGTCTCTTTGCCGAGGTAGTGATCGATGCGATAGGTCTGACTTTCCGCGAAACAGGCGCCGACGACGCGCATAATGTCGCGGGCGCTGTCCAGATCGCGGCCGATCGGTTTCTCGACGATGACGCGGGTGAAAGACCGCACTTGTTGCGGATCGGCGATGAGTCCAGCGGCTTTGAGGTGCTCGACGCAGGTGCCGACCAAGGTGGGCGGTACGGCCAGGTAGTAAACCCGGCTTCCGGGGATGCCGAATTGCTGGTCGACGGCCTCCATCTTGGCCTTGAGCTGGGCGTAGGCGCGAGCGTCGTTGAAGCTGCCGGGCACAAAAAACAGCGCACGTGCGAAATCGGCCCAATGGCTCTCATCGAGCGGCTGGCGGGAGAAACGGCTGATGCCGTCTTTGGCACGCTGGCGGATGTAGTCGTCGGGGTCGCCGCTGAGGTGGCCCTCAGCGGGCAGACCAAAGCCGACCACGGCGAAATGGGTGGGCAGCACACCATCGATGTTCAGGTTGTAAACGGCCGGCAACAGTTTCCGCCACGACAGGTCTCCGGCCGCGCCGAAGATGACCAGCTGGCACGACTGGGGCAGGAGCGATTTGCTTACGTCCGGTTCCAGAGAGTAGGTGTTCTGGAAATCATCGGGCATACGGGATCCTTTCCATTGGGGCGACGACGTGGCGACCTTGCCCAGTTCAGACTATAGAAAGCCCCTTGAGCCACCAAGTCTAATAAGCCTGCGCCGTCGGTAGAGTGCGAACGCTTGGCACAATCGCTTATTTTGGCGAGATTGTTGGCCAAAAGACGCCATTTTACTCAAGTGACGCTTGTTCAAGGGGGGAAGCCTGTGTAAGATAGGTAAAGACAGGCAGATACGTACCTCACTAGGGGCGATTTATGATTCCTTTGGGTCCAGCGGAATTGGAAATCACACCTCTGTCTCAGGAGGCACTGCCTCCCTGTTGGGAAGAAAATGATCTCCAACGCGATCACGATCGCATTGAGCGGCTGACGGACTCCTGGACCAGTCGGGCCAACGTGCGCAAGTCGCCGTTAGACCTCACGTTGGATTATGACCCGAGCAAACCCGACTTCCTGACCGAGTTGTTGCCGTTTCACGATCATCCGCTCTATCAGAAAGCCCCAGAAGAATACAAGCAGGCGGCGTTGTCATGCGGTTGGATCGCCTACAACGAAAAGACTGTAGCCATCGAATCGAAGATTGTCTCTCCGGCTTGTATGCATCTGATCGACGGTGAGGTGCCCGGTTTTCCCCGCCATCGCCACCGTGCCGGCATCGCCCAGGCATTGACCGATGAGGCGTTTCATATCCTCCTCGTCGTCCAGGCCACAGGTGTGACGCGGCAGCGGCGGCAGCTGCACGAGTTGACGCTGCCGTCGTTCGACCTGGTCAACCGCATGCATCAGTACCAGGAAAAGCACCCGGAAAAGTGGAAAAAGATCCTGATTCAGCTAGCCACTGCCGTCGTTTCGGAAGTGATGGTCAGCGAGTACCTGAGCCGGCTGTCCAACGCATTCGACATTCAGCCGCTCAACCGCATCACCACGGAGATCCATCGCCGGGATGAGTCGGCGCACAACGGCCTGTTCAAGAGCCTGGGCGCCATCATCTATCACGGTCTGAGCGTGCGCGAGCGGGAATTTTTCGTTGGGGCGCTGTCGCAGCCGTCGCTGTGGTTCGCCAGTCCGGAGTTGGATGTGTGGGAAGCGATGTTGAACCAGATTGGGTTCCCCAATGCGGAGCGGATGATCGCTGACTGCCGCGCCCAACGGCGCACCAAGGACGTCCATCTCGACCTGAGCACCCTGGAAACGTTATTCGCCGACTTGGGCGTAGAAAACACGCTGCGGTCGCGGGCCATTACCGACAATTCCTAAGTTTAGCCGTGAGCCATAGGTTGAGCGCAGACAGACGCGCGCTTACCTACGGCTCGTAATAGACGAACGCTGTCCCTAGAAGAGAGCATCGCATGTGTGGCATCGCTGGAGCATTTGATTTGACGGGTCGCCGCGAATTCCCGGAAGAACGGCTGCTGCGGATGACCGGCGCCCTGGCGCATCGGGGGCCTAATGACGAATACATCTACCAGGAGCCGGGCCTGGCCTTGGGGGTTCGCCGCTTGTCGGTCATCGACGTGGCCCACGGTCGTCAGCCGTTGTCTAATGAAACGGGCGATGTCTGGGTAGCCTACGAGGGCGAGTTGTACGAATATCCGGAGATCCGGGAGCAGCTGCTTTCTCGCAGCCATCAGCTGCGGACGCGCTGTGATACCGAAGCCTGGGTTCATCTCTACGAGGATCTCGGTGAAAAAGTGTTCGGGGAAGCGCATGGCCAATTTGGTGTGTCGCTGTGGGACCGGGCGCGGCGCACCGTGTACCTGGCCCGCGATCGCATCGGCATCAGTCCGTTGTTTTATGCCGAAGTAGACGGCTGGCTCTTGTGGTCGTCGGAAATCAAAGGACTGCTCGCTTCGGGCCTGATTAAGCCACGCCCCGACGTGCGCGGTCTGGACTATTTCTTCAACTTCTTCTGCGCCCCGCAACGACGCACTGCCTTTGAGGGTGTTTATTCTCTGCCGCCCGGCCACTATGCCCGCATCCGCGACGGCCGGATGACGATTCAGCGCTACTGGGACCTCGATTTTCCCGATCGCGGAGCGGAACGCTGCTTCGCGGACGACGACAAGGCGGCGGCAGAGCTGGAAACCGTGCTGCGCGCGGCGGTGCGCCGCCGCTTGTGCGGCGAGGTGCCGCTCAGCTGTTACATCAGCGGCGGTCTGGATTCCACGGTCATTCTCGGACTCAGTTCGCAAGAAAAGGGCGAGCCAATCCCCTCGTTCACGATCAGTTTGCAACGTTCCGGTCCCTCGGATGAGCGAAGCAAGGCGGAGGAATCGGCCCATTATCTTGGTTCTAAGCTGACGACGGTGACGGTGACGCCGGCTGATCTGGTCAACCACTTTCCTGATGTGATCGTGGGCGCGGAAAGCCCGGTACTGGACACGTCCTGCGTCGGTACGCTGCTGCTGGCCCGCGCCAACCGGGCGGCAGGCAACATCGTGGCCTTGACCGGCGAAGGCGCCGATGAGGGTTTGGCCGGCTACGTTTGGTACAAATGGCACATCTTCCAATATCGCGCCTACAAGTATGGCCGCTTCCTCTCCCAGGCGCCGCGGAACTTCGCGCTGTCATGGCTGATCGGCGGCGGCAAGGCCCATCGCCCGCTGTTTTTCGGCACCGGCGGCGTCCGCACCGCCCAGCAGATCGCCTGGGAATTTATGGCCCAGGGCCGTGAACGCCTCTATACGCCCGAAATGTGGCAGCGGCTGGACGGCTACTCCGCCTACGACGACATCACCGCACCGGAACGCCTCAAACGCTGGCACCCCTTGAACCAGTCGCTGTACATGAGCTATCAGATCATGATGCCCGGCCTGCTCATGGCCGCTAAAGGCGATCGCTCCACGCGCTTTTCCGCCACCGAGGGACGCTATCCATTCCTCGACGAGCACGTGGTCGAGTTCTGCGCCAGCATAGCACCGCATTACAAGCTGCGCCGCTGGACCGACAAATATCTGCTGCGCCGCGTCGCCGCCCGCGTGCTGCCGCCGCCCATTGCCAAGCGGACCAAGACCATGTTCCGCGCCCATTTGGGACGGGCCTTCGTCGCCGCCTCGCGGCCGCGCTGGGTCGATCAACTGCTCAGCCCCGAAGCGCTGAAAGCGACCGGCTTTTTCGATCCCCAGGCGGTAGAATGGGCGCGGCAGCTCCAGCTGCGCAAGCCGGTGGCGTCGCTGCAGCGCTTCGCTATGGACATGGGCTTGATGGGCGTGATCGCAACGCAGCTGTGGCACCATACCTATTGCGGCGGCGGGCTGTGCGAATTGCCAACATGGGACCCGCCTGATCTGGCCCAGACACGGCTTTATGGGAGGATGCAAGCGCCGGTTTTGGCGACGATTCCTGTTTAGCGGCACCCCCCGGCCGGCGCGAGACTGCTTCGCGCCCGCCTGCGGCCCGCCGCTAAAGGGAGCGGCATTACCCGCCATGCGCAGGCTGTATTCGCTGAAGATCCTCTGGCATGGACGTCATCGCTTCTTGCCGGCAGTGCTGGCCGTGGCCTTCAGCGCAGTCTTGATTGCCGTCCAGTTCGGCGTGATGCTGGGGGCCTTGGCCGTCACCTCACGGCCCATCGATCACGCCCAGGCGCAAATCTGGGTCGGCATCGGCGGCGTCCCCAGCATCGAGTTGGGCCATCCCATCCCCAAAGCCTGGCTATACCGCGTCCAAGCCCAGCCGGAAGTCGAGGCCGTCGAGGATTATCTCTACGAATTCAACTACTGGCACAAACCCTCCGGCGGTTCGGTGCATTGCTGCATCATCGGCGCACGCCTGGAAGACTCAGCGCTGGGCGCGGTCTGCGACCTGACTCCAGAGATGCGTATACGGCTGACCGAGCCGGGCGCCGTCGTCGTCGATGAAACGGAGCTGGAGCGTCTGGGCCTGCGGCGGGGCATTGGTGAGACGGCGGAGGTCGTGGGGCATAAGGTCCGCATTGTCGGCCTGGTCCGCGGTTTCAAGAGTATTTGGGGGCCTTATGTCTTTTGTTCGATGCAAACCGCCCGGCAGTTGCTCTTTCAGTATCGCCCCGACCAGACGCAGTATCTGCTGGCCCGCTGCCGCCAGCGGGCGGACGTGCCGGTGGTGGTCGAGCGCTTGCGCCGCCAGTATCCAGAGATGGCCGTCCTCGCCGATGACGAGTTCTCGCTTCAAACTCGGCTCTACTGGCTGACACGCACGCGGGTCGGCATCGCTCTGGGACTGACGGCGGTGTTGGCCCTGTTGGTCGGCTTGGTCATCACGAGCCAAACGCTCTACGCCGCCGTGACGGCTTCCCTGCGCGAGTATGCCGTGCTGCGGGCCTTGGGCTTGCCCCGCTGGCGCATCGGCGCGCTGGTTTTGGCGCTCTCGTTCTGGATCGGCTTGGTCGGCATGGCTACGTCGATGCCGGTGGCCGGAGCGCTAGGACGACTGGCCGGTGCTATCGGCGCCGAAGTGCTGTTACCACTGTGGCTCCTGGCCGGTACGATAACAGTGACGATGGCGATTGCTCTGGTATCGGGTTTGCTGGCCCTGCGCTCGCTGCGCTTGGTAGAGCCGGCCAACTTATTGCGTTGAGGGACCGATCATCCCAGCCGCACTCGTAAGGAAGCGAATTGGAGGGGTGCGCTTTTTTACGGTCGCAGCTCGGATGGGCCGGAGAAGGTCCATGGCAGAGGCGAAGGTCACTATCACCGCGCGAAACCTTACTCGCTCATTCGGCAGTGGCGATGAGCGGACCCTCGCTGTGCAGGAGGTATCGCTGGAATTGCGGGCTGGCGAAATGTCCCTGTTGATGGGGCCGTCGGGTAGCGGCAAGACTACGCTTTTGGCCATGTTGTCCGGCCTGCTCCGGCCCGACCGAGGGCAAGTGGTGGCCCTGGGACGCGACCTGTGGCGACTGTCCGACAAGGAGCGCGAGCGTTTCCGTCTACGGCACTGTGGTTTTATTTTTCAGGGCGCCAACCTCATGCCCGCGCTCAATGCCCGCGACCATCTGGAAATGGTGTTGCGCTGGGGTGCGTGGATGCCGTGGCCCGAAGCTAAGCGCAAGGCGTCCGAGATGTTGGCCTTACTCGGCCTGGCACATAAGGCCACGCTGTTGCCCGAACACCTTTCCGGCGGGGAGAAACAGCGTGTGGCCATCGGCCGGGCACTCATCAAGCAGCCGGACCTGTTCTTCGCCGACGAGCCGACCAGCGCCCTGGATTGGGAGCACGGCAAGCACGTCGTCGAATTGCTCCGCGACACAGCCCACAATGGCGCCACGGTAGTGATGGTCACCCATGATTATCGTATTCTCCCCTATGCCGATCGGGTTTATCGCTTGGAAGACGGCCGGCTGTCTAGCATAGATACGGCGAAAATAGCGACCGGTGTTGGGCCGGTCCCACCCTTCCTTGGTGCTTCATGAACACGACGAAGTGGGTCCTCATTTGGGGCGGCATTCTTCTGTTCGTCGGCGTCGGCGCCGCCATCCGTTACCCGCTGTCACCCTTCCGCAATGCGCCGGAAAATCCAGCGGACAGCGGGCAGCAGGCAGCGGACAGCGAACGGCAGACATCAGGAGGCGTGGTCTGTAGTGGCTACGTTGATCTGGAGCACGGCATTCGTTTGCTGGCCCCGCTGCGTCCCGGCCGCGTCGCCGCGGTCCTTGCCAAGGAAGACCAACACGTCGAGGCCGGGACGCCGCTGCTACGCCTGGAAGACCACGAGGCCAAATTGCAGTTGCAGGCGGCGGAATCCGCGGTGACTACAGCAGAAGCCCAGCTGGAAGAAGCACTCCGCTTGGCAGAGCAGCAGCGGGCGCGTTTGGCTCAGCAGCAAGCCGCCCTCCGGGCTGCCGGATTTCGTCTCGACGCCGCTCGCCAGGTGCTCCAGCGCAAGGAAAATCAGCTCAAAAACAACGTCGTCACCACCGAAGAAGTGATCGCCGCGCGCGCCGAGGTCAAGGCATTGGAACAGCAAGAATGTGCTGAGCGCGAAAAGCTCGCCGAGCTGAAGACGATCGACCCCACTTTGGCGGTTCGCAAAGCAAAGGCCCAGCTGAGGCTGGCGCAAAGCCAACGCGACCAGGCACGCTATCAACTCGAGGAATGCATCTTGAAAGCGCCGACGGCAGGGACGGTACAGCACATCTCAGTAGGCGTCGGCGACATCGTGACGGGCTTCTCGCCGATCGGCGGCGAGAGGCCCGTTGTGCGCTTCGCCCCGGATGAACCACTGCTGATCCGTGCCGAAGTCGATCAAGAATTCGTCGATCGCATCCGGGTGGGACAAACAGCCCTGATCCGTGATGACACACATTCCGGGGCGAGTTGGCGCGGCAAGGTCCAGCACATCGCTGGCTGGTACGAGCAGCGCCGGGCGACGGCGCTGGACCCCTCTGCTTTCACCGATGTACGGACGGTGGAATGCTTGATCTCCGTCGATCCGGGCCAGCCGCCGCTGCGCCTGGGGCAACGGATGCGCGTGATGATTGGCCATGTGCCCTCACTCGGCGGCGAGCGCTGACGGCGGCCCCAATGCGCAGGGGAGGGGGCCTTCTACCTGTCTAGCACGGACCGCATTGAGCGCGCCCAACCACTGTTGCAGGGCTTCGATGTCGGTCGTAAGGGAGGCCGCCGCTTGCTCGGCGTCTTGTTCTGCCTTATCGAGATACGCTTGCAAGCGCTCCAGACGTTCCTCGAACAGGCGCAGGACGGCTGGCTCGGTTGAGTGCGGAGGCGGTGGGGACGGCGGCTCCACAGCGCGGGCCAGCCATTCCTTGAGGCTTTGCTCGAAGACAGCGAACAGTTCGGTCCATTCGATAGACATGCAAGTCCCTCCAGCGGGCGCGGCAAGAATCTTACCCGCCGGAGGGAAATTTGACACGATCACTTTTTGTCATCCAGCGCTTCATCCGCGCCGATCGATCGGGAGGCATCGGACGCGCATGTCTTTCCTTTCCTCTGGCTTCGCCGTTTGGGGGCGCTCTAGCGGTGGATTGAAGTCTGGTAAAGTGAGCGTGATCTCTTTCTGGTCGCCAGCGCTCACCTGCACGCGGCGCTGGGCCTTCACTTCTTTGCCGTTGTGTTCCATTCGCGCCACGAAGGTGTAGTGGTAGCTCTTGCCGGGTTCCAAAGGCGGCGAATAGAAGCGGCGCGTAGTCGAAGTGGACGTAGTCGGTTTGCCGTCCACCGTCAACGTGGCGGCTTCGGGCAAATGGACAATGATGGTTGCTCGATTAGCAGCGGATGTGTCGGGGTACATCGAGCGTGTCGTTGTTACAGGGGGCGAAGCAGGCAGCGAGTCATAAGCCAGCGCCATGGGAGCGGCATAGCTGACAGCGCCAGGGGCATAGGCATAGCTCCAGCCGCCCCAGCCGCCCCAACAGCCATAGCAGCCCCAGCAACCCCAACAGCCGCCCCAGCAACCGTGGCAGCCCCAGCAACCCCAACAGCCGCCCCAGCAACCGTAGCAGCCCCAGCAACCGTGGCAACCCCAGCGACGTCCCCAATCGGGCACATCGGCTCCCGTAGTCAAGGCCGCCATCAACACCATGCTGTACATAAACCACCCTCCTTTTGAAAGGACCAAAAAGGGTTAACCTCCTGTTGGATAGTGGCAAGACCTGGGTAGTTTAGGAAAAATGAGCGCTGCGTTCAAGGTAAGAAGACAACATAGAACACAGAAGATGCGGATGCGACGGCTTGCCGCAGATCAGAAGGAAGTTTCCTCCGCAGAAATTCATCGCATTGCTGTTCTCGGCGTTCTATTATGGAGAGAAGAAAGGGCTAAATGTATGGTCCTTTGTGCCACGGTGCGCAGCGCCACAACCTTCGCAAGCGAGGACGACCATGCCGGCGCCATCCATGAAAAACGGCCGAACGTTCCAGGGAGCGACGCTGTTTCTCGCGGCAGTCATCGGGGGCTTTATTCTCGGTGGTTTCTGTGTGTATTTCGGTCTCCGGGTAGTGGCCCTCGGCGCGGCATAATCGTATACTGAAAGCATGAACACGACAACTCCTCAACCGACTTCTGTGCCGCCCTGCAGCCGTTGTGCCGCTACCCACGTCGTCCGTAACGGCCTCAACTCCGCCGGCACCCCGACGTTCCGCTGCCGCGTCTGCGGCCATCGTTTCGTCGCCAACCCACGCCACCGCCCGTCCCCGAAGAAAAACGCGTCCTCATCCGCCGCCTGCTCCTGGAACGCTTGAGCCTGCGCGCCATTGTCCGCGCCGTCGGCGTCTCTCGCTCCTGGCTGCAACGCTTCGTCAATACCCTGTATACGCAGACGCCCTGGGAGCCGGGGCCGGTAAAAAAAGGCCGGCCAGGTGCGCCTCGAAGTCGATGAGATGTGGAGTTTCATCGGGGAAAAACAGGGGCCGTGCTGGGTGTGGACGGCCTTGGACAGCCGCACGCGGCAGGTGGTGGGAATGACGGCGGGCGACCGCGATGAGTTCACGGCGCGTTGTCTGTGGGAGTCGTTGTCGCCGGAGTACCGCGAGCGTGCTATCGTGGCCACCGATCTGCTGCCGGTCTACCAGGCCATCGTGCCGGAGAAGTGGCACGCGACGGGGGGCAAGGAGATGGGGTTGACGGCTCACATCGAGCGTTTCTTCGGTACGCTGCGGCAGCGTTGTGCGCGTTTCGTGCGTAAGACGTTGTCGTTCTCGCGGAAGATGGAGAACCATGTCGGTGCCCTCTGGTACTTCATCCGGCACTACAACTCATGCCGCGCCTAGGGCCACCCCTAATTCCAGACAACTCAGATCGAACAGGGCGTTATGGTAAGCGAAGGGTGCGTGCGTCAGCACTTCGGCGAGAGCTTTGGCTTGGCGCCCGTGGAGTCTTTGCCAACCCAGCGGCACTCCGCATCCAGGGGCGAGAGGACTTCGATCTCCTGGTATTCGAAGGGAGTATGCCATTCGAAGTAAATCGTTCCATTGACCCCTACGATGACTCGATCCGCAGGTGGGTTTCCCTCTGCTTGGAGGGATTGAGCCAGTGTAATTGCCCCATCGACCAAGGGAGGGGGCGGTGCTTCCGTCCCTTCGCCATCCCAATCATCTTGGAGATTGCGGATACGGAGCAACTCGTCGATCAACGAACGCCAAGTTTGTGTTTGTGCGTCCTCGTCAGGACCTACCCACGTAAAAACGGAGGTCTGCACGGCACGTTTGGATTGCGCAGGAGCTATCGTTTCCTCGTAAGGATCTGTCTGCGTAAAGGCTGAGGTTCCGCGAACGGATTGTAGGATCGCGCTCATGGTTTTGCTCTCCAACGCTTTTTGGCTTCGTCGGACGTCACGCGGAGAAAGGCCCCTACCGCGGCATCGTGTCCCCAATCGAGGCCAGCCCGCAAACTCTCTGCACCTCCTTTGCCAATGGGGCCCCGCGCGGTCATGTGAAGAAGTAAGGCGTCCCGTTTATCTTCCCCAGCACGGCCGGGGTAAGCAGCGATGTGCAATCGCCCCCGCTTCGGCTGGATTTCGTAGCTCCACTCCGCGATTCGGTTTTCGAGCACAAGGCCAAGGCCGTCCGTCGAGAATAGCTTGCCAAACAGGCCCGGCAAAAAGGTGGACCAGTCTGCCGGAGTTTGCCAATACTCTTCTTTAGGGAAGGCATCGATGTACGTCAACTCCCACTGATTCAGGGTCAGTTCTCCCAAGCCCGCCTTTGCCGCAAAGGCAGCGAAGCGCTCGAACATCTTCTCAAATTCTGAGACCAATCGCTTGTAACTGGGATAAAAGTCTTCCCGTTTCCGCCAATTGAGATGCAAGCGAGTCGCCTGGATTTGTAGGAGGCGATCTTTGCTTTTGTGTCCAAGCAAGAACCGACCTGGAAGCCGGAAGGGTTCGAGACGCAGTTGCAAGCTGGCCGGCGCGTTCCATTTGGGGCGGTCGAACAACTCGAACTGGTCCTCAAGAAGCGGCCCATCTTCAGGATTGATCCAGTCGCTTCCTAGTTCGTTCCAGAACTGTCCAAAATGACCCGCGCGAAGTTTGGTCAGCGCCGAAAACTGAGCCCCCAAGACCAACTCGACGATGGGCGGGTTGGCAAAATCGGGAGTGTCGGTCATCGTGCTTCCCCGTGCCAGATAGCTGGCAGGACATCGCCACTTCTTGCTTTAAAAAGAATTCAGCAAGTGCGCCGTCTCTATAAGGCATGAACTTCACTCGCATCATTCTAGCACATTGCTTTCGATTCGGGGAGATTGATTTACAAGTGGGGGTGCCCCTCTCCACTTGGGCAGTGGCGAGGTGGCCTGGCAGGTGTTCCCTTGTCCAGGTTCGCCAGATGGTTTCCACGGTTGGTAGGCTCGCCCTGGCCCTCTCCCAGCAGCTGGAGTGCCCCAATCGAGAGGCACATCCTACAAGCGGCGACAGACGCATCCACTCTTTTTTCACTTGCCGGCGTGATGTCGCTCCAGGCGTTGCAACGAGGCCTTGGCTTCGCTCGTGAGGAAAGTGCCTGGCGCGCCGCCGGCCAATCGCTCCAACCACTCCGTCGTTTCTTTGGTGCCGATTTGCTCCAATGCCTCTAGCAGGCGAACGGCGCCGCCCGAGGCCAAACAGCGGCCATTAGGGGAATAGGAGAGGGTCGTAACGGCGTCCCAGAGATAGACGGTGTGGTCATCGGGAACTTGGTCGGTGCCTCCGGAGGCAAGGGTCTTGCCGTCGGGCGAGAAGGCCAGCACGGACGCGGGAACTGGCGGACGGAGCCGGACGGTCCCCAGACGGGCAACAGCCCTTGGCGGCAACGGATCACCATATTGGTCGCGGCGCGGCTCGCCCTTCGTTTCTGCCGGCGCCGCGCCAGGAGAAAAAGCAGCTGATTGTTCGGAGATCGGCGCCTGGAGAAAGGACAAACCAACTCCTACACCAACAGCCAACTCCCGCAGCGACATACCTGCTTGCGATGTTCGGCTGGCTTCGCGCGCCTTGGAAACGCCGCTGTTTGGCTTGTTTGCGCATACGCACGGCCAAGCGCTAAGCGTACGATTTTTCCTGATGAAATCTCTCCGCGACCTGATACCATTTTCGTAGAGATACGGATAAGCCCGTGCCTGCAGCCGAGACCTCCGATGAAACACTCCACCACCAAGCGCAAAAACGGCCATCCCCCAACTCCTTCGCTAACTGCAAGGGGAGCTTCCGGCACACGCCGTCTTCTCGTAGGCTTGTTGATGCTGGGGGGGATGGCTGTTGCGGCGTTCACTTTGCTCAATCTCTCTGCCGATGCGCCGCCGGAACCAATGAAAGAAGTGTGGGTTCCCGCCGGCGAGTTCACAATGGGGAGCGAAGATTTCGACGACGCCAAGCCGTTGCATACGGTCTACGTCGAGGGCTTCTGGATGGACGAGACCGAAGTCACCAACGAGCAATTCGCTGAGTTTGTGCGGCAGACAGGCTACGTGACGTGGGCAGAGAGGCCGTTTGGCGGTGCGCCGCCGGGAGCGGGTGTCTTCGATGGGTCCAGATGTCCACGGGGAGAACTGTGTCGAGATTGCCGCAACTGGTGGGATTATCGGGAAGGCGCGTGTTGGCGGCACCCCGAGGGTCCGGGCAGCGACCTGCGCGGCCGCGAGAAACATCCGGTGGTTCATATTGCCTGGGAGGATGCGCTGGCCTATGCGCGCTGGGCCGGCAAACGGCTGCCGACCGAGGCAGAGTGGGAACGGGCAGCTCGCGGCGGCCTGGAAGGCAAACGCTATTACTGGGGCGACGAGTTGCGTCCGGGCGGCAAATGGATGGCCAATACCTGGCAAGGCGATTTTCCGAGCGAAAATAGCGGCCAAGACGGCTTCGTGGGCACGGCCCCGGTCAAGTCCTTTCCGCCCAACGCCTACGGCCTGTATGATATGGCCGGCAACGTTTGGGAATGGTGCGCCGACTGGTATCGTCCGGATTACTACGCCGTAAGCCCCAAAAACAATCCGCAAGGCCCCCAATCGAGCATCGATCCCGATGGCCGCGATGAGCCGAAACGCGTCCAGCGCGGCGGCTCCTTTTTGTGCAGTGATAACTACTGTGTACGTTACCGTGCCGGCGCCCGTGGTCAGGGTGAACCGAAGACCGGCTTGTCCCATACGGGCTTTCGCTGCGTGCGCTCGGCCCGCTGAAGTCCCTCTGCTTCCCGAGACCCTGCTATGCTGCGCTATCGTCCGTTGTTCGCGCTCCTTGCCCTCAGTTTCATACCGGCGGCGCCGTCCGTTCGTGGCCAGGGGACGGCGGCCGATTACGAACGAGCAAGCAAATTGCTCGACCTCGTACAGAAAAAAGTTTTCAAAGATCGCGTTCATCCTCATTGGCTGGCAGACAAGCTGCGCTTCTGGTATCGCAACGACCTGCCCGGCGAGGCCCGTGAATTCATCCTCGTGGACGCAGCCAAGGGCGAACGGCGGCTGGCCTTCGATCATGCGCGCTTGGCCGACGCCTTGGCCAAAACCACCGGCGAACCGCAACGTGGCACACACCTGTCGATTGACGACCTGGATTTTTCCCCAGACGGCAGATGGCTGCACTTTCGCGCCGGCGCAAAATATTGGAAGTGCGATCTGAATAGTTATGTACTCACAAAAGATCAAACTCCTGCCGTGACGCCGCCGGAGGAGAAACAGGGAGCAACTACGCCCCCAAGGCGGCGGCGCGGAGAACGGCCGCGGATCGCTTCTCCTGACGGCAAGTGGACCGTGGTCGTTAAAGACCACAACCTCTACCTTCGTGAGAAAGAGACCGGCACGGAGTCGGCCCTAAGCCGGGACGGTAACGCCGACGACGGCTATTCCGAGCGCATCTTCTGGTCGCCCAACGGCAAAAAACTCGTGGCCCTGCGCACAAAGAAAGGACAAGAACACAAAGTTTATCTCCTCGAATCCTCGCCGCGCGATCAGTTACAGCCGAAGCTCCACGTCCTTGATTACCTTAAACCGGGCGATCGCATTCCGATCACAAAACCCCACCTGTTTGACGTAAACACACGCCAGGAAATCCCGTTCACGGACAAGTTGTTTCCCAATCCGTGGAGCATCGAAGACGTGCGTTGGGCGCCGGATTCGCGGTATTTCACCTTCGTGTACAACCAGCGCGGCCATCAAGTGCTGCGCGTCATTGCCGTGGACGCCGAAAGCGGCACGGCCCGCACCCTTATTGATGAGCAAAGCAAGACGTTCCTCGATTACAACAGCAAGTTTTTCCTTTATTTTCTCGATTCAACAAATGAAATAATCTGGATGTCGGAACGTGATGGCTGGAACCATTTGTATCTCTATGACGCCGTCACAGGTCAGGTCAAAAATCAGATCACAAAAGGTCCGTGGGTAGTGCGCGGTGTCGATCGCGTCGATGACAAGGCCCGGCAGATCTGGTTTCGCGCCGGCGGCATCCATCCGGGGCAAGATCCGTATTACGTTCACTATTGCCGGACCAACTTCGATGGCAGCGGCCTTGTCTGTTTGACCCAGGGCGACGGCACGCACCAGATCACTTATTCGCCGGATCGCCGCTTTTATATCGACAACTATTCACGTGTGGACCTGCCCCCCGTGACGGAGCTGCGGCGCACCACCGACGGCCAGCTTATTTGCGAGTTGGAACGGGCGGACATCAGCGCCCTTGTCCAGACCGGCTGGAAGGCGCCGGAGCGCTTTGTCGCCAAGGGCCGCGACGGCCAAACCGACATCTACGGCGTCCTCTTTCGACCGACCAATCTCGATGTCCACAAAAAGTATCCGATTATCGAACAAATCTATGCTGGCCCGCAAGGCGCCTCCGTACCCAAGGCGTTTCAGCCGTTCTTCTATCCGCAGCAGCTTGCGGAATTGGGTTTCATCGTCGTGCAGGTCGACGGCATGGGCACGAATTACCGCTCGAAAGCATTTCACGACGTGTGCTGGAAAAACCTCGGCGACGCCGGCCTGCCTGATCGCATCCGTTGGATCAAGGCGGCGGCGGCGAAATATCCGTATATGGACCTCAGCCGCGTCGGCATCTACGGCGGCTCAGCCGGCGGCCAAAATGCGCTCCGCGCCGTGCTCGCTTACCCCGATTTCTACAAGGCGGCGTCAGCCAATTGCGGTTGTCACGACAATCGCATGGACAAGATCTGGTGGAACGAGTTGTGGATGGGCTGGCCGGTCGGCCCTCATTATGCCGAGCAATCCAACGTCACCAACGCCCATAAGCTGCAAGGCAAGCTGCTCTTGATCGTCGGCGAATTGGACCGCAACGTCGATCCTGCCTCGACAATGCAAGTAGTCAATGCCCTTATCAAGGCCGGCAAGGATTTCGAGTTGCTGGTCGTCCCCGGCGCCGGCCACGGCACTCCCGGCGGCTATGCCCGACGCCGTGAACAAGACTTTTTCGTTCGCCATCTCCTGGGCGTCGAACCGCCCGATCGCAATACCTCCAAGAAGGAAGCCCTCCCTTCCACGGATGCAGTCTTCAAGCGGACTTCTTTCGAGAAGCCGGTGAAGGCATCAGTTCGGCGTCCTTACGCCTATCTGTTCCCAGCCTCCTGGACCAAAGCAATTGAGGACCTCCAGCGCCGCGGCATTGCCGTGGAAGAATTGCGCGAGGACATCGAGGTCGATTTAGAGATTTATCGAATCGCTAAAGTCATCCAAAAGTCTAATTCCCCGAAACCGGATCGAATCGCAGTCCAGGCGTCGTTGCGCAAAGAAGCGCGGCGCATTGCGGCGGGAACGGTCCTGGTGCGGATGAATCAGCCCAAGAGAGCGCTGGCCGCCGATCTGCTGGAACTACAGGCGGAAGATGGTTTGTGGGCCAGAAACGTCTTCACCAATGCCGTCCGTGAAGGGACCGACTATCCTGTGTGGCGCCTGCCCCATGAGGCCCCTTTATTGAGTGCGCCAGTGCGTCCACTGCCGGAGAAGCGCACGTTCCATAAACGCATCGACCTGGACATGCTGCTCGGCAAGAAAGAGATGCCGAACTTGTCAGGTACGCCGATGGCCGACATAACCTGGCTCGACGACGGCGAGCATTTCCTTCAGCGCAAGGAGGGACAGCTATGGAAAGTCCACGCCGTGAGCGGCCGCGCCCAGCCGCAGCCGGTGCCGGATGAGGCAAAGATCGAGGCTGCGCTGGCCTCCTTGCCGACCATCGACCGAAAAGCGGCACGGCAGATCGCCCGCCGCGCCGTCGACGAAGCGCCCGACGGCAAAAAAGGCCGTGTCTTCCAGCACGGCGACGATTTGTATTACTACTTCCTCGACGGCAGCAAAGCAGTGCGCCTGACGCATTCAGTCGGGGCCAAGGAGTTGGTCTCACTCAGCCCCAATGAACAATACGTCGCTTATGTCCGAGCGAACAATCTCTATGTCGCTGACATTGCTACCCAGACCGAACGCGCTCTAACCAACGATGGTTCCGCTCTTGTTTCTAATGGCAAAATGGACTGGGTCTATTGGGAAGAGATCGGCAATCGCCAGGGCAAAGCCTATTGGTGGAGCCCGGATTCCTCGCACCTTGCTTTCGTCCGCTACGACGATACGCCCGTCCACACGTTCGCCGTCCTCGACACCCTGCCGCGCCGACAGCGCGTGGAGCTGACACCGTATCCGAAAGCAGGCGATCCTATTCCGACTGTCAAACTCGGCATTGTGCCGACAGCGGGCGGCCCGGTCGCCTTCGTTGATTTATCAGACTATTGCGAAGGTGCGATGATCTTGACGCGGGCCGGTTGGCTGCCGAACAGCGAGAAAGTTTATTTCTACATTCAAGATCGGGCACAGACCTGGCTCGACTTCTGCACAGCGCCGCGCACCGGCGGCAGTCCCACTCGACTTTTCCGCGAGAGGACGCGCGCCTGGGTCAATGATCCCGGCCCGCCGTATTTCTTGAAGGATGGCTCCTTCTTGCTGGCGAGCGAGCGCAGCGGTTGGCGGCATCTTTATCACTTCGATGCCGAGGGCAAGCTCAAGCGGGCGGTGACAAGCGGTCCCTGGGAAGTGCGGAACTTGCACCTCGTCGATGAACCATCGGGATGGGTCTATTTCTCAGGGACGAAGGACCAGCCAATCGGTCTGGACCTCTATCGTGTCAAAGTAACCGGCGGCGAACCGCAACGTCTGACAGCGGGGCCGGGCCAACATCGCGCCCTTATCAACCCCCAAGCACGCCTTTTTGCAGACTATCATAATAGCCACACTTCACCGCCCACGGTGCGGCTGTACCGTACCGATGGTACATTGGTCCGCACACTCGATACCAACCCTGTGTATGCCCGGGAAGAATACGATTGGGGGGAACACAAGCTGTTTCAGATCTCCGCGCCGGACGGTTTCCGGATAGAGGCATCGCTGGTGAAGCCGCCAGACTTCGATGCCTCGCGGCGCTATCCGGTGTGGTTCACGACCTACGGCGGCCCTCATGCGCCGGTCGTGCAGGACGCCTGGCAGAAAGGCCGGCTGCGCGAGCAGGGTCTGGCGAACCTCGGTTTCCTCGTCTTTCAGGTCGATCCGCGCAGCGCCAGCGGCAAGGGTGCCTGTTCCACCTGGACCGCTTACCGACAGCTGGGCGTTCAGGAACTGGCCGACATCGAAACAGCGATTCGCTGGCTGACGGCCCATTCGTTCGTCGATGCCGAGCGCATCGGGATGACAGGACACAGCTACGGCGGCTTCTTGACGGCCTATGCGCTGACGCATAGCAAGCTCTTTGCTGCCGGCGTCGCCGGCGCTCCCGTTACCGATTGGCACAATTACGATGCGTTTTATACCGAACGCTACATGAACACGCCGCAGGAGAACCCGGAGGGCTACCAGCGCACCTCGGTTGTCGCTGCGGCGAGGCAGCTGCACGGCCGCTTGCTTCTGATCCACGGCATCCGCGACGACAACGTGCATGTGCAAAACACGCTGCAACTGGTCAACGCTCTCCAGCGCGCCGACAAGGATTTCGAGCTGATGATCTATCCCAACGATCGTCACGGCATCCGCGGGCGGCATTATCAACGGCTGGTGATTGATTTCATGCGGCGGACCTTAAAGCCGACTTCTGGGGCAGCGGCTGAGCAACCGAAGGCTTCGCTGCCAGTCGCCGTGCCGCCCACAGGTGCAACGCCGCCGGCAGGAAGATGAGTGCGGTCAGCATCGAGCAGCCGACGCCCAACGTCAGGATCAATCCCAGCCCCACCAGGCCGCGTTCGCTGGCGATCATCAGCGTGCCGAAGCCGATCATGGTCGTCAGCGCTTTGACCAGTACGCCGCGTCCGATGGCATAGCTGATGCCCCCACCCTGCCCTCCTCCAACTTGGGGGAGGGTTGGGTGGGGTCGGCGGCGGAGCAGATAATCGTGCAAGATGTGGACGCCGTTATCGACGCCGACGCCGAGAATCAACGGGAAAGCAATCATGTTGGCCGGATTGAGCGGCACGCCGAACAGGCCGAGAATGCCCAGGGAAAAGAGGACGGCCACGACCAGCGGCGCCACGGCGACGGCGGTGCGTTTCCAGCTGCGGAAATCGAGCCACAACACGGCCACGATGACAAGGAAGGCGTAAAAGCCGGCCCGCTCTAAGCCGTTCTTCATCGCCCGCAGCCCCTCAACGGTGCCGAACGGTTTGCCGGTGGCGGTCGGATCGACGGCGTGGATTTGTTGGGTGAATTGCTCCAGCTGGGGAAATTCCCACAGCGAATGGCGAGCGAAGACGCGCAAGAGCCATTTGCCGCTGCGGCCCACATAGCGGTCGCGAAATGCGGTGGGCAGGTCGGCCAAGGTGATCGGCTGCGGCGCAGCGACTTCGCGCAGCCGATGCAAGTCTTCGGCCAGGTCGCCGGCCAAGCGTTGCTCAAATTCCTGCAAGCGCTTCTCCACCACCTCCGCGGGTACAAGGAGAATTTGTCGGTGCAAGTTCCAGACGCTCTCGCGCAGGTCGGTCAACAGCGTCGTCGGTTTCCCATCGGGACCGCAGGCAGAGCTGGCGAGCGGCTGGAGTTTTTCGGCCAGAGTATTGAGGCAGGTCAACAAAGTGCGGCTTTGGGGGCGAAGGTGGGGAATGACTTCGCCGCGCTTGGGCAAGTCGGCCAACCGTCGTTGGATGTCGGCCAGCAACGGGACTTTGGTATCCTGGTCTTGCGGTACCAGAGAAGCCGCTTCGACCACGCGCGACACTTCCGGCAGTTTTTCGTAACGCGCCTTCAAGGCCAACGCTTCTTGCGGCGTGGCGGTGTAGCTGACGGCATGCCAGTTGGCGCCAGCGGTGTGTTCGATGAGCGTTAATTCCCACTTTACAGAGTCCAGATCGCGTGCTTGCAGGTGCAACAAATTGTGATCGTAACGGACGCCCTTCCAGGCCGCATAACCCAGGCCGATCATCAGTATCAGCCCGGCCGCCACTACCCAGCGCGCTCGCCGCGCCAGTCCGGGCAGCCAGGCATCTGTCGCGGGGTGAGTTAACAAGCTGGAAGCGTAAGCGACAGCAGAGGGACCGTTGCTTACGCTTCCGGCTCGTTCCAGACGGCGGCGATCAAAGAGCATGAGCAGGGCCGGCAAGATGGTGAAGCAAGCGAAAGCGCACAGCAAGACGCCGCAGCCGGCGATCCAGCCCAACTCGGCGACTGCCTGGAAGTCGGCAAACATGGCCGCGAAAAACGCCAGGGCCAGCGTACATGCCGCCGTCAGGTTGCCGATGGCCACATGCGTGGCCGTGTGCAACAGGGCCGTACGCACGTCGGCGCCGGCACGGCGTGCTTGTTCGTAACGCATCACCCACAAGACGCCGTAATCGCCCATACCGATGAGCATGACCGCAAAGGTCGCCGACAGGATGTTCAAATGGCCCACCGTCAGCGTCAACCAGCCCAGCGCCCAGGCCGTGCCGATCAGCAGTGTCGCCACGGTCAACAGCGGATACCAGATGCCGCGATAAACCAGCAAAAACAGCAGCGAAACGCCGGCGACGGCCAACCACGAAGCCAGGCGCGTATCGTGGTCGGCCGCGGTCATCTCATCGGTTTCCAGCACTGGCAAGCCGGTCACGCCGAACTCAACGCCAGGGTATTCTAGACGTGTCTGCTCTACAATATCACGGATGGCCGTGACGCTTTTGAGGGCGTATGTGAAGGAGCCTTCTTCTTTGATTGGCCGCACCAGCAGAAACGCCAGGGTTTCTCCAGCTGGTCTAGCCGACTTCTCGCCGGTCGCGGGCGGGTCGCTGAAAAAATACTGCGGCTCGGCTAACAAGTCTTTCTGTTCCGGCGGACGCGCTATCAAGCTGCCCCACGGCGTTTTGTACTTGGCGGGATCGACGATCACGTCTTTGGCGTTGCGCGTGATGTTCCACAGCTGCGTTAGAAATACTTCATCGTCGGCCGTCAATGGCGCTCCCGGCTTCATCTTGGCGGTGCGTTGCACGGCTTCCTGAAGCAAGCTCGACAGCGTCAGTAATTTCCATGAAATCCAGCCGTGCTTTAGCAGTTGCCCCATGTCCTCCAGATGATGCTGAATCGCCCGAATTTCCTCGGTGGAAAGGAACAACAGCGCCCGATTGCGCAGGGAACGCAGATCGACTTTGTAAAACAGCCGATCGAACAAGTCGGGCTGGGCCTGCACGCGCGCCGCCAACGCCTCCAGCGCCTTCTCCATGCGCGGACGGTCGGTGCCTTTGACGACGACGACGATGTCATCGTCGTCGCCGAACTCGGCGAGATAATCGCGCCAGCGTTGCTGATGTTCCTTGTGCGGGCTGATGAGGTCGTTGCGTTGCGTTTTGTACTGGAGTCGCGTGGCGGCGGCCCCCAGTGAGGCGCCGGCCAGGGCCAACGATACAAACAGTACCCAGCCGGGATGACGGCATACCAACGACACCAGACCGAGCAAGAGACGACGGACCAAAGAGTGCTCGTGCGCGGAGATCTGTTCCGAAACCATGATTTCCGTTTGCCTCTGGGACTGGCTCGCTCGTCCCCCTGCCGTGGAGACGAGGTCGGCGAATTGTAGGCGAGTGCGCCCAATCGTGCAAGCCGAACGAAAAAACAAACCGCCAAAAACGCCAAGCAAAGGAGGGCAAATAAGGCAGGCAGGCAAGCAGGGCAATCCGTTGTCCCCGGATTTCCCCGATGGATCGGTCGTTTCGGCTAGCATTGATAGCTACCGCAACCTGGGTACATAAGGGCGCTTCAGGCGAGCGGCGGGATTTATCCGGCGAGCGGCGGGGTTTATCCCCGCCGCCTTGGGACATTCGAGCAACAGAGGCGAGCGGGGGGGGGGGGGTTTCCCCCCCCCCCCCCCCCCCCCCCCCGCCGGGGGGGGGACACCCCCCCCCCCCCGCCCCCTCTGTTTCTACCCCGCCCCCCCCCCCCCCTCTCTGTCC
>Ga0078972_1007802_pt1 | contig 23307 bp, 24 predicted proteins | sample YelNatPaOPGAMG01_FD_67568 | JGI IMG/M metagenome (GOLD analysis project Ga0078972, IMG submission 67568) | Hot spring thermophilic microbial communities from Obsidian Pool, Yellowstone National Park, USA - OP-RAMG-01 (SPADES assembly) (version 2) | ecosystem: Environmental > Aquatic > Thermal...
GCGAACGGAGGAGTGGGCCGCGGGGCGCCGGCCAGAGAGCCGGGGGTGGTGGGATCCGGGTGCGGCGACGGGGGCCAAAGATCACCCGGGGGGCGCCCGCCCGAACCCCTTCCGGGGGGCAGTGGGCCGGGCCGGCGGCCGCCGTTACCGGCTTGGAGGGTTAAGGCGAAAAGCCTTTTCAAAAGGGTGGTACCGCGGGTCTTTCGTCCCGTCCCTTGGGAGGGGACTTTTTTCTTTGTTGGCGACTGGGGACGAAGAAGCTTGTTTGGGGCTTCATCGACCCCGGTCTGAAAAAGGGGTGTTGAGTGTACCCCCGCGACCCGTCCCGCGGGTGAGTGCCCGCCCGGGCGTTCGAAGCGATGCTATTGAGGTGAGGAGCAATGGATTACAGCCAGACCCTGAATCTGCCCCGGACCGACTTTCCCATGCGGGCCAACCTTCCGGTCCGCGAGAAGGAGATCCTGAAGTTCTGGCAGGAACTGGATATCTACCGCCGGGTCCAGGAGCACACGGCGGGGCGTCCCCTGTTCGTCCTGCACGACGGGCCCCCTTACGCCAACGGCCATATCCACCTGGGCACGGCCCTGAACAAGGTTTTGAAGGACATGATCGTCAAGTTCCAGTCCATGGACGGCCGGCACGCCCCCTACGTACCGGGCTGGGACACGCACGGCCTGCCCATCGAGCAGCAGGCCATCCGCGCCCTCAAGCTGGACCGGCACGCGGTGGAGGTGCTGGAGTTCCGCCGCATGTGCCGGGATTACGCCCTCAAGTACGTGGACATCCAACGGGAGGAATTCAAGCGGCTGGGGGTGCGGGGCGAGTGGGAGCATCCCTACCTGACCCTCATGCCCCATTACGAGGCCCGGCAGATCGGCGTGTTCGGCGAAATGGCCGTGCGGGGCTACATCTACAAGGGTCTGAAGTCGGTCTATTGGTGCGCCTCGTGCGAGACCGCCCTGGCCGAGGCCGAGGTGGAGTATGCGGAAAAACAAAGCGATTCCGTCTACGTGCGTTTTCCCGTCACGGACGGCAAGGGACTGCTGCCGGAAAACAGTAGCGTGGTCATCTGGACCACCACCCCCTGGACCATTCCGGCCAACGTGGGGGTGTGCCTGCACCCGGACTTCGAGTATGTGGTCCTGGGTGCTCCGGACGGCAGCAATTATGTGGTGGCCCGGGGTCTGGCGGAGAGTTTTCTCGCCGCGACCGGGATCGACGGCACCCTGGTGAGGTCCTCGTTCAAGGGGTCGAAACTGGCGGGCGTGAAACTGGCCCATCCCCTCGGTTTTCGCACTTCCATCGTGGTCACCGACGAGTATGTCACCCTGGAGCAGGGCACCGGCTGCGTCCATATCGCCCCCGGACACGGCGTGGAGGACTTCGAGGTGGGCCGCCGCTGGGGGCTGCCGGTGATCTCCCCGGTGGACGGAAAAGGCGTTTTTACGGAGGAGGCCGGGCCGTTCGCCGGTCAGTTCTACCTCAAGGCCAACGGGCCCATCATGGCGGAACTGAAAGCGAGGGGGCTGCTTCTGGCCGCGGGCCGCATCGGCCACCAGTATCCGCATTGCTGGCGCTGCAAGGAGCCGGTGTTTTTCCGGGCTACCGAGCAGTGGTTCGCCTCCATCGAGGGCTTCCGCAAGGAGGCTTTGGAAGCCATCCGCAAGGTGCGCTGGATCCCGGAGTGGGGCGAGCAGCGCATCTACAACATGATCGAGGGCCGGGGCGACTGGTGCATTTCCCGGCAACGCGCCTGGGGGGTGCCGATCCCCATCTTCTATTGCCAATCCTGCGGCCGGGAACTGATCGACAAACACGTCGTCGACCATGTGGCCGCATTGTTCCGGGCGCACGGTTCGGACGTATGGTTCGCCCGTGAGGCCGCGGAACTGATGCCGCCGGACGTGGTCTGCGGGTCCTGCGGGGGCCGGGAGTTCACCAAGGAAAAGGACATCATGGATGTCTGGTTCGATTCCGGCACCAGCCACCAGGGAGTTCTGGACGAACCGGAGGTCTGGCCGGATCTGGCCTGGCCGGCCGACATGTACCTGGAGGGTTCGGATCAGCACCGGGGCTGGTTCAACTCTTCCCTGTGCACCTCGGTGGCCGTGAGCGGGCGGGCCCCCTACCGGACGGTGCTCACGCACGGCTTCGTGGTGGACGAAGCGGGGCGCAAGATGTCCAAGTCCCTGGGCAACGTGATCGATCCCCTCAAGGTGATCGACCAGTTGGGGGCGGACATCCTCCGCCTGTGGATCTCCTCGGTTGACTACCGCTCCGACATGGCCCTGTCCCAAGGCATCCTCAAACAGTTGACCGAGGCCTACCGCAAAATCCGGAATACCTGCCGCTACCTGCTGGCCAACGTCTATGACTTCGATCCGGCCGCGGACGCCGTGCCCTACGGGGAAATGGGGGAACTGGACCGCTGGGCCCTGGCGCGCCTCTCCCGGACCGTCGAGCGGGTGCTGGAGGCCTACCGGAACTACGAGTTCCACGTGGTCTACCATATCCTGCACGGCTACTGCGTGGTGGATCTGTCGGCCCTCTACCTGGACGTGATCAAGGACCGCCTGTACACGGCGCCGGCCCGCTCCCGGGCCCGGCGGGCCGCCCAGACGGTATGCATGGAAATGCTGGAGGCCTTGGTGCGCCTTTTGGCCCCCATCCTCACCTTCACCACCGAAGAGATCTGGGGCTACCTGCCCAAGGACCGGCCGGTGAGTGTCCAACTGGCCGGCATGCCGGAGGTGCACGTCGAATACCGCGATGCCGCCCTGGAAGAGCGCTGGGAGAAGCTCCTGCAGGTGCGCGGCGCGGTCATGCCCGAACTGGAGCGGCTGCGCCGGGACAAGGTGATCGGCAATTCCCTGGAGGCGGCCGTGGACCTGTGGGCCTCGGGCGACCTCCTGGCCCTCCTCGAGTCGGCGAAAGACCAGTTGCCCGCCTGGTTCATCGTCTCGGCGGTCACGGTGCGCCGGGGGGACGACCTGCGGGTGGAGGTCAAGAAGGCCGCGGGGGCCAAGTGCGAACGGTGCTGGATGTATCATTCCCGCGTGGGGGAGGACGCCGTCCATCCCACCCTTTGTCCCAAATGCCGGGACGCTTTGGCGGCAATGAACGCTTGAAAGGGGATGCGGTCCCGCCGGCGGAGGGCACTGTTTTCGGTCCCTGCCGGCGGGTTGCGGAGGCCGGAACCGGTGTCCGGCGGCTGATCCCGGCAACTCAGGGCTCCGCCGGATAAACCCGGACCCGCACCTTGGTCTCGCCCACGATTTCCACGAAGAAACCCAGTTCCACCAGAACCTTGATGCGGTTGTCCCTTTCCACCGCGGCTTCGACGCACTGCGGGGCCTTGATCACCAGGGCCCTGGCCTCCACCAGGCTGATACTCGAGCTGTCGTATTCCGAAAGCGGTACGGTCTCCTCGAAACCGATCACCTCCCGCGCGATGTCGGTGCCGCGGGAATTGTTGTACGAGTACCAGACGTTGAGTTCGTAGGTGCCCGAGACCCTGATGCCGGTATCCTCCTGCCGGGCGGCCGGGGCGACGGCCGGCTCCCGCATTTTCAACTGGGTGATCGAAGTGCCGAGGATCTGGGTCGGAATGTGGTTTTCCGGCAGCTTGAGGTAGTTGGCATACTGGAAATATTTCTTGCCCGAACCGCAGACGGCCTTGGTGATGATTTCACGTAATTGCTGCCCCTGGGCCAGGACCTCCTGATCTTCACCCATGGCTTTCCCTCCTCGCTGGTTGTTCGCCAAGACATTATACGCGGGAGGGAGGGACCGAGGTGCCTGGGGCAGGCCCACAACCGTCCTGTAATATGGCTCTGGGAAATGTGAAGGAGGGCCGGGCAGGCCGGGAAAACCTGGCTTTGACGATGTTTTCCAGTAAGCAGCCCTGCGGTATTGGGTGCGCAGGCGCGCCATTTCAGTCGGACAAGGAAAAACCCCCGCTACGGGGGCGACGTGGGCCTCAGGGCGCGTCTCTCTTTTCGCCAGGTCCGGACGGCCACGTCATGGTCACCCAACATCTCGAAAATACCGGCCTGGTTGTCGATCAATGTATCCACTTTCTGTTCGATTCTGACCTGTCCCTGACGCAACTCTTTAACATCTTTGCGCAGTTCTTCCTGTCCTTCGTACAGTTCGTTGACCTTGCCGCGCAGTTCTTCCTGCCCTTTACGCAATTCCTCCTGTCCTACCCGCACTTCCTCCACCATCGCGTTGGTATGACCGACTATTTGGATAAGATTGGTAACCATGCTGTACACCTGGTCCAGGCGATCGTCGGCCACCGGCACGAACCTCCTCCGGCCATTTTTGCAGTACAACCATTCTACAGCAAAAAGAGGGTCCCCGCAAGAACAATTTCTCCAAACAAACGTTCGGTTTCTTGCGTCGAAACATCGCCATTGGCCCCGGTATCACGCGGTTTTCCTGGCTGCCGGCCCGGGCAGGAGAAAGAAAAAGAGCGTGGAATGTCTTAACGGGGCGAGATGCATCGGAGAGGGGAAAAAGCGTGGGGGAGCATATCATCAATCCCTATCGGGCCCCACGGACCTGGGACAAGGCGCGGCGCAACTTCCCCAGTATCGAGCGACAGGAGCGCATCTACGAGCCCAACCCCCCCAACTTCGAGCGGCAGGTTTGTGACATGGCGCCAAAAATCCGGACCCGGCCGGCGAGGACGCGGCCCCGGCCCGCGCCTGCCGGCTTTCCACCCCGCGGCGGGAAACTGGCACACCACCGCCCGGCCACCTTCCATCCCGATACGACACCACGGTGGCCGAGCGGGGACAGCTGGCCCGGAAAACCCTTTTGGATAGCGAATCACATTTTCGTATCCACGGCAGCGTCCTGCGCCGTCGTTGGCCATAGCGCCCCGGAGTCCTGAACGAAACGGAGCCGGTGCCGGTGGACGAAATTACCGGGTACGTCGAACGGATCACTTACTGCAGCGAGGAAAGCGGCTTCACGGTGGCCAGGGTCCGGGAAAAGGGCAAGCGGGAGTTGTCCACCGTGGTCGGCTCGCTGTCCGGCCTCAACCCGGGGGAATCCCTCCGGGCTACCGGGAGGTGGGTGGAAGATCCCCGCTTCGGCCGGCAGTTCCGGGTGGAAAGCTACCGCACGGTGGCGCCGGCCACCGTGCGGGGCATCGAGAAATACCTGGCCTCGGGCCTGATCAAGGGGATCGGCCCGGCCATGGCCGGGCGCATCGTCCAAACCTTCGGCACGGATACGCTGGAGGTGATCGACAAGACGCCCCAAGCGCTGTCCCGGGTGCCCGGCATCGGGGCCAAGCGCATCGCCGGCATCAGCCGGGCCTGGCAGGAACAGAAGGAAGTCAAGGAGATCATGATCTTCCTGCAAGGGCACGGCGTCAGCGCGGCTTTCGCGGCCCGGATCTTCCGGCATTACGGCAGCGAATCGGTAAAGGTGGTGCAGGAGAATCCTTACCGTCTGGCGGCGGACATCCGCGGCATCGGGTTTGTCACCGCCGACCGGATTGCCCAAAGCCTGGGCCTGGATCCGGGTTCGGTCACCCGGGTCAAGGAAGGCGTCGTGTACGTACTGAACGAAACCCTGGGGGAGGGGCACGTCTACTACCCTTACCTGTCCCTCCTGGAACGGGCGGCCGCCCTGTTGAAGGTGGAACGGGAGACGGTGGTGGAAGCGGTGGCCCTGCTCTTCGCGGACCGGCGTCTGGTTTTGGAGGACCTCAACCGGGCGGAGGAGGAGTTTCAGCCCAACCACAAGGCGGTTTACCTTCCGGCCTTCCACACCGCCGAGACCGGCCTGGCCCGGCGGCTGCTGGCCCTGGGGGCGGTACCCTCACCGGTTCGCCCCCTGGATCCGGACAAAGCGGTGGCCTGGGTGGAGGTGCGCCTCGGGATGACGCTGGCGGCCCGGCAGCGGGAGGCCGTCCTTTCGGCGGTCCAGAACAAGGTGACGATCATCACGGGGGGACCGGGTACCGGCAAGACCACCATCATCAGGGCCCTGGTAGCCCTGTTCGGGGCCCTCCGGCTGCGGGTGCTCCTGGCGGCGCCGACCGGCCGCGCCGCCCGCCGGATGCAGGAGGCCGCGGGATGCGAAGCCCGGACCATCCACCGCCTGTTGGAGTACCAGCCCAAGGAAGGGAGCTTCAAGCGCAACCGGGACAACCCCCTGGCGGCCGACGTGGTCGTCATCGACGAGGCCTCGATGATCGATACCCTGCTCATGTACCACCTGGTCAAGGCGCTGCCTGCGGCCGCCGTGCTGGTCCTGGTGGGGGACATGGACCAGTTGCCCTCGGTGGGACCGGGCAGTGTCTTCCGCGACGTCATCGACTCCGGCCGCTTCCAGGTGGTGACCCTCAGCGACATCTTCCGGCAGGCGGCCCAAAGCCGGATCGTGGTGGCGGCCCACCAGGTCAACCAGGGCGAGATGCCCGACCTGTCTTCCGCCCACGGCGACTTTGTCTTTATCGCCCGGGATGATCCGGAAAAGGCGGCCGATACGGTGGTCGAACTGTGCCGGGAAAGGATTCCCCGCCGCTTCGGCTTTTCGGCCTTCGGGGACATCCAGGTGCTGACGCCCATGCACCGGGGGGCGGCCGGGGTGACCCGTCTCAACGAACGGCTGCAGGAGGCTTTGAACCCGCGTCCGGTCCAGGCGGTCCAGGGCCGGCCCTTCAAGGTGGGCGACCGGGTCATGCAGGTGGTCAACAACTACGACAAGGACGTCTACAACGGGGACATCGGACTGGTGACCGCCATCGACCCGGAAGAGCAGGAACTGGCGGTGGACTTCGACGGCCGGGAGGTGACGTACGGGTACGCGGACGCGGAACAACTGGAGCCGGCCTACGCCGTCTCCATCCACAAAGCCCAGGGCAGCGAGTATCCGGCGGTGGTCATACCGATCGTGGAACAGCACTTCATGCTTTTGCAGCGGAACCTGGTCTATACCGGGATAACGCGGGGGCGTAAGCTGGTGGTCCTGGTGGGCAGCAAGAAGGCCCTGGCCATGGCCGTTAAAAACAACAAGCCGGCGGTGCGGTATACCATGCTCAAGGAGAGGCTGCGGTTTTGAGATACAGGGAGGTAGACGTAATGAATCTGAGCGAATAGGAAGTGCAATTGTTCTACAAACTGTACCAACGGCTGCTGGTTTACGCGAACAAGAGGTTTACCATTGTAAAGGACATGAACTCCGTGGATGAGTTCTCGGGGTACGACCTCAACGAAGTAGGGAAGGTGAGAAACAAGTTATACGAGAATACGGAATTGTTTGATTCGTGGCGGGTATAGACAAGGGATGGTTTGCCATATTCCGGGGTATGGTTGTTGCCGGAGGTACCTCGAGGAACGAGGTGGAAGGAATCGTACGATCCCTTCTCCCCGCGGACAAAAAAGACCTGGCCTACGTATTCCAACTCAAAGGGTAGGGGGAAAAAGCCCGGGAGGAAGGTGGGCGGCTTGACCAGACCCAAGGGGACGTTCACGGCCCGGTTCCGGGCCGGGGCTTACGGCTGGAAGGGGAGCAGGCTCGCCGCGCAAAGGATCAGGGAGGCGTTGGCCGAGATCAAGAAGGTGAAAAGGCAGGATTCGGTTCTGGCCGCCGAAGGGGCCGTGCTGCTCATCGAGAAACTGGTACCGGCTATAGAACGGATCGACAGCTCCAGCGGGGCGATCGGTACGGCGGTCAACCGTGCTGTGACCGAAGGCGCGTAAACCGGGCCGGGAGGACGAGGTGAGGGAGTCCGTCAGGGAAATCGTGGCCGGGGATGCTTCGTCAGGTGCCCGGCCGGGAGTTGAGCGCGAAGCCGTAAGGGGCCGTAACCAGCCGCCCGCCTGAAGCTTTCTGGTGGCGGATACTGGGCAAGGGGATGGGGTGGATCGGGAGAGGACCCGGTCCGTTTTGCACCGGTTACCGGATGGCTCGGGCCATTGAACCCGGAAAGGAGTCTGGTCATGAACAAGCCCAGAGTATACCTGACCCGAAAAATTCCCGGCGAAGTCCTCTCCTACCTGGCCGAACATTGTTCCTGTGAAATGTGGCCGGAGGAAGACATACCGGTACCGCGTCCGGTGCTTTTGGAAAAGGTGCGTTTGGTGCGGGGGCTCTACACCATGCTCACCGACCGCATCGATGGCGAGGTTTTCCAGGCGGCGCCGGAGTTGCGGGTGGTGGCCAACATGGCGGTGGGCTATGACAACATCGACCTGGCGGCGGCCCGGGGCGTCATGGTCACCAACACGCCGGACGTCCTGACCGAGTCCACGGCCGATCTCACCTTCGCCCTGATCCTGATGACGGCCCGCCGGGTTCTGGAAGCCCATAATGCCCTTTTGACGGGCGGATGGAGGACCTGGAGCCCCATGTTCATGGCCGGGGTGGATGTGCACCACCGCTGTCTGGGTATCGTGGGCCTGGGGCGCATCGGGCGGGCGGTGGCCCGGCGGGCCCGGGGATTTGATATGGAGGTGCTCTATTTCAGCCGGACCCGCCATCCGGAATGGGAGCAAGAACTGGGCGCCACCTATTGCTCCTTGCCCGAGTTGCTGGCCCGGGCCGATTTCGTGACCCTGCACACCAACCTGACGGCCCAGACCCGTCATTTGATCGGGGAAGGCGAACTGGCCCTGATGAAACAAGAAGCGATCCTGATCAACACTTCCCGGGGCGGCGTGGTGGACCAGGAAGCCCTGTACCGGGCCCTGGTGTCGGGCCGGCTACGGGGGGCGGGACTGGATGTCTTCGAGCGGGAGCCGGTATCACCGGATCATCCGCTGCTGCAACTGTCCAACGTGGTGGCCCTGCCCCACATCGGCAGCGCCACCGTGGCCACGCGCACGGCCATGGCGCAACTGGCGGCCGAAAACCTGGTGGCCGCCTTGGAAGGGAGAAGGCCGCCCAACGTGGTCGGAGGTTAACGGAACCGGGAACAGGCGAGACGGGCACGGCTGGTAAGCTGGTAGGAAAACACTTGCATATACCGGCAGGTCGTGTTAACATTCGCCAATATCCTAAAAGGGCGATTCCGAGCCATGCCCGTGGAGGAAGCGGTTGAACTGGCCCGCCGGAAGACAGCCGCATCCGGCGAGGGGGATACAGGCAAAATTTCCGGCCGTGCGGTCCTGCGGGTCGGCTGGGAGGAGATCAACAACCTCCGCCAGGATATCCGGGATCTTCGCCAGGATCAACGAGACATCAGAACGACGCTCGACCTCCGGGACGCCAAGATCGAAGCTGCTTCGGAGAGGATGCGCTCCGAGCTTAAGGGCGTACGGGAGGAGATGAGGCTGCGGTTCCAGGAAATACGCCGGGATATCAGGGAATTCCGGTCGGAGAATCGTAGCTTCATGCGGTGGTTCCGCGGTGTGATCATCGGGTCGGTTCTGGGGGCTGTTGCGGGAACGGCTGCAGTAGTAGCGGTGATAAACGGGCGTCTCTAACCGGACGACCGGACTTTCGATCGCGGGGATTGCCTCCGGAGAGTACGCAAACCAAATTAGCTGGACAGGTGATGTATTAACCGGCGATAACGCACGGTTTTTTGTGATGTTGTGAGCACAAAGGAATGGCTAATACTACGCAAACTGGTTCAGTTCCAATGAAGTAGCTGTGGAAGCCCACCGCGCGCGTTTGACGGGCGGATGGAAGGCCTGGAGCCCGATGTTCACGGCCGGGGTGGACGTACACGACCGTTTTCCGGGTATCGTCGGCCTGGGGCGTATCGGCCGGGCGGTGGCCCAGCGGGCCCGGGGATTTGATATGGAGATGCTTTGTTTCAGCCGGACCCGCCATCCGGAATGGGAGCAGGAACCGGGCGTCACCTACTGTTCACTGCCCGAGTTGCTGGCCCGGGCCGATTTCGTGACCCTGCACGCCAACCTGACGGCCCAGGCCCGTCATTTGATCGGGGAAGGCGAACTGGCCCTGATGAAAAGTGAAGCCGTTCTCGTCAACCCTTCCCGGGGCGGCGTGGTGGACCAGGAAGCCTTGTATCGCCCCCTGGTGTCGGGCCGGATACGGGGGGCGGGGCTGAACGTCTTCGAACGGAAGCCGGTGGATCATCCGCTGATACGGCTGCCCAGCGTGGTGGCCCTGCCCCATGTACTTGACAAGAAACGTTAAGCGTGTTACATGTAACAATGAATGGAGGTGAGGCGCTCATGGAGCCCATTCGCAAGAGGGTGGCCGGTCATCGAAGTCGCCTGCGGGAGGCGGGCTTACGGCCAATTCAGATTTGGGTGCCCGATTCCCGGCGGCCCGGATTCGCCGAGGAGTGTCGACGCCAGTCCCGATTGCTACAGTCTGACCCGGCTGAGCGTGGCGCGTTGGAGTTTATCGAAAAGGTCAGCGACTGGGGCAACGCATGAAGCGTGGAGACATTGTGACCGTAGCCACTCCGGGTGAATACGGAAAACCCCGTTCCGCCCTCGTGATTCAATCGAATTTCTTTGATAGCCATCCGAGCGTGACCCTGTGTTTGATAACATCTGACCTGCGGGACGCTCCGCTGTTTCGGTTGCTGCTTCAGCCCACACCGGCCAATGGCTTGCAAAAGACGTCTCAGATCATGGTGGACAAGATTCTCACCATTCCCCGTGAGAAAGTTCGAATGATCATTGGTACACTGGATGCTCGCACCCTGTTGGAAGTCAATCGGGCTTTATCCCTCTGCATCGGATTGGCGTAGATTCCGGCCGGCTTCTCACGTCCCGGGGCGGCCTGGTGGATCAGGAAGCCCTGTACCGGGCCCTGGTGGCGGGCCGGAAGCGGGGGGCCGGGCTGGACGTCTTCGAGAGGGAGCCGGTGCCGCCGGACCACCCGCTGGTACGGCGGACCAACGTGGTGGCCCTGCCCCACATCGGCAGCGCCACCGCGGCCACGCGCACGGCCATGGCACGACTGGCGGCCGAAAACCTGGCGGCCGCCCTGGAGGGGAAAAGGCCGCCCGCCCTGGTTGGAGGGTAAGGCGGACTCGGGTCAGGGGCGCTTCTCACTGTGTCGCTTGCCATTACAGGGATGGCCGTGGAACCGGCCGATGACGCGCACGTCCGAAAGGTTGGTTCTGCCCCGGTGGTGAACGAGCCGGGGCAAGCATACTCCGGGCCGGCCATGGATTCTCGTCCGTCGAACTGTATCGGGTCCCGTGATGAACCGTTGCCACGACCGGCCGTGATCCCGGGTCCTTTCTCCAGGTACGTTTTCAGGTTTGCCCCGGCCGTGGGGCAGGAGGGCCGGCCGGGGCTGGAGAAACAGTGAGAATGCAACAGTCTCGGGGGAAGTCGTATGTCGAATGCGCTTAGTTTCCGTCAGTTCGTGGAAGAGGTCGAAAAGCGGCTGGCAGCCTGTTCCGCCGACGAATTGCGGGCGATCATCCTGAACCGGGCCAAACAGACGGTTCCCGCCCAGCGGTGGGCCTTTCTGGCCATGTGGACGTCTGTTCCGGCCCATGAGCCGGATGAACCGGACGAGCAACTTTTGGACGAGATCCGGGAACTGGCCGAAACCGTGGCCAGCGGCGAATTATGCGACGGCTGGGGATACGACCACGCGATCGGGGAAGAGCGGGATTGGGGCGACGAGAGTTGGGCGGAAGACGTCGATGCTTTTTTCGAACGCGCCCGTGACGCTCTGTTGAGCGGCGATTACGCCCTGGCCGAAAAGGCTTACGCGGCTCTGTTCGAGATTCTGGCCATGGGCGAGGAATCCGGTCACCTGCCGGGAAACCCGGATCCGGAAGCGATGCTGGAGACCGACCTCCGGGAGGCCCGCTTGAGCTACCTGCGGGCCGTCTACGGGGCCGCTGCCCCGGCCGGGCGGCCGGCCCGGCTGCTGGAAGTTTTTCAAAAGCACGAATGGCGGCTTTTGAACCTGCAGCAGGTGATGGACGCCGGGATTGAGCCGTTGCCGGACATGGACCGGTTCCTGCCGGGATGGATCGACCTGTTGCGGGAGACCGGTTGTCGTCACGACCTGTTGCGGGAAGCAGTCCGGCTGGCGGGGGGCGTGCCCGCTTTGACCGACCTGGCCCGCCGGGAAGGGAAACAGCATCCGGCCGCCTTCGTCGACTGGCTGCAGGCTCTGGAAGAGACCGGAGACTACCGGGCGGTGCGGGAGGCCGCCCGGGAAGGGCTGGCCGCGGTTTCTCCAGACTATGTCATCCGGGCCAGGATCGCGGAAGGTTTGAGGAGGGCCGGAGAAAGACTCGGCTTGCCTGACGATGTGTTGACCGGCCGGCGGGAGGCCTTTTACGCCGATCCGACCCTGGACCGCTTCCTTGATCTGGTCTCGGCGGCCGGGCCGAACCGGGAGGCGGAAGAAGAAGCGGCCATCGCGAGATTGCGGGCGCTCCTCGCAAAGGGAGCGGGCGTTGTGCACCCGTGGGATGAGGAGACCCTGGCGTCGCATGCCTCCCAGAGCCTGCTGGTAAAAGTCCTGCTCCTGACCGGCCGTCACGGGCAGGCGTTTGCGCTATGCGGGGACAAGGATGTCCTGGGATGGAGCGGCGGGGTCAACCCGAAGGGGTTGGTGGTTCCTTTCCTCCTGGTGCTTCTCGCCGGGGGGACGGCGGCCGGCCCCAACCTGGCCAGCCTATGGAACGAGGCGACGACGGGCGAATACGGTTCGAACGCCGACCGTTTCCGCCGGGCCATGGATGACGTTTTCCGGCGGCTCCGCCTTGCCGGAGAGGAAGAAGAAAAGTATTTGGCCTGGTGTGTGGCCGAGGCCGGCCGCCGGGTGGACGCCATCGTGGGGGGACAGCACCGGCACAGCTACCACAAAGCGGCCGTGTTGCTGGCCGCGGCGGCGGAAGTGCTGGCAGGGAGGCAAAAGAAGGGTGAGGCGGCCGCCCTGATCGACCGGTACCATCAGAAGTATCATCGTCACCGGGCCTTCCGGCAGGAGCTTGCCGGTGTGACCAAAAAATAACCGGGGAACAAGGAGTTTGACGAGTTGAAAACTGGACGGAACGACCCCTGCCCCTGCGGCAGCGGCAAGAAGTACAAGAAGTGCTGTTTGGCCAGAGACGAGGCCTTGGAACGGGAACGAAAGGCCCAGCCCTAAAGCGAAATGTTGGATTAGCCGCCCCGGCGGACGCTATCTCTTGCTGGGAAAGAACGAGGGACTGCACGCTTGCCGTCTGTGGTGGCTGGCGTGGCGAAAGGTCAGAGGCAGCGGGGACGGGTTGGATATGCCTGTTTGTGACTGGTACCGCGATACGGTGCGAGAGATGGGCAGGGTGATGGACCGGGCATGGATATTCGCCTTTCGCCGGATGACCCTGGCCGGGCATCTGTTGCCCCTGCTACCGGAAAGCGAAGGTCTCCTCCGGCAAGAAATGCACCGGGCTGTTCACGAATCCCGCGCCTTTCTGGACGACGGTGAGCAAACGACGGGCACGACATCCCTGGGAAGCGAGGTTTCTCCGCTAACCAACGCGGCAGCCTGGTCGGCAGCCTATCGGAAAGCCTCCCTTGTTTACGGCCTTGGTCGCCTACCAATACGGGGATACGGCCGTGCAAATGGCGGAGCAATTGTTTCCCGCGGTGCGCAACTCGGAGAAACTGATTCCGGGCGCGGAAATTCACTTTGCCGAGGTCGTCTTCGCCGGCCGGCTGGAACAAGCCTATGCCGCGAGAGGGGAGCGGACCGGCTGGACGGCATTGAACCAGGCGGTCGGACCTTTTGGTTTCGATATTGAGCCGGACTTGGCGAGGGAGATCGATACCCTGTGGTCGTACGGGTTCACGGTGGAAGACCGGGTTCACCGGCTAGCGAGGGATTTCAGCCGTGGCTTGCTGTTGCTCGGCTTTGGGTTCGGCCGGGCCATGCGGGAACGGAAAGGGACGGGTTTTCCCTGCGCCCTGCTCATGTGGTGGCAGTTCAGGCGTCTCATGCTTGAGCAGGCTGAACAAAATGAAGGCAACTCTTTGGATTTTTCCGCCAAGGCCCTGCAAGAAATGGTGGTCAAGCAACTGGGGCTCCGCTTCCTCGGCCTTTCGTCCCGGAAAACCCACGCCGTCATTCTCCTCTGGGGCCTGCCCTACGTCTACGATTACTTGTATTCCCTCGGCCTGGTAAGCGAGGGTCTGCATTCCGGGATGATGGACAAGGTGAAGTGGGTCAAGGAACTGCTGTTGAAGGGAATAGGTGCGCGACCTGTGGCGGCATGACTTCGTGCGGCGGTGGCAAACGGCCGACCCGGCGGACGCGGACACTTTAAGGATTACGAGGGGGGTGGTCTTCGCTCATGGTTTTCGGAGGAGGGTGCCGCTTTTTCCAAAGGCAAGTTGCCTGACCTGAAGCATGGCTGTACCAAGCCTGCTCAAACGCATTCATTATGGATTGAAGGGTTTGGAAAACGATAGGATGATTTATCTATGGCTAGTAGTTTTCTACGGACGATGAGAAAGGCGACTATCAGAAATGCTTTTGTCCAAGTGTGTACGGCCTTCACCGGGATTGTCTTTCTGTACGCCGGTCTAACTAAAAGCACCGATCTGTCAGCGTTTATCAAGGTTTTGGAACAATATCAGTTTAATTGGCCCATTTGGTTGATTCACCTGGTGGGTACCGCACTCCCCCCTATTGAGGGGGCGCTGGGGCTTGCTGTCCTGAGCAACCTGTTGGTGGACCGGATACTTCTGCGATTCATCACCCTGGGGGCTGCCACGCTTTTTCTGTTTTGTTTTATGGGGGTGATCTGGTGGGGTCTGGCTCACAACGACGTCTTTGGTTGCGGCTGTTTCGGTGTCCTCGGGCAGCCGCTCAGTGTTTTTGATTTGGCGAGGGATTCCGTTTTTATCATCGTAGCCGTGATTGGACTTTTGGGGAGAAGGGGGGAGAAGGCCGTTCTGCCTCCCGGTGAGCGTCAGGCGTGAAAAACGCTTCCGTGATCAACCTTCTCTTGCCCACCCGCATGGGCAGGCGCCGTCCATCCTTCGCGGATCGGATCGGCACGATAATGGTGGGAAACAGCGCGGAAACAGCCGCAGATTCTAGGTGAGCGTGCAGGAATCTGCGGGACAAGGTAAAATAATTCTGTATGACAACCACACAGGGAACAGGTTCTGGAGGTTTCAACCCATCCGCTGGGGGTGGGGGCTCCCCCAGGCTAAGGAAGGACGATGGCCATGTCAAGATGGAAACTTGCCGTGGGGCTGATTCTGGTGGCGGCTTCACTTCTAGGCATCACTGGTTGTGCCGGCGGGTCAACGCAGCAGACCCGCACCGGCGGTCTTCCTACCTATCCGTTCACCCCGGTCCCGTTCACTTTGAAAGACCAGGACGGTAAGCCCGTCAACCTGGCCAGCTACCGGGGCCACCCGGTGGTTCTTGAATTCTTCGCCACCTGGTGCCGCTTATGTGCCTACGAAGCCAAGTGGTACATGCCGACATTTCAGCAATGGGCCAGGGCCAACGGGGTGGTGTTGTTGGGAATCAACGGTTCCGACCTCGGGGGAATGGCGACTCCCGGTTCATTGGGTCATTCGCTGGACGGAGTGGATGGAAACAAAGCCCCTGTTCACGCCGAGGAAGCCAATCTGAGTCTTCTCCGCCAGTTCAAGGACCAGTATCATCTAGATTATCCTCTTTTGTACGATCCAGGTCTGAAAGTAACCAAGGGTTTCTGGCCCACGTCCTTTCCAGCCCTCGTAATCATCAACGCCAACGGCACCGCCGTGAATCATGAGGAGGGAGTTATTTCACCCCAGGACCTGGAAAACATGGTCAAGCAGGCACAAAAGTAAGAGGCCGGGTGCGTTGTCCCTGGCCCGGTTGGCCCGTGATCCGACAAGTTCAAGGGATCTATGGAGGAGCCCCGGTTGTGCAATACACAGCCGTTTTGGGATCGCGCGGGACGGGTAGCGCCATTGGACGCTTGACGCTGCTGGCATCACGCAAGAAAAGGGCCTAACCGGGGAGCCAGCGTGGAGTCCGGGCTTGGGGCCTTGTCGGTAAGGGCCGGGTGCGCTGTTTCCGGCCACGGATCGTTCCTGGTTCGATGTAATAAGGGAGGGAGTCGGTCGACTCCCTCCTTCGCTAACACACGAGTCTGTTTCTAGAAGCCCAGGAACCGGAACAGTCGCAAAAGCACCACCGTAGCTTCCGACCTCGCAATTGGGTTGTTGGGCATTAGCATGCCGTTGCTGCCGTTCAGCACGCCGCTGACTAGGCCGCTCTTGGCCCATGCGGGGATGTCGGCGGCGTCGGTGAACTTGCTGAGGTCAGCAGGTTTATCATAACCGGCGGCCTTGAAGATGTTCGATACCAGGATGCCTGCTTGAATCCTGGTAATCGGCATATCGGCGTTGAAATACCCGTCCATGCCCTGTACGTAACCGGCCTGGGTCATCGCCGCCACAAACGGCCGGCACCAATCGGGTATGGTTTTCGCGTCGTTCGGATAGTGCCGTTGAAGCACATCGTCAATCTCTTCCGGCGTCAACCCCTTAAGGTTTATATACGCATGGTGGAGCGGGTTGAGACCCAGCATGCGTGCAGCGACGGTGGTGAACTCCGCCCGCGAGATGAACCTATTGGCCAGGAATGGCCGGTTCAGGGACTGCGGGTCCTGCGGATTCGGGTAGCCTTCCACGAAGCCGAGACCGTTCATGCGGTTGATCTGGTTGAACGCCCAAGAACCGTCGATGTCGTAGAAGTGCGGTTTAAGAACCCACCAGGCGGCGAACCAGCCGGTGTAGTTGCCGTCGTTGACCGCGACGGCTTGGCCGTTTTGCATGGTGGTGCTCAGGGCCACCCAGCGGCCCGGCGCATTTACGTCGGCCAGGGGCAGCGGCTGCCAGTGGTAAATCTGGATGCTGTACGGCCCGTACAGGTAGTAGAAGTTCTCGTAACTGATACGGCCGTCCGGTGGTTGTTGCGTATCGATCGGTATGGTGATGGTCGGTTGGACGCTGTCCAGATAGAGCATGCCGTCGGGTATGCCGCCGGTCTGGTTGCCGTCGCCGGCGAACACCGACTCCGGCGCGCGGTCAAGCTGCGCTCCCGTGGGCAGGCTGCTGGTCACGGGGGGGGCGGTTGGGGGCGTCACCAGTGCCGCCACAGGAGGACCGGTAGGAGTGAAACCGCCGCCGCCGCCGCCACCACCACCACCACCACCGTTGTTGCCGCCGGTGGCGCTCGGGTTGATGGCGACCTGGAATGCGGGACTTTGGTTCATGGAATCATCCCCGGCCGAAGTGTCCACGGTGAAAGTCAGGGTGATCTTCGCACTATCACCTGGCTGGATGGTCGTGCCGGGCACCGATTTGGTTATTGTAAGCCAGGATATCGGAGGAGTGACCGTGATATCGGAGGAGGTCAACGCAATCGGTACGGTATTTATGTTGTTAACGTCGAAACTCACCGAACCGGTCCAACCCGGGTAGACGCCCTGGATCGAAATGTTGACATAATCGTTGGCATTGATCCCACCGTTCTGGGCAACGGCATTGACGGTCACCCCCGCACACGACGGACAGGAGGTGAAAGCGTTGCCGCTTCCCGTGGTGGTAACATTTTCCACATCCACGAGCAGACTGTTGGTTTGATTGGGGTTGTTTGTCGTGGTAGCCGCATAAGCGGTAGCTATGAGAGCCATAGAAACGAGAACCACCAATAAAATCAGCCTTGCGTTCTTCAAGTTTCCACCTCTTCCAGAAATTTAATCCACGGTCTCCCTGTATCGTTCCTATGTCCGTGCGCTTTTAAATCGACCATAACGATAAGAATATAAAACACCCCTTGCGGAGTGTCCGGTTTCACTTCTCGCTCGATATAGCACCAAGTGACCATCACATGCTATACTTCATTGCTTACACTGCCAACAACATATATTCAGTTTTGGAATTATCGGTCCTTCTAGCAGCCAGATAACTGGGCATTTACGATCTTCTTCGACAACAACGAAAACCCTGGCATCTATGGACAAGTGAATTGTCGTGAAATTTGCCTTTTCCGAATCGTCCAGTCCCTGACCTATTTTATAGCCTATTTACTTCGGCTTCGCAATGGACCAAAAGTACCATTCATGCCCTAAATCCATCCAACCAGCTTCCCTGGCTTCCGCACATGCCCCTGGACGTAGGCTTAAAAGAGTTTAAGAAATTTGGCGGACCGTCGCTTCGGCACCAACGAATCCGGGTGCGACCCTTGTCGGGAGCAACAACCCACTTTATGCAGGCGGGGGCTCGGCCGGCGTCTCTTCCATCATATAACAATACTGTATGGACGAATCATACAGGTAAAACAAGGTGCCTTCGGCCCCTGGGCGATAGAGAATGGGCTTGGTAACCTCGTCCGCCACCTTGACCAGGTCCTCCAGAGTGGGAAGGAAAACACTATTCGCCACAGATTGAACTTCGTCGCCGGACGTTCGGGCCATGCGACTGCCGTGCTTTCTCAGGATGGATTGCAGGTTCGCGGTCTCCCGCCTGGGAGCCTTCGGGGCGGTGGTGAAGACGAGCGTCACCACGAGGCCCAGTAGGAAGAACACTGAGGCGCCGGAGGAGATCCATCGGAGCAAAGGCAGATTGGCCACGGGAACGCTGACGCTGGTCGTAATGGTTCCCGGCTGTGGTTTCGGTGTCGTATCCCCCGTAATCTGGAACGAGCCGGCACTGACCGGAATGGTCAGCTTGGGAGAGATCTGCACGGGGTTGGCCTTGCCGCCGGCCTGGACGAAGATCTGCACGTTCCAGGACACGGTCATGTTGACGCTGTCGGGAGCGACCAAGGCCGTCTTGTCCAGGCCTGCTACGAACCCGGCGAAAGCCTGGTAGTCGATGGGCAGGACTTTCTGTAAAACGAGCGTACCGCTGGAAGATGAAACACGGGTGTCAGGCACCAGGACAAAGTCCTTCGTCCACATTACCTCCTTGTTCTGCCCTTGGGTGGCCACGATGGTGGCCTTGACATTGTAACTGCCGGAAATGGCGGCCGGACCGTCACCGCTGAATCGGTAAGTGAAAAAAGTGTTGACATTGTTCACGAAGGCGGCCAGGTAGGGTTGGCCGGATGGCAGGGCCGCCTCGGGGAAAAAGGGGTTCTTGTTATAATACACCCGGTAGACCAGGTCAGCCTCCTGGGTGTAGCCATAGATGTTGCGCGTGATCGCTCGTGTCGCCGGAAGATGGTGGAAATACAGGGACATAGTGACCGACCCGAGGAACAGGACGGCCGGCACGATCAGGAGTATGGCCCTCGCTTTGCGGGAGATCAACTTTCGCATGAGTGCTGGTCACAACCTCTTTTCCACCCTATTGGCGGGGTGTCTCCGCCAGATCGTCTTGCACGGGGTCTTTTGCGGAGCCGGTTTTCTCCTTACAGGTAGCATCGACAGGAAGCCGCGGTTTCTTGACGCTCCGGCCGGTGAATCGTCCCGGCGCGCTCCATTCCCCGGGGTTCACTCCGGGCCGGCCCCTACAAGGCCGGCTGGCCGCCTGGGAGCGGCACCGACGGCGGTTTCCGGAAAGCCATGGTGACGAGGCCGATCTTGGGAATGAGCGCTATTTGCTTGCCGATGATTTGCTGGGGCGAAACCGGGTCGTCGGCCGACGGGTTGGCATCGCCTTTGAATATGAAGACCTCGTTCTTGCCGCTTCCCTCAATGGCAATGATTCTGTGGTTCACGGTAATGTTCTTCAAGCGGTACTGGGCGATATCCCCCACCTTGAGGTCGGCGGCGGGAAGCTTCCGAATCAGAACCACGTCGCCCACGTGAATGGTCGGCGTCATGCTGCCGCTGACGATAACGGATGGGAATATCGGAAACAAACCTACCGAGAACCAGATAAAGACTAAGGCTATCAGGCCGGTGAATATCCAGCCGACCGGGTTTTCCTCCTCCCGGCTGCTCCTGACCTTTTCGCGCGCCTCGGCCTGGTAAAGGCTTCGAACCAGGACAACGCTCAAAAGGGGCAGGAATACCCCCAGCATGGCCTTCGTGGCCCAAGGCAGATTGGGCAGAACCGGGGAAAACCATTGGAAGGCGGTCTGCATTCCCCGGTAGATGATGGCCGGAAGCGGCCCTCCGAGGAAGGCCAGGTAACAGGCCAGTGCGTTGCTGCCCAGGGAAGGCAGGAAGGAGGAGCCGAAAAACTCTATGATCCTGGTCCTCTGGTGGAGGGCCATAATTTGTGCGGGAGTAAACTCGATCAGAGAAAAGAAGAGAGTCAGGCCGAAGAAGACCTGGGCCAGTTTCTTCCTCTTCAGCGAGTTAACTAGGCGCGAGCGGGTCATTTCCTTTCCGAGGGTGCCCGCACCCAAATAGATAATGTTAGTTGTTATTCCCATAAAGCTGAAAGACGAGGGGCTTTTGCCAAAGCCAAAGATCATGCCAGCCAGGAAGGTCAGCAGGATGTAAAGGGAGCCGCAAACCACGGCCAGAATGCTGACGAGGGGACGGAAACGCGGTTTTCCACCGGTCCGCACCGGTCCGAGGCGGAGGACCAAGTAAGCCATGGCGCCCCAGAGAAGGGACTGGGGCACGTACGTAGTCAGATAGGTGACCAGTAACGAAGGACTGGTCCCGATGACGGAGGGCAGGTAACTGGCCACCAGGTAAATAAAAACGACGCCCAAAACAAGGAGCGAGGACCAGGATGAGATCAATTTCTCGAATAATCTGATCAACTGACTAATCATACCTTTTATTGCCGGCTATTGGTAGACGCTGTTCTCGACGGTGTAAAATTGGGTTAGTTGTTGCGTGCAGACACGCTGTGTGCAGACGGTTCCGGAGACCTGCAACGACTTCAGGTGGACATAGTCGGCATTGCCGGGATCGGAAGTCGACTGCCAGAAGCCGGACGCCCCGGCAACGAAGGAAAGACCCACCACTATGGAACCGGCCAAAAAGAGCATTTTCTTAAACATAGTTTCTCCTCCATCCCCCCGGGGTCTCCGGCCGGCGGGCCGCAACCCCTCCGGCCGGACCGGGGTCAAGGGATTCTTTGGCTGAACCGGTTTGCTATTGCCCGTTCCCGTTGCCGGGGGTCAACTGCGTCACGTGGAAGCTCGCCGTGATCGAGTTGGTGGCTACAGTCGTATTCATGGTGGTGTCGTCTTCGGCATTGCCGTACGGCATGTAGACGAGGATGCCTACCAGGGTATTGGCGTTGTTGCAAACCTGCACGCCGTTCAACTGGGGCAGTTTGCTAGGATCGATAGATTTACCGTCCGCAGTGGCATAGGGAGCCCACCAATTGGGGTTGTTGAAATTGATACCGTTGGCGTTGAAGGCCACCACATCGAATCCGGTCGGCACATTCCGGAAGGTCGCCGCGTTCTGGGTGGGGTCGAACTGCCAGGGCACCGCTCCGTCATTAGTTACAGTGTAGGTCAGAACCGACCAGTAGCCGGGCCAGGCGCCGGTAACGTGGAACGTTACCGTATTGTTGTTATTGGTAGTATTGTCGTTCTCGCCCTGGGGCTCCGTGGTTACCGTAACACCGTTGGTAGCCGAGGCTCCGTACGGGAAGCCGCCGCAGCAGGTATCGCAGCCTGTGGCCGTGCATTGGTCGTTGCCCTGATAAACGGTATTCGTGGCGGCGGTTAGGTATAAATTGGATGAACTCACGTCGCCCTGGGCGAACAGGGTCTGGCTCCACCACGCGTATGCGCTTCCTACCAGGGCCATGGTGGCGACGATCGCCAGGATGAGGAACTTTACCTTCTTCACTTTCTTGTTTACCCCTTTCCATAACCAGTTAACTGCTTCTCTGTATGTTTTGTTGACCCGATATGCCATCGTCCGCCTCAGGTATAGGCACCACCTCCGCCGAATTCTTTCCTAAAAGCAGCCGTTGCAGGGTTCTACTGTCCGTTGCCGGTCGTGCTTTGCAGGAGGTGGAGGCTTCCCTTGAAGTGGAAGTTACCGTTCATGGAACTGTCATCCTCTTGGGTGCCCCAGGGCATGTGGATCACGACGGCCACGACCAGGGATTGTTCCTGGTTGGGACAAACCACCTCTCCCCCCAGCAGCTTAACGCCGGGATACTTGTCACCCGAGTAGTCCTGCGGGTTGATCGGGACCGTAGCATCGTTCACCGACCCGCCTCCTTCGACCAGACCCGTGACGTCGTAAGCGTTGACCTCGCACCAGGACGGCAGCGTGGTGCCGTCGGGGAGGGTGAAGGTGAACGCGTTGTTGCCGTCGACCTGCCAGGGTACGCTGCCGTCGTTGGACACGTCGAAGGTGAATATGGCGTCGTAACCGGGCCAGGCGCCGGTCACGCCGACGTTCACCGTGTTGTAGTTATTGTCAACCTCGGGGTTGACGAAGTCTTCACCCGCGGGCGAGGCACTCAGGCTGAGGGAATCGTTGGTGGCGGCCCCGTAGGGAAACCCCTCGCAACGGTTATCGCACTTGGTACCTGCCAGCGTCCGCTCGTTACCGGTATACGCCACCCGAAGGTTGCTGATATTGGCGTACAGGTTAGACGAACCGACATCGCCCTGGGCAAACAGGGTCTGACTCCAGTAGGCGTACGCCCCCCCCATCAGGGACATGGCCGCCACGACCGCCACCAGTGCCAATCTTACTTTTTTCATCTTTTCACCTCCCCTCCAATCAGTAATTCCCCTGGTAAATGACCTCGCTACCTCATGAATACCCAACATACTTATTAGGTTTTCAGTTGGTATTCTGCTGGAAATTTACGTCGACTTCGAAACTACCCATCGGGTGCTCCTTTGGGCCCCAATAACCCAAATAGACTTGGAAGGTTCCGGAGACGGTCTTGTTCGGACAAAGGACGTTGTCACACTTGTTATCGATGCACATCGGTTGTATATTTCCGTAATAGGCAAGATCGCCATCCGTCTGCTTCGTTGAAACGAAACTGACGGAACCAGAGTATTTCGGTGTCAACCAATACTTGACAGGAAGGTTCCCCGTGTTTTTGATAGTGTAGGAGAAAGCGTAACTGCTCCCAGGAGTGGCTTTACTTATAGTGATCGTGGCCCTCTGGCCGTCGGGTGCGATATTGATCGAAACGTTTGGGTCGTTTGCAGGGAAGCATTGCCATAAGAAGCAATTCTCCTCCTGCAGGGAGGTAAACTTCATGGCGATGTTCCCGCTGGAAACCGTGCCATAGTTGCCCAGTTGCCCACCCAATGTATTGGACCAGTAGGCGTAACCTGCTCCCATGCTTGCAAACAATGCCGTCATGCACAATGTGATAGCGGCAATGTACTTCGGGAACCGATTTTTCTTCCGCATTGAGCCTACCCCCGTTTACCATTCTTGTGGAATTGGCGAGGCCGGTAACCAACCGGTGTCTTTTGGGTTACAAT
>Ga0078972_1007805_pt1 | contig 23285 bp, 16 predicted proteins | sample YelNatPaOPGAMG01_FD_67568 | JGI IMG/M metagenome (GOLD analysis project Ga0078972, IMG submission 67568) | Hot spring thermophilic microbial communities from Obsidian Pool, Yellowstone National Park, USA - OP-RAMG-01 (SPADES assembly) (version 2) | ecosystem: Environmental > Aquatic > Thermal...
TATATAATAAGGGCTGTTTATTATAGGAACAGACAGAACCACTCGTTGTCACTTCTTTACTGGCGTGAAGAGCCATTCAACAATTAGCTGGTTAACCCGAAAAATGCATTTGCAAGGATGCGTGTAGTGGTTTGATGAATCAAACACTACCTTTGAAACAAAAACTGGATTCCCGTTTTCACGGGAATGACGCGGGAGGAATGAGACTGCTTCGCTACGCGAAGGCGGCTTGCGGTGACAGGTGTTGACACACCCCTTGCCCCTCTTATTAGAGGGGACATTTTAAAGTTGGGGAGTTTTGGAGCTGAGGAGTTAACTTCAGATTTGCTGGATTGTAGGACTTAATCTACAAACAAATCCTTCTACCATATTTCTCCCCAGTCTAAAGAGCAATTAGCATTCACTTTTTCTTGATCTTTAAGAGCATTTTGAATAATTATTGCATCAGGAGGAAAGTCTATGACAGAATATATACTTGCAATTGATCAGGGCACCACATCTACAAAGGCTTTATTAATAGATCCTTCATTAAATGTAGTAGCATCCACAGGCGTTGAATTACCTCAGATATATCCCAGACCTGGCTGGGTAGAGCATGACCCGCAACTTATCCTGAAGATCACCTATGAAAGCATTAAAAATGTTATCCAGAAAGCAAACATAGATCCACATAAGATCGCTGTAATAGGTATAACAAATCAAAGAGAGACCACCATACTATGGGACAAAAAAACAGGTAAGCCTGTTTATAATGCTATAGTATGGCAGTGCAAAAGAACTGCCCACATTGTAGAAAAACTCAAAGCAAGGGGCTATGAAAAAATTTTTAAAAATTCAACAGGACTTGTCCTTGACCCATATTTCTCAGCAACCAAGATAATGTGGCTTTTGAATGCAATATCAGGATTAAGAAATAAGGCACAAAAAGGCCAAATCGCCTTTGGAACAATTGATACATGGTTGCTGTGGCATTTAACAAATGGTGTCAATCATGCAACAGATGTAAGTAATGCATCAAGGACATTATTGTTTAACATAAAAAAGCTACAATGGGATGATGAGCTTTTAAAAATAACGGGTATTTCAAGATACATGTTACCAGAGGTAAAGCCAACATCAGGTGTTTTTGGATACACAAAAGGGTTAGACTTTCTTCCGGATAACATTCCTGTTGGCAGTATGGCTGGAGACCAACAATCAGCATTGTTTGGACAGGCGTGCTTTGAAGCCGGCAGTGTAAAGGCAACATACGGAACAGGTTCGTTTGTATTGTGCAATACCTCAGATAAATTAACATTTTCAAAACATGGTTTGTTGACTACTGTCGCATGGCAGATCAAGAATAAGGTTGCTTATGCACTTGAAGGAAGCGCTATGATCTCAGGTGCAGCTGTGCAATGGGCAAGGGATGGGCTTGGCATAATTGAAAAATCTGATGATATAGAAAAACTTGCCTCAAGCGTACCAGATAGTGGAGGCGTTGTATTTGTTCCTGCATTAAGCGGGCTTGGAGCCCCATGGTGGAAGCCGGATGCAAAAGGTATTATCACTGGTATAACAAGGGGTACAACAAAGGCACACATTGCCCGAGCCATACTTGAAGGTATAGCCTTACAAACATACACCATGCTCGAAGTTATGAAACAAGATACAGGTCAAAGGCTTAGTTCTTTAAAGGTTGATGGTGGAGCAAGTAAGGATGATCTGCTCATGCAATTCCAGGCAGATATTTTAAATATTCCGGTTATAAGACCCCAGAATATAGAAACCACATCGCTTGGTGCCGGCATGCTCGCAGGACTTGCTGTAGGTATATGGAAGGATCTAAAGGAACTAAAGCAGGTATGGAAAAAGGATAGAATATTTAAACCTGCCATGCCAGTAGCACAAAGAAGGGGCTTTCTTACAAGATGGGAAAAGGCTATCAGAATGATCTTATCAGTTTAATGGGAGATAAGAGGTAAAAAGCAAACATCAACAAGCCTGGATAAAAGCACAGGGCGGGTAATCCCGCCCTGTGCTATAACATGATTTTATTTAAATTGATAGCTGGTTTCCAATCTAACCCATTACCTGTGCATATCCATAGGACCATGCTGACCATTCATTTGCATACCAGGCTCCTGATGCATATTATTCATTTCTTTTTGCATCTGCTGGTTACGCTGCATCATCTTTTCATGAATTTCCATTCTTTCTTGATTTTGGACCTCGTTTCTCAATCTGTTTGCAGCATTAATGGCATCTCGGGATCCTGTCTGTTTAGCATTTTTCTCAAAGGCATTTATATTAGCATGAACGGATTTCATAATATTCCCGAGTTTTAGATCATACTTCTGGGCAATCTGTCCCCAACCCATTCCATTTTGTCTCAAAGCCATAATCTCACTTATAGGTTGATTTGATGCCTTTGCAAGTGCTCCAGCTATAACAATCTCACCATCACCATAATGTTGCTTTCTCATTGCCTCTATCGTTTGCTGATCAAGCCCACCAACCTTTTCCATTAGCTGCAATTGCTCTTTGTTTACAGTTTGAGCCTTTGTAACTACCTGTTTTTTCACCTGCAGATCCGCACCTTCCTCTGCCAGAGCTATCCCGGTTATAGCAAGAGCTAATCCCATAGCTCCTATACCTATTAGTATTTTTTTCATAAAACTTACCTCCTTGTTTTTATTAGTTAGACTTAATAATTCCTAAAATGTTACAGAAAGTCCTAATGTGATAGTTGATATTGTAGTTGAGCTATAACTTATCTGGGGACTATGATTCATTGAACCGTTTCCAGTATGCGAAGATGCACCGTTATTCATGCCACCCATTGACATTGTTCCCATACCATTTTTGGCTGATCCATTCCCATTACCATTAAAATTATTAATAGGATATGTGGTTATACCAGTAGATAGTCTATACATAGCATATAAACCTATGTATGTGTTTATATTGTATGAGGCTCCTATCTCAAGGGCTGTATCCTGTTGAGAAACATCAGGATCAATAGCACTATCTATAGTACCTTTAAAATATAAAAACCAGTTGTAGTCTGGATAAATATAAAGCCCTGCAAAAACACCTATGAAATCACCCGAGCCTTTGATATAATAATATAATGGACCTGCACCTATACTGAATTTATCATTAATAGCATACCGCGGATCTATCTTTAATGAAACAGAATAATACCCATCTGTATTGGATGTGGCACCAAATGTATAACTTGCCAAGCCTCCGAGCCTCCAATTTTTACTGATCCTTTGATAAAGGCTACCATTTATAATATGAAACTCCTGTATATTGGTTGTCTGTGTAAAATCCCACTCATGTGTATACCCTATACTCGTATATGTTTTGTATGATGGTGCATATCCAAGTGTACCATAGAGTGTATAAAATATATTGTTTTGATCTGTAAAAGATACATCGCTGCCTATACCTGGATAAAAACCAGCATAGGCAAAGGGGGCAAACAGCAAAATATATATAAGTGCTCCACATACAACAAACAGTTTATACATAATACCTCCAGCATCATGGTTTTAATAATAAGACTTCTAAATTTATTATTCAATACAAATGCTTGTTCATCAATCTAAAAATTATATTGCAAAGGAAAAAAGTATATGTTAAAGGTAGCTAAATTATAAGGAGGTGGAGTATGAAAAGGTATAGGTTTTGGATCGGTTTGATTTTAGCGTCTTTGTTTATTCTACCTGCAAAAGCATTCTCTAATGGTTACACAAGTCCGTGGTTGGGTGGACCACTTGAGGGCCCAGCAGTTGCCTCAGGTTCAGGTGTTTATTGGAACCCTGCTTCAATTGGTGATATCAAGGGTAATAGTCTGTTCTTCTCTATAGAACCAACTTATGAATATGTAAGCTACCAGAGAGCAGGACTCAACCCTTATAACAATGACCTACCTTACAACAAGGCAAGCTTTCATGCCTGGGCACCGCTTCCAACACTTGGACTTACATTTGAATTGCCTGAGAATTTTTCATTAGGGCTTGGTTTGTATGCCCCATTTGCAAGGGACGCATACTATCCAAAGGACGGAGCAGAACGATTTAATGGTTCACAGGAAACAATGATATTTGCTAATGTTACACCTATAATAACATACAAGATTATCCCATCTCTTATTATAGGTGCAGGATTTAATTATAGTACTATGTATCTTGATGAATATCAGAGTACCACACTTGATTTTGCAAATCCCTCTGATGAAAATCCATTATATGAAGCAAAGATTCATATAAAAGGCAATACAGGACCTGGATACGGCTGGACAGCAGGTATATACTTTAAACCAACCCCTAACTTTTCAGCAGGTATTGCTTATATTGCCAGCACAAACTACACAATAAAAGGCAACACAGATATAAGTACACAACTTGCAGGTAATATTACAGCAAAATCAAAATTAAACCTCACGATGCCACAGATTATAAACTTTGGACTACATTTTCTACCCACAAAGGATTGGATAGTAGATCTAACAGAACAATGGATCAACTGGTCACAATACAAAAACATACACGCCCAGCTGTATGATGCATCTAATCCGCTTGCCAACAGGGATATGTATGTGTTAACAGGTTTTGAAGACATATTAAATTCAAAGGTTTGGGCTGGATACCAAGGCTTCAGAAACTGGCTTATAGCAGCTGGTGTGACATACGATCCAGCCGGGATACCCCAAAATCATATCTACTCGCTTAATCTTGAATTTAATAAAATGGATGTATTCGCAGAAGTAAAGTATGATGTTTCTCCATCAACAACAATAGGTGTGGGGTTTGATCACAGTATTGTAGAAGATCAAAATGTTACAGACAGTATAATACAGCCATCAAGCAACGGTGTTTACAAGGCTAATATTGAAAAGATTACATTGCTGGTTAACTATAAATTCTAAATAGCGCTTGGGACGGGGACGGGGTTATCTCCGTCCCCTTTAATTTTTAATTTGCCCTCAAAAATAGCCTTTATTAGAAATTGATCTTAACGCAGAAAGATATTTAGAAACCCAGAAATCTACACACAAGCGCTTGATAAAAATAAAGTGTATAGAAGGTTGTATCCTCTATGAAAACAACACAGATCATTTTTAAAAATAAAGAGCTTATCGTTCATTCTGAAAAACCAGGAAATATACTTGAGATCATTACACAGGCTGGTATTGAGATAGATGCGCCATGCGCAGGCATTGGCAGGTGTGGCAAATGCAAAGTTATAACACAGGGTGATCTTACACCTGATAGTGTAGAAAAAGCTATTCTGTCAGAGCAAGAGATAAATGCCGGTATAAGGCTTGCATGCAGAAAAAGAACTATACCTGATAACCTCGTGGTAATACTAACATCTGAGTACGAACAACCGATCTTTACAACCTCTGTGGTTCAATCTGTAGATATAGGGATTGCCATAGACCTTGGTACAACAAGCATAGCCATTGCATTTATAAATCTGTCAGATGGAACTATCATGACAGTACATAGCATTTTAAACCCTCAAAGGATATATGGAGCTGATGTAATTTCAAGGATAAAATCTGCTATAAACACAAATGTTCTCAACAGCATGACACAATTAACCATCAACGCCATCACAAAAGAAATTAAAAGAATGCTTTCATCCACTGGTATTGAGATAACAAACATAAAGCTAATCTATATAGCTGGAAATACCGTCATGGAGCACATTATCGCAGGAAAAGATGTATCCTCTCTTGCAAAAGCACCTTATAAACCTTTATTCACAGATGTTGAACCACTACCTGCTTTACGGGATTCATTAGGTATAAAAAATATTGATGTCAGCCTATTTCCTATAATCGGCGGATTTGTAGGTGGAGATACAGTTGCTTCTATCTTAGCATCTAACATGGATATTTCCAGTGAGTGTATTGCATTGATAGATATAGGTACCAATGCAGAGATAGCAATAGGAAACAAATCTGGCATAATAGCAAGCTCTGCCCCTGCAGGACCTGCTTTTGAAGGTGGACAAATAAGACATGGTATGCGTGCACAACACGGGGCTATAGAAGATATCCGTATCCTTGATGATGAAATTAAGCTCTATGTAAAAGATGATATTGAACCTGAAGGTATATGCGGTTCCGGGCTCATAAGAATAGTCACCGAACTTTTAAAGGCTGGTGTAATCAATCCGTCTGGTGAGCTGCTTGAACCCGAAAATGTTGGAACCAACCTTTCTATCAAGATTGTTAAAAAGGGGAATGAACAAGCATTTGTGTTGTATAAATCCTTTAACCGTGAAATAGCATTGTACCAATCAGATGTGCGTGCCCTGCAACTTGCAAAGGCAAGCATATCCACTGGTTTTGAATTGTTAATACAACATGCCATTGAGAAGCCAGAAAAACTATATATCGCAGGTGCATTTGGAAATTATCTTATTCCAGATGATCTGGTATATATAGGAATGATCCCATCGTTTCTAAAGGACAAGGCTTATTTTATTGGTGATAGCGTAATTTTAGGGTTAAAAAGATTTATTGTTAATGAGCCAAAGGTTAATATGGATGCATTGTTATCAAGCATAAAACATATTGAGCTGGCAAATGAACCTTCTTTTAATAAGGTATTTTTATCCATGCTTGAATTATCACCCCAAAATGGTTAACCCCAAAAATGCATTTGGGGTTGATTATTGCGTGATCTTTTGTTATCTTAACCTTAAGAGAGGTTAGACATGAGTCACATTTTATCAGCAAAACAGGGTAAGGCAACAAACGAGGTTAAGTTCGTTGCCCAAAAGGAAAACATACCTATTGATGTAATGCTTGAAAGGGTAGCCAACGGTAGAATAGCTATTCTAAAGAATAAACACCGTAATATAAATCCAGTTGGGATCGGTGAAGGATTATCAGTGAAGATCAACGCAAATATAGGTTCATCCGAAGATAAGCTTAACCTGGAGGAAGAGCTTGAGAAATTAAGGGTATCAATTGAATATAAAGCTGATGTCGTTATGGACCTTTCAACAGGAGGCAACATAGGTAGAATAAGAAGGGAGATACTTGCACATTCAACCATCCCTGTTGGTACTGTTCCTATATATCAGAGTGCTGTAAATGCAGTAAGAAAATATAAATCAATGTTCAAACTCACTGTTGACGAGATGTTTGACAATATAGAGGAGCAGGCAGAAGAAGGCGTTGATTTTATGACAATCCACTGTGGTGTAACCAGGGAGTCCGTGCAAAGATTCAAGAAACAAGGAAGGTTGCTTGATGTCGTAAGCAGAGGCGGTGCGTTAATAATGGAATGGATGGAGTATAACGATAAAGAAAATCCATTCTACGAATATTATGATAGACTTATAGAGATCCTCTCAAAACATGATGTTGTCATAAGTCTGGGTGATGGCTTAAGACCAGGGGCAATTGCTGATGCAACAGACAGAGGACAGGTACAAGAATTGATAATATTAGGTGAGCTTGCCAGATACGCTATTGAACACGGTGTAGGAGTAATGATAGAAGGACCAGGACATGTACCCATAAACCAGATAGAAACAAATATCAAACTTGAGAAGCAATTGTGTAATGGTGCACCGTTTTATGTACTTGGTCCCCTTGTGACTGATATAGCTCCAGGCTATGATCATATAACAGCTGCGATAGGCGGGGCAATAGCAGGCGTGGCTGGTGCTGATTTTCTGTGTTATGTTACACCAGCAGAACATTTACGGCTACCAGACATTCAGGATGTAAAGGATGGTATTATAGCTTCACGCATAGCAGCTCATGCTGCTGATTTAGCAAGAGGGATCAAAGGCGCTATAGAATGGGACATTAACATGGCAAAAGCAAGAAAGGCTATGGACTGGGAAGCCCAATACAGGCTTGCAATTGATCCGCAAAAGGCAAGGGCGTACAGGGAATCTGTTACGCTGCAGGATACAGATGTTTGCAGTATGTGCGGCGAATTCTGTCCTATAAAGCTGCAACACGCTGAACTAAAGCGTGTAAGAAACATGATATAAATGATAAGGTGGAACCTATAGCTTGATCCATTTTAGAAAAATAGAAATAAATCTATTGACTTCAACTTTACTATCACCTTTTCTACTGTATGGTGTGAACTTAAAATACCTATGTTTATAATGAATAAATACTAAAAGGAGGGTTAATGGATAATCAACAGCAATCAGACATAAGATACGATGTTTATATAGATAGTATAAAAGACGAGGATTCAAAAAAGCAGATTATCATGTTCCTTGCAAGCATTATCAAGCATATACAACTTGAAGATATTATAGCCGGGGTTGCAAATTTACCATTCAAGGTGGTAAGTGCTGTAACAGAGCAAACCGCTATGAAATTACAGGAAAGGTTAGGAATAAGAGGGGCAACAGTCAGACTTGTCCAACTCGTTCCAGGTGCCTTTAATATCAATAGCGATCAAACTACAGCTTCTACACATGTCCTTTCTGGCGATAAAACCCAAACATTTATTTCTTCGGAAGCCTCTAATGAAGAGCAAACCTATATCCCTGCAGAAACAGCGTCAATCAATCAAGAACCTACACATCAGCCATCTTACTTTAAAAGATTATGGTCAAACTGGGTAGATGTAATGTTCAACCCATCTTCGTTTTTTAAAAATATAGATCATGAAAAGCAAGTACCATTTCCGGTAGTCTTTGGTATTGTATGGGGAACAATAGCGTTGATATTAAATATACCTACAGTCATGTATACACAACAGTCATATATTAAGTTCTTCTCCGATAATATGCCTGCGCCTGTTGTTTTACCATTTTCTATATATTTTTCTATACTCGTAGTATCACCATTTTTTCTGTTTATTTTTTTATTTATCATGTCCGGCATCTATCATATCTTTGTCCTGCTCGTTGGAGGAAAGGGTGGCTTTATATCAACATTGAAGGTCATTTCTTATTCTATAAGTGCCATGGTTCTTGAGGTAATACCTTTTATCGGCGCACCACTATTCTGGTTTTATTCCATTTATCTTTATACAATAGGATTCAGGGAGCTACACAAGATCTCTTCTTCACGGGCTTTTATTGCAGCTATACTTCCAGTCGTTCTTCTGTTCTTCTTTATAATTACATTGGTGGCATTGGCAATATTAGGGTTTGGTTATAGCTTTTTAAGAGCTTATAGACCACAGATCCCCGGAGTTCCTATATAGATATAAGTTGCCTTTTTCTATAATTTTATATATGTTAAGTTTTAACAATGAGTTATATTTGTAAAAAATGTAATAAACCTATTAAATACAAAAACAAGATAACTGCTGGGTACAGGATAAAATACAAAGAATGTGACTGTGGATGGACAGTTGTAGATGTCGTATCCCCAGAAGGCGAATCTGTAAAGGATATAATAGGTTTAAAAGCTATAGAAAGAATGCTTCATTCTGAAACAAGTAGAGTAAAGATTAATGGTTAGTGAGCAAAGCGTAATAACAAAGGATAGTGCCTTAAACAACTCAAAAAAGGATGCAAGAGGCATTGAGATACTGCACGAGATAGGCAAAACACTCACCTCAACCCTTGATTTAAAAGAGGTCCTGTCAATAATCATGCAAAAGATCTCTGAATTGTTAAAACCAGCTAACTGGTCGTTACTTCTGCTTGATGAAGAAAAACATGAGTTGTTCTTTGAGATAACCGTAGGTGAAAACTCAGATAAATTAAAAGATATGCGTATTTCTATCGGAGAAGGGATAGCAGGCTGGGTGGCAATGACGGGTGAGGCAGTACTTATTACAGATGTATCAAAGGATCCACGCTTTTCATCAAAATTTGATCGGATAACCAATTTTCAGACAAGGTCTATTATCTGTGTTCCTTTAAGGAGCAAGGGTCGTGTTCTCGGTGTCGTGGAACTTATAAATAAAATTGAGGACCAGGATTTTGACCAGAACGACTTAAATATACTGATAACATTAACAGATTATGCTGCGATAGCTATAGAGAATGCGAAGTATCTTCAAAAGGTTCAGGAATTAACTATAAGAGATGATCTTACAAGTCTTTACAATTCAAGATACCTTCATTTAATGCTTGAAAGAGAAATGGAGAGATCCAAAAGATATGGACTTCACTTCTCTATGATATTTCTTGATTTAGATCACTTCAAACTTGTCAATGACAGATACGGGCATATCATTGGTAGCAAGGTACTTAAGGAAACCGCAGAGGTGATCAAATCAGAGTTGAGAAAGCCTGATATACCAATAAGATACGGCGGAGATGAATTTGTTATCCTTTTACCTGAAACAGACAAAAAGGGTGCATACAGAGTTACACTGAGGATCCGCGAGGCATTAAACAATCATGAGTTTCTAAAGGAAGACGGGCTTTCAATAAAGCTTACCGCAAGTTTTGGTATAGCTGCCTTCCCCGAGGATACAGACAACACGCTTGATCTTGTAAGGCTATCAGACGGAGCCATGTACAGGATTAAAGAAACAACAAGAGATGGTATTGCCCTCGCCTAAACCATCTTCTATCATACATATCTTTAAATTAAACCAAAGTTAAGGAGTGGTGGAGTTAATGTTTGGGGTTAATTTTTTTGTTGATAAAAAAATCTTTTTGTGCAAAAAGTATACATATCTGATTCTGACATCTGAGTTTCCATTAGCAGTTATAGATAAAATAAAAATGAGGGGGAAGTTGAATGTTAGAAAAAGAAAGTATGCTTGAAATGGAACTCAAATTATTAAAAAACCTGTCTTTACTAATAGCTAATGCCAAAGATTTTAATACAGCCCTTGATATATGTCTGACAGAAACATGCAAAACAACTGGATGGAGTTATGGAGAGGCATGGGTTTCTTCAAAAGATAAAGATTATATCTACATTACAACCTCGTACTACGGTGAGCATGGAGAACTAAGGGAACTTTACGAAGAGATCAAAAAGTTCAATTTTGGACCAACAACTACCACGCTACCAGGATATGTATGGCAAACCAAACAACCCCTTCTGGTTAAAGAGATAGCATCAGATAGTAGATTTGTTCGCCAAGACCTTGTAGCTAAATACAATCTGAAATCTGCCTTAGCCATACCTATCATTATAAATAATGATGTAATAGCTGTGATAATCTTTTTTATGTCAAACACTCAAAGGGATGAAGAACTTGCAAATCTTGTTCTGGCACTTATTCCACAGTTAGGTGTCTTTTTTAACCAGCTCCATATGAATGACAGGCTACGCAAAACAAATCGCGCTCTGAAGGTTCTTCGTGAAGTTAACCAAATTATCACAAAGGAAACAGATGAATCAAGCTTGCTAAACAATATATGTAAGATCGCTGTAGATACTGGCGGGTATAGGATGGCTCTGATAGCGCTCAAACAACACGATAAACATAAAAGCATAAAGATCATCACATCAGCTGGTTTCACCGGCGATTACATAAAACAATTGAATGACCTTTCATGGGCAGAATCACATCCAAAATCCTCTCTGTCAGGTAAGGTAATCAGAACAGGTAAGACACATATAATAAAAGATGTAAGCTCAGATCAAGATTTCCTGCCATGGAGGGATGCAGCACTTAAGGAGGGTTTTCAATCTGTTATTTCTCTACCTTTAATAGTAAATAAGGATGTAATTGGTGTTTTAAACATGTACGCATCAGAAATAGACGCCTTTGACACTGAAGAGAAGATTTTACTTGAGGAACTTGCCAATGATGTAGCCTATGGCATAATGTTCTTACATACAAAAATAGAAAAGGAAAAGATTCAAGAACAGTTATTACAATCCCAGAAGATGGAGGCTATTGGACAACTCGCGGCAGGTGTTGCACACGACTTTAACAATTTTCTCACAGCTATAATGGGTTACTGCAATATAATCTATGATAGATTAAAAGACAATCAAGAGGTCAGATATCATATACAGCAAGTAATAGATGCATCAGAAAAGGCACTTACACTGGTACAAAGCCTTCTTACATTCAGTAGAAAACAAACTGTGGAGCTATCACAATTAGACATCAACCAACTAATAATAAATGTCTCCCGCTTACTTAAAAAATTGCTCACAAAACACATCACATTCAAAACTGTATTAACGGACAAACAGCTTATGATACTTGGAAATAAGAACCAGCTTGAACAGCTCTTGATGAACCTTGTTAGCAACGCAAATGATGCAATGACAGATGGTGGTTCATTGACCATTAGTACTTCATCTGTAGAAATAGATGAATCTTTTATCAAAACGCACGGGTTTGGAAAGACTGGCAGGTTTGCACTGATCACAGTTGAAGACACAGGAATGGGTATGAGCGAGGATATTATAAAAAAAATATTTGAACCATTTTTTACAACAAAACCCATAGGTAAAGGAACAGGGATTGGACTTTCAGTTGCTTATGGAATAGTTAAACAACATAATGGTTACATAGATGTTATCAGTGAGCACGGAAAAGGAACAACCTTCTATATATATCTTCCATTAATTGTGGAATAATCATTAACCCGAAAAATGCAATAGGAAGGCTTGTTCATTTCGTTTGATAAATCAAACCGCTACAAACTTCCCTACCTTCAAAGGCATTTTTTTGGGGGTAAAAAGAATAATAAGCACCTTTTCGTCCGCCCGACTAAGTCCTTGCATTAAAGGAATAACTGTTATACAAAGTTTGTGAGGAGGAAAGAGTATGAGCTACAGAAATAAGCTTTCGTATATTTTATTGTGGATAGGGATGCTGTTTGTATGGTCTGGATGCACTTCAACTGTGCATGTTTTTTATTATAAGGTTCCGGATAATCCCCAGATAAAAGCAGATGTAAGGGATTGTCAGCGTACATCTCTGATGAGTGACATTAACCAGTGGTCTATCATGGGAAGTTGTCTGAACACGGTTCAGGATGCAGGGTGGTACTATGGTCCTTTAAGGGAAAAGAATTGTTACAATGCACGCAAAGATGGAGATGCTGTTGGCTGGATCCTGTATGACTGCTATATGCCGGATAAGGATATGGAAAAGATTAAGGGCAATGGCTCAGACTGGAACAATCAGGGATTATCTCTATACAACGAGATGCTAAATGCAATAAAAAGTACAAATGAACAAAAAACCCTAAAAACAAAGTCAAAATAATTGCATAGTTCTTATCTGAAATTATTAGGAAGACCTATGCGCAACACAATTTTAAAGGGGGAACTATGAACAAAGGAACTCGTATAATATTTTTACTTCTCATGTGTATGGTTATATACGGACATGTCAATAAAGCTATAGCAGAACCTGTAGCACAGAGTGCTGTCTCTATAAACTCAGGCTGGACAGGATTGCCTTCCTTTGTAAAGCAAGCCATTAAAACTACAGATAGCACATATAATTTAGAAGGTTATACTGTTGGGATCAGTTATATATCTTACGGCAGGAAAGGACCAAATGGCGTTTTTTCAACAAAATATAGCTTTACCTACAATCATTACAGGTCTTTACCAAATGTAAGCAATTTTACTGCCCAGAACGCAGATATGTTCATGCTTGATGTTGCTGAGTTACTCACCATACTTCCCACAAAACCTGTGAACCTGTATACCGGGATAGGCATGGGTTGGGGTGTTCTTAAGGTCTACCATTGGGGCATACCTATAGATCCAACGGTCGCTCAAAAAGAGGTTGATGATTTAAAAAAAAGCATAGATAAATTGTATCTGCCTTTTCCAGTAATATATATCCCGATCGGATTGAATGTTAAGATTAAAGATTTCATACTCAGTGCAGAAACAGGTGTAAGAGATGTCCCGTATCTCGTGGGTATGGTTACCTATACATTTAATAAAAAGGATGAGATTAAAATTGTTAAAAAATTCATACCACTTCCGCCAGAGCCTGTCTATACCTGCAAAATAAAAGGCAGGGTTATTGATAAACAAACCTCATCACCCATCGGGAGGGCTATTGTTGAACTTCCAGATACAGGCATCACGGATCTCTCCACCAGTCCAATGGATGGTAGTTTTGTCATCCCTGATTTAAAGCCCGGTGTTATTAGATTAAATGTATACAAGGATGGCTTTATATCCCAATCTATCACCATAACTGCACAAGCAGGCACAACAGTTACCACCGTTATTGCACTTGAGAAGGAATCAACTATTGGTGCAATATCAGGGAAGGTAACCAACCTTCAGGGCAATCCTTTGTCCGCGACAGTATCTGTAGCATATATCGGGGCTCAGGCTGGCTTTACCCAGGCAGCTCAACAATTAACATGCGACCCTGTTTCTGGCACATTCTTTGCTAAACTTCCTGCAGATGATTATGTCATTTCAGCTTCAATGCAGGGATATAAAACACAAACAAAACAAATACATGTAAATAAAGGGTTTAAAACCATCATTGATTTTATACTGGAGCCTGTATCCGAGCCAATGCAACCAATTCTGCCACCTGTTATCAAAAAACAAAGGGTGTTTATAGAAAAAGAAAAAAAGAAGATAGTGATAACAGAAAAGATCTTCTTCCAGCTTGGCAAGTCAAAGATCATGCCTGTTTCGTATAGTATACTTGACGAACTCGCAGAGCTGCTTATCAAAAACCCTGATATAACGATCCGTATAGAAGGGTATACGGATAACATTGGCAAACCCGCTGCAAATCTTAAGCTTTCTCAAGCAAGGGCTGAAGCAGTAATGAACTATCTTGCACAAAGGGGTGTAGCCTCCAATAGAATGACTGCAAAGGGATATGGTATGGCAAACCCTATAGCTGATAACAAAACTGCTAAAGGAAGGGCAGAAAACAGGAGGGTTGAGTTTGTTATAACATCCCAGTAATATAAACAGAGGGGAGCATCTTCCCCCTCTGTTTACCTCAAATGAAACGCTATAAGTTTAAGCTCTGTAACTTCTTCAATTGCAAAACGAGGACCTTCCCTTCCTATACCAGACTCCTTAACCCCTCCATACGGCATAAGATCAACCCTGAAGTTTGGTATCTCATTTATCAATACACCGCCCACCTCAAGAGCCTTTGCATATTTCCACGCACGGTTAACATCATTTGTATAAACACCAGCTTGCAATCCATATCTTGAATGATTTACAAGGTTGATCGCTTCTTCATCTGTTTTAAACTTATTAACCACAATAACAGGTCCAAACAGTTCATCTTTTATAACTTTATCTGTTTCTTTTGCATTTGTAAGTATAACTGGTGTCATAAGATTACCCTTAATATCCCCACCATAGATAAGATTTGCACCATTGGAAATAGCTTCATCTATCCATGCTCTAACCCTTAGTACATCATTGTTTGTTATAAGTGGTCCTACATCTGTGGACTCATCAAGTGGATTGCCAACCTTTAACGAACGCGCCTGCTCTTTCAGCAATTCCACAAACACATCAAACAACTTCTCATGAACATACACCCTCTGGACAGATATGCATACCTGTCCTGCCTGAGAATAACCTCCGAGTGCAATCCTTTTAACCATATCCTGAGGTTGTGCATCCTCACACACTACAACAGCAGAGTTTGAACCAAGTTCCATAACCACACGTTTTAAACCAGCATTCTTTGTGATCCATTCTCCCACATCTCTACTGCCAGTAAATGTTATCACCCTTATATTCGGGTGCGTAACAAGTTTAAATCCTATTTTTGATCCTGATCCTGTAAGAACATTCACAGCCTCCGGAACCGCGCCAGCCTCGACAAAAGCCTCTCCAAGCATGCTCCCTGTTATTGATGTTACCTCTGCTGGTTTTAATATAAATGCATTGCCTGCAGCGTATGCAGGTGCAATCTTGTGAAGTGATAGGTTAAGGGGGAAGTTAAAAGGTGATATTGCACCTACAATACCAACAGGAACACGCATGAAAAATCCGATTTTATTCTGTCCTGTAGGAGCTGCATCCATCGGAACCGTTGATCCATAAAGCCTTTTAGCCTCTTCTGCTGACCATGTAACCGTTTCAACAGCCCTCTGCACCTCTGTCCTTGCCTCTTTTATGGTTTTCCCCATCTCCGATGCTATTGTCTTTGCAAACCGTTCTATATGTTTAGAAAGTATATCAGCAAGTTTTATAAGTACCTTGTACCTATCATAAGCGGTTTGTCTGGAAAGTTTATCAAAGCCTATCTTCGCTGATGCAACTGCACTGTCTACATCAGATTCAACAGCCCTTGATACTTCACCGACAACACTATTATCATAAGGATTTCTCACAACTACCTTTTCCCCGGATTCAATATACTTACCAGCTATAATCATGATAACCGTTTTCTTATCTTTATTTTGTTGTCTTTCTTATCTCAAATCTTTTTTCAAGCCTCTTCATAATCTCAACAATGCCGCCATATTCAAGCTCCCCGTATGGTAACATTGCCGGACCTGAGAACCCCTGCTCTCTCAGCTTTAATGCCTTTTCAGAAACCTTATCTCTTACATAATCCCAGAAAGGATGATCGAACGCATCAACAGGTTCTGTTAACTTACCATTATGAACAGAAAATGCATGGCATGATACAATCGGTGGTCCATCAAAATACGATATAGAAGAGTTTATCTTAACAGGCATCAAAGGACCATTATGGCTTCCTCTCATAAAACCTGCTACATAATGTCCTATGCTGAAGGTAGATAACACCTCACCAGTTGCAGGAAAATTATTCTGAACCCTCACAAGCATTATAGGATCATCTTTCCCGGTATATGTCCCTGCTATGTTATGTAACCTGGATGTACTAACAGCAACAGCCTGGGTGCCATCATGTCTTGAATAGATTGCCTCAACCACAAATCTCTGATTGTCTCTTAACAATGCAGCAAGGCTATAGATCTCTTCGGGTGTCTCAAGCTCAATCACCCTATCACCCTCTATATGTTCAACATCCATTACTACAAACTTAAATCCTTTGCTTAATTGTGGGTTTAAAAGCAAACCAGCACAGTACATCGGGTCTGTAAAAGAAAGATACAAAGGCAGGTTGTAGGCACCGGGATCTGTCTTGTCAGCTGCAAAGAACAAAAATGGCTCGGATTTTCTTTCTTCTATCTCCATTTCAGCTACAGCAGGACCAAGCCCCTTTACATTACCAGAGAATGCAGATTTAAGCAGATCCTGTCCTGCGCCATATAGCCCTTGTTCTTTTGCCACCTCAGTGCCTTCTTTAAACGCATCCCATGCGAGTTTATGTATTTTATCACTACCAACACCATTCTCATGTGTCATCAATATTGCAATATCATCACCGGTGGACGATATATACGAATCAATGAGTAACCCTCCACCCTCAGTAGAGATATATTCTTTAACCCTCTCTATAACCCTTCTGCTGGGCTTTATGTGCCCACCAATACTTCCAATGTCTGCTTTTATAGCTGTTATAGTTACCTTCATTTTAACTCCTTTATATTAATTTTATTTATTTCCTCTGCTACATACTCCCTGATTTTGCCTGCCTGTGGTAGATCAACAATAATTTTACCATTTTCTATAACAGTTTTAACAAGTTCTTCAAGCCTTCCCCCACAGGCATCGCATGTGCTAATGTCTGCAGGATACTTTGAGATAAATCTCCTCCCACATCCTGGACATCGTAAAACCGTCTTCCTTCCTGATTCCTTTCCCCGTTTAGCATAAGGTTTTCCATCTATCTCAACTATATCCATAGCAAAATCAACAACAGGCGAATTAGAAATATATGTGCCTACCCCAAAAAGATCAACTGTTTCTTTTAAATTACTTACCTTGTCTTCGTCAAGCCCTCCGCTTACCATTAACTTAATATTTTTATACCCTCTGAGCTCAAGCTCCCACTTTGTTTCCTTTATAATCTGTTTCATATCTCCCCTCCTTGAGCCAGGTGTATCAAACCTTATTCCATACAAACGATCTTTAAGCGCCTCAGCTATATTTATTGCCTCAAACTTTTCATCGTTAAATGTATCTATAAGTATAAGCCTTGGAACATCTTTTTCTATCACCTCGTCAAAGTAAATTGCAGATTTAAGAGTATCCCCTACAATTAGAATAAACGCATGCGGAATAGTACCAACCGGTGTAAGCCCGATCTTTTCAGCCCCGAGTACATCTGAAACACCATCACATCCTCCTATGTATGCACTTCTCTCTATCATCGGTGCAATGGCAGGATGCATCCGTCTGGCACCAAAACTGAATATCGGTTTTCCTCCAGCAGCTAACTTTACCCTTGCTGCACTCGTTGCAATACCACTTGCCTGACATATAAGCCCGAGGATCTCTGTTTCGTATATACCAAAATCTTCATATCTACCTTCAATCTCCAGAACCGGTTCATAAGGATAAAATATCGTTCCTTCCTTCATTGCCCTCACATTAACAGGCTTATCTTTTAAAAGTTCTAACACCTCTTCAAGACCTGAAAAGATAGCCCACTGCCAGTTTAAAGGTAATCCCTTTGTTCTAATTTCCATTACGACATGTTTTGAAATACCCTTTTCCTTTAATATCTTTAAGGCTCTCTCAAAATAAACATCTGTAACCCTCCCCGCCCTTATATCATCCTCAGTTGCTATGTAAAACATAAAAACTCCTCTCCACTCATTTTTAATCAGATGGATTAGTTAGTATAATTTATGAAAATAATTGTCAATACTATGTAGAAGTCCTTAAGGTCTGTAAATGGAAGACTTTACCAATCCATTCCAGGGATAAATGCAGCCTCCTGATACCTCTCCAATGGTCGTGCCCGGGTTGAAAGACTGGCATACATCAAGTGAACAATTATAACGCCTCATAAATTCATATAGCCTTAACACCGTTTCTATTCGGTGCAACACTTCAGAAGTTTTATCCATTGGGAAATTATGGATTTTTACAGGAAGATTTGGTATACTCTGTTGTCCCGGTAATCTTTGCCTCGTACATCCTCAGTTCCACATCCATGTTAAGCCTTATTTGTATTATTTCATGGGATATATCCGCTGATTTGATTTCCATCAGCTCGTCTATAGCCTTAAGGATTATTCCTACAGCCTCTTGCGGCTGGATTGTGGTCTGCTCTGATTGCAGCTTGTTTAATAGCTCTAAAACCTCTTCTTTATGCTCATTATCACTCTGTTTGACCTTAAGGCCTTGGACATCCGATATGATCTCTTTCAACAATGCCTTCTGCTCTATAGTTACCGTCACGGTGAACGGATATGAGCCGTATTCCTGTAGGGGCAGGGCACTGCCCTGCCCTGCGTTTGCATACCATACCCCGGTTATAAAGGTATAAGAGCTTCCTGTTTGCGGCAAGGTTACGGTGTATGAGAACGTTGCAGACGCCGATACAGGCAGGGCATACTGCCATACAATTGAGCTGTCCGTAATAATCCTTCCGTTGTTGAATACCTGACCTATTTCTACATTTGCGGGCACAGATTCGGTTATGTTCAATCCGACAGCTACACCGAGGTTTGTTATGCTGATCTGTATGTCCTGTGTACTTGACGGACAAAGCATGTACGGCATGTATTGGTAATTAGGTCCTGCAAAGCTTAATGCATTTAGTATAAGCTGCTGTGCCTTTGTCGTTTCGCTTATATAAGACGGGTCAAATCCCATGACAACAGCTTCACCCATGCCGTAGACATTCATCGCCATAGCAACATTTGTCCTGCCTTCTTTTTCCCCTTTATCAAGAGGCGGGGTACCCATACGCTTCATGGGTCGGGGTGTGTTCTCATCGTCGCACTTGCAATCATCATCTTTTTTGTCATTGCGAGCATAGCGCAGCAATCCTTCTTTTTCTTGCGAGATTGCTTCGTCGCCTTGCTTACAGCCCTGCTCCTCGCAATGACACCGGGATGCCGACTGGGAATAATAACCCGCCATGCTTGCAGTTGTTAATGTCATATTCACAGCATTGTAATTGCCTGTAAGCGTAAGAGTTCCGCCGGACGGCGACAAAGCCGTCTTGAGTAAAACAATATTGATATTAGAAGTTGCTTTTCGCTCTACAAAGAGGGGATTAAGGGGTGTATTCCCAAGCCATTGAACACCAGCGATATTGTCAAGCCATGGCAGGTCATCGGGTGTGGACTTGATAACAATCAACCCATCGCCCATGTTCACTGCTTCCCTGAGCTCCTTGACAATGTCATTGCGAGGAGTGGTGCCGTTGCACCACGACGAAGCAATCCCTCCTTCTATTCCATTGAGATTGCTTCGCCCTGCATTTCCCGAAGAAGCACTTCCCTGCCCACTCACAATGACAGAAGCGTTTTCTGATTTTTCTCCGCCCTGTCCTATTCCCTCGCTGTCCACTACTGGCTGCTCACTACTCTCTATAAGTATATACCTGTTATACATCCCGGTATTCAATGCAGCCCAAAATCCATCCCATGTATTTGTGACTGTGTAGTAATAGCCCGCATTGGTAAGGAGCGTTGTCAGGTTGGTTATTAGTTGTCCTTCTTTGCCCTCTCCACCGTCATTCCCGTGAAAACGGGAATCCAGACTTCCGTGTTCTACATCTTTGTCTTCACAAGAATACTTACTGGATTCCGCATCAAGTGCGGAATGACAAAAGTGCGGGACACCGCAACTTTCGCCCATATCGAATATCAATACCCCGGGTGGCGTAATAAGCTCTTTTGTTACATTGAGCTTTACCCTTGCGCCCGTGATCGAGAAACTTACAGATTGAGAAGACTGGTTGCCTGCACAGTCCCACGCACTAACATTGAGTATGTGGCTTCCACCCACTGTTATAGGCGTCCCGGATATATACGGCATGCCATCAAGGGTCGTTGTTGAGCTTACAAGGTTTGCATCGGTTATCGTTATTATCGGGGTTACGGAAGCCGTATAGGTAGCCCCGGTTGTCACACCTGTAATGGTTATCAGGGGTGCTATAGTATCAACCGTGAAGTTTACTGCCTTTGTCGTTACATTGCCGCCAAGGTCTTTGCCGGTTGCAGTCAGTATATAATTCCCATCAACGTTTATGGGTGTAGTACTCGTGTAAGCAGAGCCATTTAACAGGATGTTTGTTGATGACAGGTGACAGTCGTTGATGCTGATGGACGGGCTTGGGGTATTGTAGCAGCCGTTATTAACGACCCCTGTGATAGTTACAACAGGCGGGGTCAGGTCAACCACCCTGAACCAGCTCTGCGCTATTGTATTCGTATCAGAAGCCTTAAGCACCGCAATGTAGTCGCCGAACAAGGCACAGGTTACAGGATAGCTAAATGTATTGCCATATGTGGCGGTTGTGGCAATTGATGCACTTGTTGTACTTATGGTAATCGGCTGTTGATTCTGCGGGCTTATCAGAACAACTGCTGGCGTTATGTTTACACCTGCGTTTCCGCTGTTTGTGATTGTATAACTTATTGATACCGCACTGCCAGATTCAAGGCTCTGAGGCACAATATTTATAGCCCCGGTAAGACCCGTGAGGTTATCCGATGTCGAGTTAATCCCAAAGCTTGCAGTTGCCTGGGTAAGAAGCATACCGGTGCTGTCTATTACCTTTAATTCCACCTGGTATGTACCTGAAGGCTCTGTGCTTGTGTTCCAGTTATATTTCGTCGAGAAATACCCGTTCGGCGCAAGCAATGGTATTGATGCGGAATAGCCTCCGACAATGCTGCCGGATGGGTTTAATACGGAGATCTCCATGGAATCATCGGATAGCATGGTGTTTGTACTGAGGTTTGTTATGGAGCCGTTTATAACGGCTGTCTCATTGGCATTGTAAAAACGCTTATTGGTTGTAACCTGTGCACTGAGCATTACCTGGGGTAGGATGCTGAACTGTACATAGCTGGTCGCTGCAACATTACCTGATTCTATAAGTGTTCCTACTGCCCTGTATGCGCCCGGGAATATACTGGCTGTGTTCCATGTAAATGTAAGTGTTGTAAACCCATTTGCAGGAAGTGTTACTCCAACATTGTTCGCAATGCTGTTTACATGGTTGCCTGAATTGTCGGTAATCAAGACATTAAGGCTGGTATTTATGGATGCAGATGATGTGTTTGTTATAGAGGTAGAAATCATTACATTGCTGTCAGCGGCGTATGCCGTGCTGTCCGTTGATACGGTTATGCCAAGCCCTGTGCTGTTTACGTCTACATTAAATAATGCCATATTGTTTGTCTTGCTGGATTCGGTGATAAGGTCATTCGGATCCGCCACAATGCTGAGTTGCTGCACACCTGTCATACCAAGCGTATTAAGGCTGAATGTCACAGGTACATTGTCCCCGAATGGAATGATCTGGTAGATTGTAGCTGTGCCAAGCTGGTTATTACCTTCATACAGCCCTACCTGAACATTACTGACAGCCGTACCGAAGTTATGGACAGGCACGGTGATTGTTATGGTCTCTCCTGATTGCGGCGATGCATCTGACAAGCTTATCTCATTTGAGTAAACCGCAAGGTCAGGAAGTATTACATCCCCGGCACCTTCTACATAGAGCTGGGATATACCGGTATTGTTTGTGTAATCCATGTCAGGGATGGTCATATAAGGATCTGCTTTAACATATATGTAATGGGTGCCACTGTATGAAGGAATATAGGTAGCACTGATCTGGGTACTGCTGCCTATATCAAGGTGTGCGATTGTCGTTGAGCTTATCAGTATGCCTCCGGAAGACGGATTGCCGTCATAGATGTACACAGGGATGTTGTCCGCAGCAAGCACACCGTTATTCGATATACCCGCTGTAATATTTACCGGCATACTGAGAACCGGGCTTGAAGGCGTAAAACTTATGGCATTGACAGCAATATCCGGCAGATAAGAGCTTACGGTAACAGGGAAGAATGCGATGTTGTTGTTCTTTCGCATCTCGCTTATCTTACCCTCCGGGTCAAGCGATACATACACAAGGTGCATGCCGTTTGTGCTGAATGACACATTTGATGTGATAGTCGTAACTCCCCTTCCGTCAAGCGACGGTATTGTCTGCTCTGTGATAAGCGTGCCGCCGTTTGCCGGGTCGCCATCATATATGCCGACATTGAAGGTCGTTGCAGTAACTGCTCCGATGTTCTGGACGTTTATACTTAAGGTTGCAGACTCATTCGCTGATATGGTTGTCGGGCTGATGCTTATGTCCGTGCTTGTGACATAAAGGTCTGGCAACAGAGTATACGGAACGAACTGGGCATTCCATGAGTTATACGTCTTCCACGGCTGGTAATTACCGGTCATATTCAGATTATCATCCACCTGGTCCACATAGAATGGATACTCATTCTGGTGCCTCGGCACATGCCCATGCCATTGCTGGGGAGAGGAG
>Ga0078972_1007806_pt1 | contig 23283 bp, 17 predicted proteins | sample YelNatPaOPGAMG01_FD_67568 | JGI IMG/M metagenome (GOLD analysis project Ga0078972, IMG submission 67568) | Hot spring thermophilic microbial communities from Obsidian Pool, Yellowstone National Park, USA - OP-RAMG-01 (SPADES assembly) (version 2) | ecosystem: Environmental > Aquatic > Thermal...
GAAACTCGATAATGACCTTGGCGTCCAGGGCGCGCGCAGCCAGGGCCAGGGCGAGATAGGAATGGAGTGTGGTGCCGCTCCACCATTGAAAGATGATCACCTGCGGCCGCTCTCGCATCAAGAAAGCCAGCGCCCGGACCATACTGGGCAGCCAGTACCAGTCCACCCCGTCGAAAACCCGAATGGCGGGCAGGAATTTCTGCTCTGTCAGCCGGGCACCGACGTGCGCCCGCCCAGGGTACAAGCGCGCCGGCAGGAGCTGGCGCATCAGGATCACTGATACCCGCTGCGTCGGCGCCATAGCGTTGGCCAGGCGGATCGTGTAATAGCTCATACCGCTCAGGAAGCGCGTCCCTGCGCCTACCAGGCAGATTCGTCGCACCCCTGTCTCACTCATCGCCATCGGCCAGCGATCTCGGCTGGCGCACCGGAGAGCGACCTCGGCAGCCGTTCTCTGATGATCGCGATCAGAATCGTCCAGCCTGCCTTGAGCGCATCCAACTTGGCCTCCCCGGCGATGCGCCGGTGCTCAAAGCTGGCGACTTCGACCACGTGGAGCCCCTGTCGGGCCGCCCGGATGTTGCCGATGATTTCGCAGGCCCAGCCATCCATCTCCAGGGCCAACGCGTCGAGATGGCGCCGCCACGAGGCATTATAGCCGTAGGTGATATCAGTATAGTGGGTGCCGAAGAGAAGGTTGGCCAGCATAACGAGCAGCCTGTTGCCCAGGCGCCGCACCCAGGGCATATCTACCGTGCCGCCACCCTGCAGGAAGCGCGACCCCTTGGCCAGGCCCGCGCCGGCCAGCAAAGCGCCGACAAAGGCGGGAATCTCTGCCGGATCGGTGGAGCCATCTGCATCCAGCATGACAATGATATCGCCCGTGGCAGCCTGGCACCCGGCTCGCAGGGCAGCGCCCTTGCCCCGCCCTTTCTGGGTGACGACGCGGATGCCCGGGCAGAGAGCGCGGGCTACCGATACGGTCTGATCTGTCGAGTGCCCATCCACGAGGATCACTTCGTCCACCCAGCTGGGGATTCTGGGCAATACATGGGGCAGATTCTCGGCCTCATTCAGGGCCGGGATCAGAACGCTGATCGTGGGCCAACCCACGCTGGGAACAGGGTGCGACGGCGCACAGCTGGGGGATGCCTCTCTCAAGGCAGGGGACATCGTTTCTGAATAACCCCATGCCATGCCAATACCTCCTGCACGAATCTAGACTGCGCCTGGGCGTTATTTCAGCAAAGACGCCAATGGGTATGGGGGCTGTGGATCCACATGGGCGATCACGAAGGATCCGGAGGGGAAGCGAGAGTTCCATGAGAACGCCAAGCCGGGCATCTCTGACCGACACGTTTATATTATCAGGGTTGGGTAACGATTGCGTTAATAAAGAGTGTGTATTGAGTGAAGAACTGGCCTGGCCGAGGTGCCGGCGGCAGCCCAACGGATGACGGTACGCGTGCAGATTTCTTTGACAAATCGATTCCGATGTGTTACACTGGAATTGGTATTATCAAGCTACCTATTTATCACAGGCTTGCATCAGACCATGCGCCGCGGGCGCTACGCGGGCTCAAGGCACGTCTCTTGCACTTATCTATCTATCTCGCGGGGGATCGTCGGGCGCCAGCAAGCAAAGAGTAGAGCGCTTTGACGTCCAGCCAGGTTGGGTGCTGGGGTGTGCCAATGGCACACCCTTTTTTGTTTTTCCTGGGCTCTGCCGGGCTTCCGGGTGCTGCGGTCTGAGACGAGCGGGACGGGGTGATTCCCCCACAGCCGTTGATGGCGGGCCAGGCTACTGAGCTTGGGCCGGTCATCGACGCCCGTGGGGGGCTCACAGGGGTGTCCCGTAAGGGGAGGCAGTTCGTCGACCGATCGCTGAACACCATGGGAGGAGGTATCATGTGAGCCTAGAGCTGATACTCCGGATTTCGGTCATGCTCTTGGGCGGGATCCTCGGCTGGCAGTTGGGTGGTCCACTCAGGGGTTTGCTCGAATCACCGTATGCCACCTACTATTCCCCGGCAACGGCCATTTTGGGAGCCGGCCTCGGTTGGGTCCTTGCTCTCGAGCTCACCGTCAAGCCCTATCATGCCGTCCGTCTGCGTATCCGTCAGGTTCCGGCCCGCTACCTGGTGACAGGAATGGTAGGCCTGGTGGTAGGTTTGATCATCTCAGCACTTTTGGCCTTGCCGCTTTCTCTTCTGCCGGGGCTGCTGGGCGAGGTGTTACCTTTTGTCTCGGCCTTGATCCTGGGCATTCTGGGCATCACAACCATGGTGATGCGCGAGAAGGATATCTTGTCGATGGTGCGCCGCCTGACCTCGCGTGAGGGGGTCGGCGGGCAGGATGAGATCATTCTGGTCGATACCAGTGTGATCATAGACGGCCGCATTGCCGATATCTGTGCGACCGGCTTTATCAGTGGCACCCTGGTGGTGCCGCGTTTCATCCTGAACGAGTTGCAACACATTGCCGATTCCCCCGACGTCTTGCGCCGCAACCGGGGGCGCCGTGGCCTGGAGATCCTCAGCCGCCTGCAAAAGGATGCGGAGACGCGGGTTGAGATCTCGGAGGTTGATGTCGAAGGCGTGCGCGAGGTCGACAGCAAGCTGGTCAAGCTGGCGCGCGATATGAACTGCGCCATCATGACCAATGATTATAACCTGAATAGCGTGGCCAAGCTCCAGGGCGTCAAAGTGCTCAATATCAACGAGCTGGCCAACGCGGTCAAAGTGGTCGTCCTGCCCGGCGAACCCCTCACGGTACGTATCATCCAGGAAGGCAAAGAGATCGGCCAGGGTGTGGGTTATCTCGACGATGGCACGATGGTGGTTGTAGAAGACGGCCGCCGCTTTATCGAGCAGGATGTCGAGGTGCTGGTGACCCGTGTGCTGCAGACGGTTGCGGGCCGCATGATTTTCGCCCAGCTAGAGGGTAAGGGCGGGCACTAACGAGGGTCAGAGGGAACCGATGGAACGCGTGGGAACTTAACGGAGTTCCCTTAGTTCTGTTGGTTCCCTCAGTTCTCGTAATCTTGTGAGGTTATCATGGCATTGCAAATCTACAACTCACTGACTCGGCAGAAAGAGCTCTTCGTCCCTTTGCATGAGGGGCGCGTCATGATGTATGTCTGCGGGCCCACCGTCTATGCCGATGCCCATATCGGCCACGGCAAGACGTACGTCAACTTTGATGTGGTCGTGCGCTATCTGCGCTACAGCGGCTATCAGGTGCGCTATGTGCAGAACATCACCGACGTAGGCCATCTGCTCGATTCAGGTGAGGACCGTATTCTCAAGGGCGCGGCCCGCGAGCGCGTGGAGCCGATGGAGCTGGTAGAGCGCTACACGCGGCGCTATTTCGCCGATATGGACGCCCTCAACGTGCTGCGCCCCGATATCTCGCCGCGCGCTTCGGGGCACATCCCAGAGCAGATCGCCCTGGTCGAGCGGCTGCTGGAAAATGGGCACGCCTATGTGGTCAATGGCTCCGTCTATTTCGATGTGTCGAGCTGGCCCGACTATGGCAAGCTCTCGGGCCGCCGGGTAGAGGAATTGCTGGAGGGGACGCGCATCGAGGTCAACCCCGAGAAGCGCCACCCTGCCGATTTCGCCCTCTGGAAAAAGGCCGAGCCGGAGCACATCATGCGCTGGTCGAGCCCTTGGGGCGTGGGCTACCCCGGCTGGCATGTAGAGTGCTCGGCCATGTCGGTCCGCTACCTGGGCCAGCCCTTCGATATCCATGGCGGTGGGGTTGATAACAAGTTTCCCCACCACGAAGCCGAGGTAGCCCAGAGCGAGGCCGCCTATGGCGTCGATTTCGCGCGCATCTGGATGCACAACGGCATGGTCATGGTCAGCGGCCAGGAGATGCACAAGTCCCTGGGCAACTTTATGACTTTGCAGCAGGCGTTCGAGCGCTGGTCGCCCATGGCCGTCCGCTTCTTTATCGTCACCAGCCACTACCGCAGCCCACTGGATTTCACGACCGAGGCCATGGAGGCGGCTGCGCGCGGCCTGGACCGTCTGTGGGGCGGCGTGCGCGCTGTGCGCGAGCGCCTGAGCAAGGCCCCGGAAGGCCCGGCCGATGACGATGTGCTGGCCCTGTTGGAGGACCACAAGGCGCGTTTCCTGGCCGCCATGGATGATGATTTCAATACGTCGGGCGCCACGGGAGTGCTTTTTGAGCTGGTGCGCGCCACTAACGGCCTGCTGGCCATGCCCGAGCAGATCTCTCGCGAGACGCTTGCGGCCATCGATCACCTGTATCGTGAGCTGGGCGGCGACATCCTGGGTGTGGTGCCCGATGTCTTCCCCGAGCAGGGGACGGGTGAGCTGGCCGATCAGTTGATAGAGCTCCTGCTCTCCACACGCCAGGATTTGCGGCAGGCCAAGCAATTTGCCCTGGCCGACCAGATCCGCAACCGCCTGGGCGAGATGGGCATCCAACTGGAGGATACAGCTGGTGGCACTCGCTGGCGCCGCGTCTAGAGGGCGCCCGCACGTGCGTGCGGGCGAGTTCCTCTATGGCCGCAATGCGGTGCTCGAAGCCCTGCGCGCCGGGCGGCGGCGGGCCTACTATCTGGCGGTAGCCCGCGGCGTGCAGTCCAAAGGCTCGCTGCGCGAGATCCTGGAAGAGGTCGAGCGCCGCGGTGTGAGCGTACGCGAGGTGGAGCGCCAGGAGCTTGATCGCATGGCGCCGGGGAATCAGGGTGTGGCCCTCTACACCTCGCCCTATCCCTATGAGGATTTCGATGTCCTCACCGGCCGGGCCGGGCCGCAGGCGCTCTACCTGCTTCTCGACCTCATCGAGGATCCCCAGAACCTGGGTACGCTCCTCCGCACCGGCGAGGCCGTGCAGATCACGGGCGTGGTGATCCCCGAACACCGCGCCGCCGGCGTCACGCCGGCCGTGAGCAATGCCTCGGCAGGGGCAGTGGAGTACCTGTCCGTGGCCCAGGTGGGCAACCTGGTGCAGGCCATGGAGGCCCTCCGGGCAGCCGGCGTGTGGCTGGCAGGCGTGGAGGATGTGCCCGAGGCCCAGCCCTACGACCAGGCCGATTGGCGCGGCCCCCTGGCCATCATCGTGGGCAGCGAGGGCCGCGGCATGCGGCGCCTGGTGCGCGAGCACTGTGACTATATCGTGCGCCTGCCCATGGCAGGGCGCATCAACTCGCTGAACGCCGCCGTCGCTGGCTCGATCGTGCTCTATCATGCGTGGCGGACTCGTAATAAGTAATAAGTAACACGTAAGGTCGCCACCGCAAAAGGCTTGTCTGCTCTTCGCCAGCCTTGCCTAGACAAGGGATCGGAAGAACAGCGTTTACCGCACGATGGCGACCTTACGTATTACTTATTACTTATTACTTATCATCTTCGCACCCAAAGGAACCCACCTTGCCCGACCTTGCAGAACGCGAAATGCGCCGGAACCAGGCGCTGATCCTGACGGACTATATCTCCTTCGGCATCGGCATGAGCTTTCTGGGACCCACAACTCTGTTGCCCAGCATTATCCGCCTGTTGGGAGGCAGCCCCGTGGCAGTTGGCGCCCTGGGCGCCATCCAATCTGGCGCCTGGCTTTTGCCACAGCTCGTGATCGGCCGCTACGTGGCCAATCGCCCTCTCGTCAAGCGGTGGGTGGTCGTTCCCCTGGCCATCAGCCGCTGTTGTTTGGGGCTCATCCCCCTGGCCCTTTTCCTCTTTGCCTTGCGCGCGCCGGATTGGGCTGTAGGGTTAATCTTGTTGGCCGTGCTCTTTTTCAACATCAATGATGCCCTGGGCTCTGTGCCCTGGTTCGATCTCATGGCCAAAGCCGTGCCGCCAGAGCGCCGTGGGCAGGTGATGGGCTGGGCCCAGGCTGTGGCCAGCTTCCTGGGCATTGGGGCGGGGCTGATCGTCGAGCGCGTGTTGGCCCGCCCCAACGCTTTTCCCTCGAGCTATACCCTGCTCACCCTGACGGGCGCCCTCATCTGCGGCATTTGCCCGATCGCCCTGGGGCTCATCCGCGAGCCTGCCGGCGCAACAAATGGCCCTGCCCAGCCTGCCTGGGGCCAGTACCTGCCGCGCCTGGCGACGATCCTGCGCAGTGATGCGCGCTTTGCCTGGCTGACCGCCCTGCGCTGGCTCACCGGCCTGGCCGACATGGCAGCCGCCTTTTTCGTGCTCTACGCCACCGATCGCCTGGGTGTGCCGCAGGCGATGGTGGGCCTCTTTATCTCGGCCAGTGTGCTGGGCACCATGCTCTGTGGCGTCATTCTGGGGCCTCTGGGTGATCGCAAGGGCAATATCCTCATCATCCAGGTGCTGATCGGCCTGCGCTGCATCACACCGACGCTGGCCCTGCTGGCCCCCCCGGCGGCGTCTCTGCACCCCTGGGTGGCGCCGGGCATGTTTATCCTGATCTTCCTGTTTATGGGCATGACCACCACCTACATGCTCGGCTTTTACAACTATTTGCTCGAGATCGCGCCGGAGAGCGAGCGCATGACCTATATCAGCCTGTCCAATACGCTGGGTGGCGTGCTCCTCATCGCCCCGCTGTTTGCCGGATGGCTGGTGCAGGCGACCTCCTACGAGACACTCTTCCTCGTCGCCCTGGCTCTGGCGGCCTTGGGGCTACTCTTGAGCTTGCGTGGGCCGGCGCGGCAAAGGGCGGAGCAGGTGGTCGCCGGTGTCTGAGCGAGGGGGAATGGCTCTCACCGAACGAGGCGCTTCCCGCCGCAATATCGTTCTCATCAGCACAGACAACGTGAGCTTTTGGATCGGCATGGCCTTCCTGGGGCCCACAACGGTCCTGCCTAACCTGATTCGTCTGTTGGGGGGCAGCCCCCTGGCGGTAGGTGTGTTGGGCGCCATCAACTCGGGCGGGTGGATGCTGCCGCAGTTCCTTGCCGGCCGCTTTATCGCGAACCGGCCCCTGGTGCAGCGCCGGGTCATCGTGCCTGCCTATGCCAGCCGCCTCTGCCTGGCCCTGGCCGCCGTGTCTCTGCTCCTGTTGGCCCCCCGCGCGCCCAGCCTGGCCGTGGCCGCCATCCTGCTCGGCTTTCTGGGCTTTACCGTGGGCGATGCGCTCTCAGGCATCGGTTGGGTGGAGCTGATGAGCAAGGTGGTCCCCCTCCCCATGCGGGGGCGCGTGTTGGGGGCGGGCCAGTCTCTTTCCAGCTTTTTCTCTATTGGAGCGGGGGTGCTCGTCGAGGCCATTCTGGCGCGGCCACAGCCCTTTGCGCAGAACCACGCGCTGCTCCTTGGTTTGGCTTCAGCCTTTACCCTGATCGGCACCACAGGCATCGCCCTCATCCGCGAGCCGCGTGCGCCGGTGGAGAGCGGGCCCATCCTGCCGTGGGGTGAGTACCTGCGGCGCCTGGGGATGATCCTGCGCCATGACCAGCGCTTTGCCCGCTTCATGGCCGTGCGTTGCCTGGCCGGCCTGGCTGATATGGCCGCTGCCTTTTATGTGCTCTTTGCCGTGAGCCGCCTGCACATCCGCGAGGATGCCGTGGGTCTATTCATCAGCGCAGGGGTGGTGGGTGGGCTGCTCTGCGGCGTGCTCCTGGGGACGCTGGGCGACCGGCGGGGCGCCGGTGCGGTGGTGCGGGTGGTGATGATCCTGCGTTGTACCTGCCCGGCGCTGGCCCTGCTGGCCCCTCTTGCCGCCGGGTGGGGCCCGCTCCCCCTGTTGGGGCTTTTCCTGCTCATCTTTGCCCTGGCCGGCATGGTCAACGGCGCCTTCATGGTCGGTTTTACCAACTATTTGCTGGAGATCGCCCCGGCCAGTGAGCGCTCGCTCTACATCGCTCTCGCCAACACCCTGTTGGGCCTGCTGATCGCAGCGCCGGTGCTGGCCGGCTGGCTTGTGCAGGCGGCCGGCTACGAGCCGCTCTTTGCCCTGTCTCTGGGTGTGGCTGTGCTCGGGGCTGCGCTGGCCTGGCTGGGCCTGGAAGCCCGGCCGGCCCATGCGGGGTGAGCTGGGCTCCCCTGGCACGAGTTCCTGCCCCGGCTGGCCGCCATCGTCTGCGCCGACCGCCGGCTCGTCTGGCTGCCGGTCGTGCGCTGGCTGGCCGCCCTGGCCGGTATAGCTGGCGCCTTTCACATCCTCGTCGCCGCCGAGCGCCTGCACCTGCGCGCCGACCTGGCCTGGCTGCTCATCAGCAGCGTGGCGTTTGGCCACCTGGGCGATCGCAAGGGGAATGTCTTCCTGATCATCCTCTCCCTGGCTCTGCCGCCTCCTGCATGCGCCTGCCGCCACGATGTCGCCGCAATGCGCAAGTGATCTTGAGATACGCCCGTTTTTGGGGCCATGGGTGCAGTGTGGTATACTGGTCCTGATGACTGCCTGCAAGCTCTGTAACCCGCAGGTTCTCCGTTGCACGTGCCTCATGCCGCCCCCATCGTCATGCGCCTGGGCTTGGCTTTGGCAAGGTTTCCGTCCTCTGAAGACACGCCGGGCGCGACAGCCCACTGTGAGAGGGTACGACATTGGCTGAGCTGACGGAAAGAGATATGCGCCGCAATGCGGCCATGCTGGTGCTCGACTATGGCGCATTTCAGGTAGGGGCCACCTTTCTGGGCACCACGACCGTTCTGCCTGCCCTGGTGCTCCTGTTGGGGGGCACGCCGCTGCATGTGGGCGCCCTCATGGCCATCCAGTCGGGCGGGTGGCTCTTGCCGCAGCTATTCGCCGGCCGGCAGGTGACCAACAAGCCACGCGTGCAGCGCTACATGCTCGTGGCGGCGGCCGTCAGCCGGGGCGCTTTTACGCTGCTTGCGCCAGCCCTTTTCCTGTTCGGCGTACACGCTCCAGCTGTGGCCCTGTGGATGCTGCTGCTGGCTATGGCCGGCCTGTGGGTGGGCGACGCCGTAGCCAGTGTGGCCTGGTTCGAGGTGGTGGCCAAAGCCATCCCCAGCCGGATGCGCGGCCGGACGATGGGTGGGGCGCAGTCACTGGCCAGCCTCATCGGCATCGGCATTGGCGGGCTGGTCAAGCTGATCCTCGATCAGCCGAACCCCTTTCCCATGAACCATGTGCTGCTGATGGCCCTCGCGGCGGCCTGTTTCTGGGTGTCGGAGTTGGCGCTGGCCCTGATCCGCGAGCCGGTCGGCATCGGTCACACCAATGAGCAGCCCGCCTGGAGCCAGTTTCTGCCCCGGCTGGTCACCATCCTGCGCACCGATACGCGTTTTGCCCGCGTGACGGTGGTGCGCTGGCTGAGCGGCTTTGCAGACATGGCGAGCGCATTCTATGTGCTCTATGCCGCTACCCGCCTGCACATTCCAGCCTCGACCGTCGGCCTCTTTATCAGCGCGGGGGTTGCCGGCAGCTTCCTGAGCGGCGCTCTGCTCGGGCCGCTGGGAGACCGCCGGGGCTGCTCGAAGGTGATTCTGGCCAGCACGGTTTTCCGTTGCCTGTGCCCGGCCCTGGCCCTCTTTTCGCCAGTCGTGGCGCACATCCATACGTGGGGTGCGACAGCCATGCTGAGCCTGGTTTTTCTCGCCGGCGGCATCGCCAATGGCGCCAACTTTGTCGGCTACCAGAACTATACTCTGGAGATCGCCCCCCCGACAGAGCGCGCCACCTATGTGGGCCTGGCCAACACCCTGAGCGGCCTGCTGATGCTGGCGCCCCTGCTGGCCGGTATGTTGTTGGAGCTGACCTCCTACGAGTCGCTCTTTGTCATCTGCCTGGTCCTGGCCGTCCTGGCGCTCGTGGCGGCGCTGCGGGTGCCCGAGCCGCGCGTGCAGGCGGCCCTGGCGGAGAGCCAGCCGTGAGTGAGCAGAGTGAGCGCACCTATCGCCTCAACCTGGCCATGATGCTGACGGACCATGTGTCCTTTAACATCGGCTATACTTTCCTGGGGGTTGGGACCGTCCTGCCGGCCCTCGTGCACCGCTTGGGAGGCGCCCCGCTGGCGGTGGGCCTGCTGGGCGTGGCGCAGCAGGGTGGCTGGCTCTTGCCACAGTTGGCGGCCGGCCGCTATGTGGCCAACAAGCCGCTGGTGAAAAAGTACATTATCGCCCCCTCCCTGGTGGGCCGGGTAATCCTGCTGCTGGTGGCGCTGGCCGTCATGGCCTGGTCAGTGCAGGCGCCGGGGCTGGCTCTCGCGATGCTCATCCTGGGCCTGGGGGGCTTTAGCGTGGCCGATGCCGCCTCAGCCGTGGGCTGGTTCTCTCTATTGGGCAAGGCCATTCCGGCAGATCGGCGTGGCCGCCTGTTAGGCGTGGCCCAATCGCTGAGCAGCCTGGTGGCCGTGGGCGCCGGCGCCGCCGTCGAGGTGGTCCTGGCTCACGTAGGCTACCCGGCCAACTATGCCTTGCTCATCACACTGGCCACCCTGTTCATGTCTGGCAGTATTCTGGCCATGCTGATCTTACGTGAGCCACGGGGTGTGGGCGTGCAGGATGAGCCTCACCTGCCCTGGCGCCGCTACCTGCCCTCTGCCCTCTCGATTTTGCGCATGGACCCCCGTTTTGCCTGGCTTACCTTTACGGGTTGGCTGGCGGGCCTGGTGGACATGGCGGGCGCTTTTTACGTCCTCTATGCGACAGAGCGGCTGCAGGCGCCGGAAAGCCTGATCGGCCTCTTTGTCAGCGCCGGCGTAGTGGGCGGCCTGGTGAGCGGCCTGCTGGGCCCCCTGAGCGACCGCCACGGCGGCGCCCGGGTGATTGCCCTCATTATGCTCCTGCGCTGCTTTTGCCCCGCGCTCGCCCTGGCAGCGCCTTTGTTGGCGCGCCTCCATCCCTGGCTGGCCCTCGGCGGCCTGACGCTCGTCTTTCTGCTCCTGGGTGTGATCAATGGCTCTTACCTGGTAGGCGCCATGCACTATATGCTCGAGATTGCGCCGCCCGGCGAGCGCTCGACCTATATCGCCCTGGCCAATACCCTCAGTGGGATCCTGTTGCTGGCGCCCCTGGCAGCGGGATGGATCGTGCAGATAGCTTCTTTCGAGGCGCTCTTTACCCTGGCCCTGGTCGCCGGCATCCTGGCCCTGCTCCTGGCGCTCAGCGGCCCCGGTTGGGTCGCTGCCCACTGGTATCGAAGCGCGCCGGCGGGGGGCGAGGGGTAAGAGCATCCTATCACGACTCGAGGTCCACACGTGACAACGGATGAACTGCGGGAGACCGCCTCAACTGAGCGCAAGACGCGCCGCAATACTCTACTGCTCATCTGCGACCTGGCTGCCTTTAATGTCGGCACGACCTTTCTGGGGGGCACCACCATCATGCCCGGCCTGGTGCGCGCGCTGGGCGGCGGCCCGTTGATTGTGGGCTCATTGTCGGCGATCCAATCGGGCGGCTGGATGCTGCCGCAGTTGGTAGCCGGGCGCTATACGGCCAACCGACCCAAGGTGATGAAGTATATCCTGATTCCCTGCGGCACTGGGCGTGCGCTGATGGCGCTCTACGCGCTGGTGCTGGCCCTCCTGGGCGTGCGCCTGCCCAAGATGGCCCTGGCCGGCCTGCTGCTGGCCCTGACGGCCTTTTGGGTCGCCGATGCGCTGACCAGCGTTCCCTGGTTCGACCTGGTGGCCAAAGCCATTCCGATCGAGCGGCGAGGGCGGGCCATGGGCATTTCCCAATCCCTCTCCAGCTTGCTTGGCATTGGCGTCGGTGTGCTGGTGAGCCGGATCATGGCCCGCCCGGCCGCATTTCCGGCCAACAATGTCCTGTTGATCGTGCTGGCCTCGGCCTGTTTCGGCGCCTCCTACATCACCCTGCTCCTCATCCGCGAGCCGGCGGGCGTCACGCAAAGCGAAAAGCAGCCCAGTTGGGGCGAATACATACCGCGGCTGGGCGCCATCCTGCGCCATGACCCGCGCTTTGTCTGGTTCACCATCGTCAACTGGCTGGGCGGCCTGGCCGATATGGGCGCCGCCTTTTATGTGCTCTTTGCCGCAGACCGCCTGCACATCCCCCTGTCGGATGTTGGCCTCTTTATCAGCGCCGGGGTCGTCGGCAGCCTGCTCAGCGGCATCGTGCTCGGGCCCGTCGGCGACCGCCGCGGCGCGGGCACGGTGATTACCATCGTGATGGCCCTGCGCTGCCTGGGGCCGCTCCTCGCCCTCTGCGCGCCCCTGCTGGCGACCCTGCACCCCCTCGGCGGCATCGCGGCCCTGTCACTCGTCTTTGCCGCGGGGGGCATCGCCGGCGGCGCCATGATGACCGGTTTCATGAACTATTTGCTGGAGATCGCCCCGGCTCACGAGCGCCCTACCTATACCGGCCTGGCCAATACCTTGAACGGGGTTGTCGTCCTGGCGCCGCTCCTGGCCGGCTGGCTCGTGCAGGCGGCCTCCTATGAAGTGCTCTTCAGCGTCAGCCTGTGCATGGCCGTGCTGGGGCTCCTGGTAGCGCTGCGGCGGCCGAGGATAGCACAGCCCGCTCCGGCCATCGCCAGAGAGTAGGGTATACCCCCAAGAAACGAATTGCGCATATTTGACAAGGAACGACTATTGAATATCCTGTGACCATATCGGTCGTTACCATCTTTCCCGCCCTGGGAAATGTCCTTTCCGTGGTGACCTCTTAGCCGCGGCTAGAGCAACAGAGGAGAAATGTCTACCTCCGAAAAGTCCTCCCACTGGAAAGCCCTTCGCGCCACCCTCACCCTCCTCCTCTTCTTCACCTTCCCCCTTCTCTCCGCCCGGGCTGGCGTCGACAACGTTTTGCCGGGACCTGTCGCCAAGCCACGGGTCCCTGCGGCCAGCCAGGCGCAATCCCTGGCGCGCCTGGACGACATGTTGCAGCGCGTGGTCGACCTGACCAACCAGCAGCGGGCCCAGCAGGGCCTGCCGCCTCTGACCCTCAACAGCTCGCTGTGCAGCTCCGCTCAAACCCAGAGCCAGGATATGGCGTCGCACAACTTTTTCAGCCACACCGGCTCCGATGGCTCTGATGTGGGCCAGCGCATCGCTGCAGCCGGTTACAGCCCCATCTGGGCCTATGGCGAAAACATCGCTGCCGGCCAGTCGACGCCCGAAGAGGTGGTGGCGGCCTGGATGAACAGCCCCGAACACCGCGCCAACATCCTCAGCCCCTACTATACCGATATCGGCGTCGGCTATGCCTACAACGACGGCTCCACCTACAAATCCTACTGGACGGAAGATTTCGCCAGTCACGGTAATGTTGCGCCTACGCCTGTGCCGCCGACGCCCACACCCATCCCGCCAACCGCCACGCCGCTGCCGCCGACGCCTACACCCATCCCGCCCACCGCGACCCCGGCGCCGCCGACGCCCACGCCCATCCCGCCCACCGCGACCCCGGCGCCGCCGACGCCTACACCCATCCCGCCCAGCGCGACCCCTATCGCCAACGCAGGCCCGGCGCAGCAGGTGGTTGACCTGACCAATCAGGAGCGGACCCGCCGCGGGCTTGCCCCCCTCACCGTTGACCCGGCGCTCACCCATGCGGCGCAGGGCCACTCGCAGGACATGGAGGAGCACCAATTCCTCAGCCACACCGGCTCCGATGGCTCCAGCCCCGCTCAGCGCATGATGACAGCCGGCTATAGCCCGCTTGCAGCCTGGAGTGAGAATATTGGGGCGGGGCAAGCCACCCCGGCAGAGGTCGTTGCAGCCTGGATGAACAATGCTACCCTGCGGGCCAACATCCTCAACCCCGATTACCAGCAGATTGGGGTAGGCTATGCCGAGGGCGGCGCCTATGGTCACTACTGGACGGAGGACCTGGCCACTCATATTGATAGCCCGAGCGTTACCCCCACCAGCGTCCCGCGCCCGCCAGCCTGGGGCCGCTTCTGGCTTTTCCTGCCCCTCCTGCGCCTTTGGATGAGATAGGCCGCAGAGGGTAGTGGATATCGAGGTTATCGATCAGGTCAAATACTGCCGGCACCAAAAGAGAGGGGGTGGTCTTCCATCCCCTCTCTTGTGTTGCCGGCAGTCACTCTCTACCGTGGCCAGTAGGGCACAGCCGGGCGCTGATAGGGGCCGTCGGCCAGCGCCTGCCAGTAATCGCGGCCATAGGTGTGCTCCTGGTCCCACAGCACGTGGTACGAGAGGAAGGCTTCTCCCTTGGCGCCATTGTCTCGTGCGGCCTCGATACGCCAGGCAATATCGCTAAAGGAGGTATAGTCGGGCTGGATGCCGGCGATCACGGCCCCCGACCCTGAGCCCTGGACGAAATTCTGCACCATCGCCTTGTAGCGATCGGGATAATCATGGAAGCTCACGCTATAGAGCATGGGCATGATGCCATCGAGCAGCCCGCTGCGCGCCCAGCCCTGCGAGTCCTGATAGTGGCCGTGGTAGCCGTCGCTGTTGGTGCTCCAGTAGGGCCAGTTCCACGCTGGGTCATACTGGTAGCAGGGCCAGACGGCCGCCGTCAGGTGCGCCTGCGGGCGGTGGGGCAGCGACTCGGCCCGCACCCGCGCGATCAGGTTCGTCACCTGGCGCCGCTGCCACTCCTCACGCGTGAGGCCCGGCTCGGCAGCCTGCACCGCCGCATAAGCCTGATTGCTGACTGGATCGTAGGAGTAGGTATAGGCGTCATAGCGGATATAATCAAAGTGCAGGCCGTCGAGCGCGTAGCGGCTCAGCAGGTCGGTGCAGACGGCGACCACACGGTCGGTCACGGCCGAGAACGCCGGGTTGGCGCAGAGATAACTGCTGTTGAGCTGCATCGGGCCCGATGGGGACCACTGGAGCCACTGGGTGCCGTACTTTTGGTTAAAGTCGGGGTACATATGGATAGGCGTCGTCGTCGCGGGCGGCGGCGTGGTGCCCAACCAGGCCGGGTACACGTTGAGCCAGGCGTGCACCTCGATGCCCTTGGCGTGGGCCTTGTTGATGATATCGGCCAGGGGGTCCCAGCCCGGGTTCTGCCCCAGGGGATGGCTGCCCGTATACCACCAGGGCTCGATCCGTGAGGAATAGACGGCATCGGCGGTGCCGCGCACCTGGAAAAAGATAACGTTCATGTGCGCCCTGGCGCACTGGTCCACGATGGTGCTGATATCCGCCGGGCCGCGCACGTTGTCGGGCATAAAATCCCAGCGGGTGACATAGAGGGCGCGCGTCTCTTTGGGCGCCTCGCCGCCCATCACCACCGGCAGTGTCACCGAGTAGGGCATGACCGCTTGCGGGCGCGCGGCCGGTTGCTGGGGGTGCTCCGGGGGCGAATCCAGGCCATTCGTCCAACCGCGGCGGATATAGTACTCATCGATGCCAGCCCCATCTTCGAGCAGGACCGGGGTCGGGGTCGGATCATCCGCCCGCGCGGCGTGCGGCAGACCCAACACCCCTACGCCCAGGGCGAGGGCGGCCAGGCCGCACGCAGCAGCGAGGGGCAAGAGCTTGCGGATGACAGGCATGGGGAAAATTGACCTTTCTAGGAGAGTTTCCTGAGGATAGGTCTGCCGACATGCGCAGGAACCTTCGCCTCCACGCCGCCTATAATGACGTGGATGATCCTTGACAGTTGCGGGCCCGCTGAATCGAAATGCCCTCCCGCCGCCCCACAGAGTGGCCGGAGGGTATTCCGATTTCCAACCTGCGCTATCCGCGTGCGGCTACTATCATGCGGTCGATTTCCGCCACGCGCGCTTGCTGCTCGTGCCAATACGCCGGGTCGAGCTGGCGGTCCAGCTCGGCTACGGTCTTACCCTGCTGCTCGACCCAGGTATAGTATTTGAGGTTATGCCATTGCCGGCGTGCGTCTCGGGTGCCCTCCCGGATCCAGTCCGTACGCTGGGCGTGGAAAATGCTGGCCAGGCGCACGGCCGCTTCCGTCTCGTCCATGCGGCCATAGGTGCGGGTCATCTGTTCCATCACCGAGTGATAGCGATCGATGGCATCGGTGCAGATGGTGACGATCAGGTCCTGCGGCCCCAGGCCATAGAACCTGGCCGTCTTGATAGCCCCCAACACATTGCAGACGCCGCTGATGCCAAAGATCGTCGCCAATTTGTGGACCTTTTCCTCGGGGATGCCATAGCGGTCGATCAGCGTACGCCAGCCCGGCTCTTCAGTCAGGAGCTGCAGGCCCTTTTTGCACTCAATGTCGTCGATGCACATGAGGGCATCCATATTGTTCACATTGTGGATCCAGGTCACGTGCTTGTCGCCGATGCCCTGGATATCGTGACTGCCATATCCGTTGTTGTAGAGCGTGGGGCATTGGATGGGCTCCAGGCCCACGATCTTGTGCTCTGGCCACACCTGCTTGATGCGATCGCCAGCGGCGATGGTGCCCGCCGAACCCATGGCCGAGACAAAGGCGCTCACCCGGCCATTCCCAATGCCGGCCTGATGCAGCTCGGCCGCCAACTCGACGATGGTGTTGCCTGTGACGTAATAATGAAAGCGGTAATTGCCCATGACTTCGAACTGGTTCAGCACGCGGATGCGCTCGGGGTCTTCGGCCGCCAGGGCTTTGCAGCGATCATAGATCTCTTTGACATTGCTCTCGCTGCCTGGGGTGGCAATGAACCGGGCGCCATAGCTCTGGATGCGCGCAAAGCGCTCCTGGCTCATGCCCTCGGGCAGGATCACCAGGGAATCATAGCCCATACGCGGCCCTACCCAAGCCCCGCCGATGCCATAGTTGCCTGTCGAGGGCCATACCAGCGAGTGCCGGCCGGGCTCTACTTCGCCATTGAGCTGCTTTTCGATGAGGACGGAATAGCTGGCGCCGACCTTATGGCTGCCCGTCGGAAAATCGCGGGAGTAGAGCACGGCAATGGGCGCCTCGACCCCCGTCAGCGCGGGGGGCAGCACCTCATAATGGATACGGTTTTCGCCATCGCGCCAGGTGATGTTGTAGAGGTTGACGGGGTCCAGCGGGTTTTCCTCTCTCATCCGCTGGGCCTGCTTGCGCACCCGGGGGGCGATTTTCCAGGGGTGGAGCATCTCTTCAAAAGTCGGGCCAAGAACTGCTGATGCCATGCGCGGGCTCCTCAGGTCGGTCCTCATCGGGGCGGCTATTGGGCAGGGTCTTGCGTCTATTCCGGCTCAGCGCTCTGCTTCAGCGCCCGGGTGTTCGGCATTGCCGCGCGCGGGCAGGGGCGGGCGCCATACGTAAGCGCCTTCACCCTGGCGCGCCCGCGCTGGCAGGTTGGCGCCGTGCACTACCTGCCAGCGCCACGCGAACTCTAGCAACTGAAGGGCTGGCCCCAGGGGCCAGGGGCGCCCATCGGGCATGATCACCACCGTTTCTTCACCGGCCCGCGGCCGGTGAGCGAGTTGGGGGGGCGGCACAGGTTGCGCACGACGAGGGCGCCACTTTTGCAGCCACCGGCGCCCGTTGCGCCAATAAGGAGCGATGGCCCGCTCAATGGTGTTCCAGCGTAGATAGAGGTATGCGCCGGCGGTACCCGCCACAAAGCCCAGGGTGAGCACAGCGGCCCATTGGTTCCAGTTCATCTTGGCCTACCTTTTCATCCGGCAAAGCTCAGAAGCTGGTGGATTCCCTCTTCGGCCCCGGCAGATGCCCCGCCAATGCCGGGGCAAGATTGCGGCCTGTCAGGATCTGTCAAGCCCACCAGACCATGATAACAGCGTGGACCTTGCCCACGCTGCGGGTCCGGCGGCATCAGCAAGCGCAGAGGCAAGGCGGGTTGCCGGGCCGGAAGTCTGGCCGGCAGACCAACGAAAAGATATTGTCGATTATAGCGCAGCCCTGCCTGGACTGTCAACGTGGCCCCTCTCTTGGGCTATGGTACGGGACGTGCTAACGGGATGAGTGATAGATGGGCAACTGCGCCAGGCCGGCGCGGCAAAAGGTGATATGTTATGTTGTGGATACGTGGCGGCGCTCTTCTGACCGGCCTCGCGGCGGTCGTGGCGGGCGCGATCGTGGTGTTCGTGGTGCAGGCTTTCGACCCCATCCCAGGCTCCTGCTTTTCCTGGGCCATGGGGGTCACTCTGGTCACGGCGTTCTTCGCCGGGTACTTTGGCTACCTCGCCGGCATCCGGGCGCGGGGCCGGTGAGGCCTGGCTTCGTCGCCACGATCGCAGATGGCTGGAATCCAGGGAGATGACAGGCGCCTCACCGCCAGAGCCAATCCTATTGGTAAACTCGGTTGCGTGCTCGAGCCAGGCCGCCCGAGGCTGGAAGCCATCGGGCTTGGAGGGCAAAGCCCCTTTCGGGGCTCGCACAGGACCCAATCTCGCCGTGCAAGGCAGCTCTGCCCCACACGAGCCCGAAGGGCCTGGTCTTTCAAGCCCGGCGGCTTTAGCCCTCTGAAGCCGTCGGGCTCTCTGCTGCACGCTTATTTGACCGGTATTGGGATTAGCAGGCCCCCGCACTGGTTTTGATGAGTGCCCGCTGCCTGCAAAGGGAGCAACCTTGACCCATCAAAACCAGTGCGGGAAGCCATTAGCGATACAGGCTCTCATAATGTGCCCGATGCTCGTAGATGCGCTCCATGTACGCCCGCGGCTGCCCGTTGCTGACGATCTCGAAATAGACATCGTCATCGCCGTGCGCCTGTTTGCCCCACTCGGCGGCGTTGCCCGGCCCGGCGTTATAGCCCACCAACGCCATGAGGGCATTGTCATCGAACATGGCCAACGCTTGGGAAAAGTACCAGAGCCCATAGCGCACACTGACCACCGGTCGCCATAGCTGCTCGGGTGTGTAGGTTGTATCGCCCATCTTCTGGGCGATGTACTCCCCTGTAGAGGGGATAACCTGCGTCAGGCCGCGCGCGTCAGCGTACGAGGTGGCAGTGGCATTGAAGAGGCTCTCTTGCCGCATCAGGGCCAGGAAGAGCAGCGGGTCGGTATTGGTGGCCTGCGCCTCTGGCAGCACCAAATCTATATAGTAGGTGGGGTAGGCCAGCTCCTCAAGGAAGCGAGGCGCCTTGGCCCGCGCCTCGGGCGGCGCCATGGCCAGCAGTCGCTCAGCCGAAGTGACCGAGATCTGATAGAGCCCCTGCCCGCAGGTGTAGACCGCCAGGGCGTAGAGCACGCCCGGTTCGCCGCTGTGCGCCGCCTGCACAGCTTGTAGTTGGGCATTGGCATCGACCGAGTCGCCCAGGGCCCAATACTCGACGCCCCGCTGGAAGGCCGGTTCTTCGCGCACGGCCTGCGGCAGGTCGCTGCTCACCGGTTGGCCGGTCCAACTCTCCAGCCACCGCTCCGCCTCGGCCGGGTCACCGCGTGGTGCATAGAGGGCAGGATCAAAGGCCCCGACAGGCGCCTGCCCGCCAAAGCTGCGACCGGCTAAGAGGTCCGCGGCCCGTAGCCCCCAAAAGCCGTTGGGGTCCAGCGCCGTGGCGCGCTGCCATTCCGTCTGGGCCGTGGTCGTATCTTGCTGGGCGGCCGCCGCTTTGCCCAGCCACATGTGGAGCCGTGCCTGCAACTCCGGCGAGGGCTCCTGCGGCAGCTCCGCCGCCCAGGCCTTGGCGGCAGCCTGCACCGCGCCGCTCAAATAGTAAACAAACCCCGCTCGAAAGCGCGCATCGGCCGCATAGGCCGCGTTGGGGTAGGTCTGAGCAGCCTGGACATAGGCTGCCGAGGCCTCTGCAATGCGGCCGGCTTTGTCATAAGCCTGGGCGATCTGGTAGAGCGCGTCAATGCCCTGCTTCTGCTGAGGATACTGGCTGTTCAGCTCGCGGTACGTCTGCACGGCATCATCGACCCGGCCCAGCAGGGCAAGGCTCTGCCCCTTCTCATAGAGCGCCTGCACCAACAGCGTGCTCGTAGCATGGCCCTGTATCAGGGCGTCCAATTCCCGAACGGAGTCTTCGTGCTGGCCCAACTTGCGATAGGCGAGCGCGGCGTAATAGTGCACTGCGGCCGTATGGCCGCCCGCTTCGATCTGATGCAGGACTTGCAGGGCCTCCGCATAGTCTCCGGCGCCGTACTTCACCCGCGCCTGGAGCAACAGGTCGACCTGCACTGGGCCCATCGTCTGCAGCAACGCCAGCGCCTGCGCCGCATAGCTGTTTTCAGGGTAGGCCGCAATGAGCGCCTGCCAGCGAGTTGCCGCCTCGCTGTCGCGGCCCGCCTCATACAGGGCATTGCCGGCCTCAAACATGATCTGCGCCCGATAGCCTGCATTCTGCGCCAGGCTGAGGATCTCATCATAGGCGGCCACCGCCTGATCTGGCTGTCTGCGCTCGCGCTCGACCCCGGCCAGGCCCTCCAGCATCGTGACCTTGTTCACAGCCATTGGCTCGGCATCGGCAGCAGCGCGGAAAGCCTTTGCGGCCTCTTCCAGGTCACCCGCTTTCTGCAGGGCCGTGGCAATTTGCCCCTGCACATAGCCTGCCAACAGGGGGCGCTGGCTCAGATAACTGCGAAAGGCCTCCACGGCCCCTGCCGTATCGCCCAGGTTGGCCCGTGCCTGGCCCAGCCAGAAAGTAGCTTCCGGCGCCTGCGGATCCTGTGGATAGCGCCGCAAAAAGACGGCCAGATTGTCGGCGGCAAGCGAATCGTCGCCGGCCTGGAGGCTTGCATGGGCCAAGTGCAGCAAAGCCTGTCGCTGCACATCCTGCGGCGGGTTGCTGGCCAGCAAAGAGCGCAATTCTGCGACCGCATCCGCGTAACGGCCCTCATCCTGCAGGTGAATGCCCGCCTCCAGGCTCTCCTCGGCAGACAATGCTTCAGGCTGCGGCAGGGCAACGGTCGGCGCCGGTGGGACCGTGGGGGTGATGGCCTGAACGCTAGGCATGTCGGTAGGCGCGGCAGGAGCTATCGCCGCCGGCTGTTGTACCATAGTTGAGCAGGCGGGTAGGAGCAATGTGATGGCCACCAAGACGCTGTTGGCCAGACGAACCGATGCTCTCTTTGCCATGGTCTCCAATAGACCGTTTCGAGCACTCTCGGCCGGGCGGTGCATGGCGGCGGGTCCGGAATGCCGGCAGTGGACAAGGCAGCGATTCGAAAGAGGAATGGACCGAGAACAGTTCTTGTATTCTAAAGATTTGAGTGAACCTTGTCAAAGTTGACCCCCCGCGCACCCATGGAGCGGCGCGCGTGGCACTGACCTTGCTGGCTAGGCTGTGTCCGCAGATGGCGGCAAGACTTGCAAACGGAGGTCTGGACATGTGGCAGTCGCACCCGACCACGATGAGCCCGACGGTTGAGGCTCGCGACAGGCTAAACATCGTTTCCTACCTGGAAGAGGTCCGTGGCACTACCGATGTCGACCGGCAGGCGCTCTACGATCTGCTGAGCGGTATCTTGACCCATGAGCAGGGTGTGGGCAAGATGTACTGGCAGTATACCCAGCAGACGACCAACCAGGAACTGAAGGACAGGTGGCAAAAGTTCGGCAAGGAGACGGAGGCTCATCGGCGGATTGCGGAGAAGGTCATCGTTGCCCTGGATGGCGATCCGAGCTACAAGAGCACGATCGCCCGCGATCACGAGCGGATGATGGAATGCATCACCCCCATCGAATCTCAGGGCTGTGCAGGTGACCACATCCGCCTGACCAATCTGGTCAAAGCCGAGAACGTCAGCAAGCTGCTGTGGACGAGCCTGCGCCGCATCGCCGTCAACGTCAAGGATCCGTCCACCGCCAAGATCCTCTGGGACGCTTCCAGGATCACGATGCCCACCACCGAAGAGCATGTGAACTGGAACAGCGCCATGTACGAGAGCTGCGTCGACAAGCTCGTTATGAGGATGTAACCATCCCCTGGTCGCTTTAGGCTGGAAGAGGCGATGGGCGTGTGCCCATCGCCTCTTTGCCTGTCTACGCCCCGCCACCCTGCCCGTATGCGTGACATACCCGGAGCGCCGGCTGCCAGCCGGCCGTCCCCATCCCGCAGCTTTACACTGCGGGCGATACAGAGTATGCTGATTATGCATAGGAAGTATTGCCTGTGACTCCGCGGAGGGGCCGATGAACGCTGCACCGGGGTACGCAGAGCTGGAAAAGAGCCTGACCGAGCTGCGGACGGACACGCTCAAGCCCATCTCGCTGTTGGTGCTTGTGGGCGGCTATGTTTATGCGTTCTGGATCACGGGCAGGGTGGGGCATGGTTACCCCGTGCCCGCCTGCGCCTGGGTGGGGATGGGGCTCTTGTTCGTGGGTGCATTGGCAGGTTACGGGCTGCGCACCCGCCGCCTGGGCCCGGCCACGCATCTGCTGACCTGGGGCCTGCTGGGCGCGATCGTCTGTGTGGTGCTGACCTTCCGCTCGCCGGCAGTGGCCTATCTCTTCATTCTGCCCGTTATCTTTGCCAGCGTGCTCCTGAGCCAGCGCATCTTTCTCCTGGCTGCGGCGCTGGTCACGGCGCTGGTCTATGCCCTGGGGCTGGCGCCGGCAGGGGCGCCGCTATTGGCGGGGGGCACTCTATTGCCGGCTGCGATCATTGCCCTGGTCACGGTCGCTTCCTGGCTCTCCGCGCGCAATCTGCATACGGCGCTCTACTGGTCGTGGAGCGGCTATGAGCGCGCCCGCCGGAACGAGGAGATTGCCGACCAGCGCCGCGGCGAGCTGGGGCGGGCGCTGAAAGCCCTGGACGAGGCCGCGCACCGGCTGGAGCGCACGAACTATATGCTGATGCTGGCCCGCGATCAGGCCGAGGAGGCCCGCCGGCTGAAGCAGCAGTTCGCCCAGACGATCAGCCACGAGCTGCGCACACCCCTGAACCTGATTGTGGGGTTCACCGAGCTGATGGTCCATTCGCCGGAGTACTATGGCGGCCGGCTGCCCACCGCCTACTTGCATGACCTCAGCATTGTCTACCGCAACGCCTGTCACCTGCAGGACCTGGTCGCCGATGTGCTCGACCTGGCGCGCATCGAGGCGGCGCAGATGAGCCTGACCCTGGAACAGGTCGACCCGGCGGCCCTGGTGCAGGAGGCGGTGAACACCGTGTCTAGCCTGGTGGAAGCGCGAGGGTTGGCGCTGCACACCGAGGTCGAGCCCAACCTGCCCCGGCTGTGGGTGGACCCCATGCGCATCCGGCAGGTGCTGATCAACCTGCTCAACAACGCCGCACGCTTTACAGACCGGGGAAGCATCACCGTCCGTGCGCGCCGGGAGGGCCAGGACGTCACCTTTGCGGTCGCGGATACGGGTGTCGGCATTGCCCCAGAGGAGCTTGGCCGCATTTTCGACGAGTTCCACCGGGCGGGCAATGGCGAGCGCCGGCAGGGAGGTGCCGGCCTGGGCCTGGCCATCAGCCGCCAGTTCGTCAAGCTCCATGGCGGGCGCATCTGGGCCGAGAGCCAGCTTGGCCGGGGCAGCACCCTCCACTTTTCTTTGCCACTGGAGCGAGAGGACGCGGGCCATGCAGACCCGGGGCCCGATGCCTTGGCTACACCCGGTGGCGCGGCAGCAGGGGCGGGAAAGC
>Ga0078972_1007807_pt1 | contig 23282 bp, 25 predicted proteins | sample YelNatPaOPGAMG01_FD_67568 | JGI IMG/M metagenome (GOLD analysis project Ga0078972, IMG submission 67568) | Hot spring thermophilic microbial communities from Obsidian Pool, Yellowstone National Park, USA - OP-RAMG-01 (SPADES assembly) (version 2) | ecosystem: Environmental > Aquatic > Thermal...
TTGAATTGAAGTATCCTCTTGATTTTATTCTTATCCTCTCTATTATGCTATTAACACTTTCTACAGAGTTAGTGGTGTAGATATGCTTCCTTTTTCTGCATAATATTGTTAATAAATCTTGAATATTTGTTTTTGTATCCTTCACAAAGGAGAATAAATTTCTCTTTTGCTTCTTCTAAAGAATTCTCTGATCTAAGTTTAGATAATTCTCTGTTAAATTGGGTAGAATCTATTTGATTCATATGTCTTCTTACATTTCTTCGCAAATGAACAAAGACTATATTCCAAACATCTCTACTCTCTTTCCCAAAGAAAGTATATATACCAAGAATAATATAATATGTTGCCTTCTTAACTTTTGAACCTTCCCTTATGTCACATTGATAAGTATCTTCTAGTAATTTTCTACTTTTAAAGAGCTCTAAATTATCTTTAAGTTCATCTTTAATTTTATTTAGTTATTCCCGAGAATAAGGCAAGTTGAAATTCTTAAGGGTATTTAGGAGGGAAAACTCAGAATAGCCATTAATAACTAAAGACATAAGAAGGTCAGTATAGGACTTGTTTACTCTCTTATATGGTTCTGGGAGAACTTTAGGTCTAAAATTTCCATTTCTTGTTCTTGGAACAGAAAGTTCTAATTTGCTAATGGATGTAGCTAAGGTTCTATCATAAATGCCATTTCCTTTATCCTTATCCTCTTTCTCAAGACATACATCTCTTTCAGATAGCATAATTTTTTCTAAAAGTTCTTCTAAGAGTTTTTTTAATGCAATACGAGATTGATTATCATCAGGGAATTACTCATTAACTATACTTTCAATCGCCTTATCTTTTAATTTTTTAAATTCATCAGGTTTCATATTTTGACCTCCTAATCTTTTTAATATTCTAACTATACATCATAATATACAATATACACAATTTTATTTTAACTCCCATCTTGCAGGAGATTTGTATATTATAGACAACGGATTAAGGCTTGTTAATGAAGAGGAAATAGAAACGATAATAAATTTAGAGAGGAAAGATTATACAAAAGAAAAATTAATTAATGCAGGAGTAAGACAAGGGGATATATTTTTCATATATGTCCACCCAGATCCTGATCCTGAAAATAGGTGGGGACATTATGGAATAATTTATGATGTATCAGGAAATGATATAAAGGTTTTAGATGCCAATAGATTATTGGATGGAATTTTAAGAATAACAAGTATAGATGATTTAATGAAAAGTATTGAAGATTACACTAAAGATAGAGATTTTAAATGGAATTGGATACAGGTTGTTAGACCATAAACAAAGGGGGTATTAATAAAATGAAAAAAATAAATCCTGTTTTATTTGCTTTAATATTTATATGTGCTTTTTTGCCTTTTGTACATCTTTCTTGTGATAATAGAGAAGTTATGGAAATAACTCTATTTCAGTTTAGTACAGGCTTAGAGGTTCCACAATCTAATTTGGGATATAGTGGAAATTCTGAAATGGAAAATATTAATCCAGAACCTTTAGCAATAACTATACTTGTAATAATAATTTTAGGCTTTCTTTTCTCCTTTCTTCCAAGGCGTTCTGGCTCTATTTTCTCCATAATTTTCTCTATTTTGGGCTTGATTTTTTTATTTGGTTTTAAAACTCAGATAGATAATGAAGCTATTTCTATGGGAGGAATTATTAAGGTTGATTATGGCATAGGTTTTTGGGCTATATGTTTACTTTTACTTGTTATAAGTATCCTAAATTTTTATCTTTTATTTTCAAAGCGAAAAGAGGAAATATCTTTTACAGACAAAACATCCTTAAAATTCTGCCCCTATTGTGGATATGGTCTTACAGGTGATGAGATCTTTTGCCCAAATTGTGGGAAAAAATTAAAGGAGTAGTAATTATGATTAATTGTCCAAATTGTAAAAGGCTAATTAAAGAAAATGTAAAATTTTGTCCCTATTGTGGTTTTAAAATAGAAGGATATTCAAAGGAAGAAGAAAAAGTTTGTCCCCAATGTGGCACCCCTTATAAAGAAGGACAGAATTTTTGCAAAATATGTGGATATGGTTTAAGGGAAAAGAGAGAATATAAAACTATAGATTGGAAAATACCAATAATTATTGTAGCTTTAATAGCTTTAATCTTTGCCTTTTTGTATTTTAATGGATATATATTAGATAATAAGCCTCCTGTAGTAGAAGTATCATCAAAATATGCGAATAAAGAAGCTCTTCTTACAGATCAAAAGAATGAACTTACTATAGAAATATTTATTATTGCAAAGGATAATAGAAGATTAAATAAAATAGAGCTTTTTTTAAATGATAAGTTATTGAAGATTTTTGGTGGATTCTCTCAGATTACCTATACATGGATAGCAAGAAATGAGGGAAATTACATTTTTAAGGTAATAGCCTACGATAATGCAGGTAATAAAAGTGAACTAAAAACAATGAATATTAAGGTTTTGAAAATTTCAAGTCCAGAACTTTCTTTAATTCCGGAAGGTTTGGAATATGTAGGATATTCTGTTGCAAGAGAAGGTATGATAACAGGAGAAGATGTTCTTCTAAGGAGAGGACCTACTATTACTACTGATATATTAGATGCCATGAGTAAGGGGGATATGGTTTCTGTATATGGAGAAGCAGTATCAAGAAAGGAAAATGAAGCAATAGCTCGCTATGATACAACCATGAGAACTCTTGATGGAGGTGATTATCCAATAAATAGTGGAAGAGCATTATTAATAATTAATGAGGAAGATATTTATTATCTTGTAGAAGTAGAGGTGGGGGATGGAAAGTTAAGAGGATATATACTCAAAGAAGATGCAAAAAAGATTTATGGGGACTATTGGTATTACATTAGAAATAAAAAGGGAAAAATTGGGTGGGTTTATGGAGGATATGTGAAGATTAATGAGTAAAATTTTAGGGGGGAATTTTAAAATGAAAAAATATTTTATATTTATAACAATTTTATCAATTTCTCTTTTAGTTTTTACTTATGCCCAAGAGGTTACCCTACAAGATTTAACAAATATGGTAAGTGATCTTCTTAATAGGATGAGTGATATAGAGCTGGAGATAGGAAATAAGATTGGGCAAAAAGATTTAGAAAATATAATAAAGAATTTTATTCTTCCTGAGGTTATTAAATATGTTGATGGAAAACTTGCAGAAATGGATAAAAAGTATTCGGAAAAAATAGCTGAACTTGAAGATAAATTAGAAATATTAGAATCTATCTCAACATACGAGGATACTATAAATGATTTAGATAATAGAATTAGCTCAGTTGAAAGTCTATTAAATGAACATGATGAGAAAATAAATAATCTTGAGGAAATAGTAACAAGGTTAGGTGAAGAAGGGAAAGTTTCAGCAGATGAAGTGAAATCAATGATAGAAGATAGTCTTGGAGAAATATCAGAGAAGATGGATAGTATGGAGAGTAGGTTATCAGATTTAGAGAGTTTTGCAGAAGATTTAGATAGCAGGTTAGGTGATGTAGAGTTAGGATTAGAAGGGAAGGCGAATTTAGAGGATTTAGATAGAATAGTAGATAGGGTAGATGAGATCTCTGAAAGAATATCAGATTTAGAATCTGTGTTAGAAGAAAAGCCTTCTTTAGAAGATATTCAATCTATAGTTGAGGAAAATCTTGGAGATGTGATGACAAGAATGGATGATATGGAGAGCAGATTATCTGATCTTGAGGCTATTATTGAAGAGTTAAATGAAGAATTGAACAAGTAATTGTGTATCATAGACAAAAAAGAAATGAGAAAAATAGAATAACTATAAGTTTTCTTATAGTTATAATATTGGTAATAGTGTCAAGATTTTTGTGTATAAATTGTTAAGGTATTGATTGGCTTAATACCTCACCTTTAAAGTTATATTTAATTTCCTGTTTCTCTTCATATCTTGCCCTCCTGATTTAAAATTTTTAATTTGTATATAGCTATCAGGATTTATTCCTCATTTTATCTTTCCTTTCAATATACAAAATTATTTTTTACTACTTCTGTTTTTTAAACATAAAATACTGATTTTTAAATTCAAAATTCAAATATATTCATCTAAAATATCTTTTAGAATCAAGATTAGTAAGGAGGTGAGATTTTAAAATAGTTTTTTCCTTATATTTTAAAAATTATTATAAAGGGGAGGTTTAAGAATGAAAAAAGTTTTACTTGCAATTTCCATAATTATTCTATTAATAATCTTAATATCACCAGGACAAGAAGTGATTACATTAAGGATATCCTGGTGGGGATCTCAAACAAGACATGATCAAACATTAAAAGTAATTGAGCTTTTTGAGAAAAAGTATCCCAATATTAAATTAAAACCAGAATATACTGGATGGAGTGGTTACTATGATAAGATGGCAGCACAAGCTGCAGGTGGAAATCTACCAGATATTATGCAAAAAGATATAAAGTTTTTAAATCAATATATACAAAATGATCTCTTATTACCATTGGATCAATTTGTTAAAAATAAATTGATTGATCTTTCAAATGTAGATAAGGCAAGTATAAGTGCTGGTGTAATTGGGGGCAAGTTATATGCAATAAATATTGGAAATAATGCATATGGTGTCTTTTACGATCCTCAAATGTTTACAAAAGCAAGAGTTCCTTATCCAAAGCCCAGCTGGACTTGGGAAGATTACATGGATACTGCAAGGAAACTTCATAAAGCCTTAGGAATATATGCAGATACAACAATTTGTAATGCTGGTGATTATGCAGGATTTGAGCATTATTTAAGACAACATGGATATAAGCTATTTGATGATTCTGGAAAGAAATTGGGTTATGATGAGGACTGGCCTTTTGTTGAGTTTTATTCCATGGATGTCCAACTTACAAAGGAAGGAGTATTTGCACCACCTGAGGTAAGACTTGAGAGTAGAACTGTAGAGAATGATCTTCTTGTAGTAAAGAAGGCTGCAATGGCTCATTATTGGAGCAACCAAATAGTTGCTATGATGAATGCAGCAAAAAGACCAATTAAAATTGCTCTATATCCCAATTCTAAGAAACAAGTAAGAAAGGGAACATATCTAAAACCTTCAATGTTCTGGTCTATAACAAAGAACTGTAAGAATCCAGAAGCAGCAGCAAAATTTATTGATTTCTTTATCAATGATATTGAAGCAAATAAGATAATGATGGGTGAGAGAGGAGTTCCTGTATCATCAAAGGTAAGAAATGCTTTAAAACCTTTATTAACTCCTGCTCAAAAGGAAATGTTTGACTTTATTGATTTGGCATCAAGAAATTCAAGTCCAATAGATCCTCCTTATCCACCTGCATTTCAGCAGATTTTAGATCTATTAAAAGATTTACAATATAAGATGTTATATGGAATCCTAACTCCTGAACAAGCTGCAAAGGAGTTTAGAACAAAAGCCAATGAAATTCTTGCAGCACAGAAGTAATAATTATATTTTTAGGCTGGTATGGGTCTTCCATATCAGCCTTTCTTTTTTATAAATTTAATTTAGGAGGTTTGAGGTGCAACAAATAGCTTACAGAAAAAAGAATATTACTTATAATAATCTTGCTGGATATCTTTTTATTTTGCCTTGGCTTGCAGGTTTCTTCTTCTACACTATACTTCCTATGCTTATGTCCCTTTATTATTCTCTAACTCAGTATAACATTTTATCACCTGCTATTTGGGTGGGTCTTAAAAATTACATTAATATATTTACCAATGATCCAAGATTTTGGAAATCACTTCAAGTTACTTTTAAATATGTAATTTTTGCAGTCCCTTTAAGACTTATTTTTGCATTATTTCTTGCCATCCTTCTTGCTCAAAAGAGACTCTTTGTAAATGTATATAGGGGACTTTTCTATATTCCCTCACTTATTGGTGGAAGTGTAGCAGTTGCGGTAATGTGGAAACAGCTTTTTGGGGTAGAAGGAGCTTTAAACTCTATACTTATTTCCTTAGGAATATTAGATAAGGGCTTTGGGTGGCTTACCCATCCTAAGACTGCTCTCTGGACATTGATCTTACTTGCTGTTTGGCAATTTGGATCTCCCATGTTGATATTTTTAGCAGGTCTAAAGCAGATTCCTATATCCCTTTATGAATCAGCATCTATAGATGGAGCAAATTGGTGGCAGTCTTTCATAAAAATTACTATCCCTATGTTAACACCTGTAATATTCTTCAATCTCATTATGCAAATAATACATAATTTCATGATGTTTACCCAAGCATATATTATCACAGGTGGAGGTCCTTTTGACGAAACCCTATTATACATATTATATATATATAAAAGAGGATTTACATATTATCAAATGGGATATGCATGTGCATTAGCATGGATTCTTCTTACTATTGTAGGAGTTATCACATTTATTGTTTTTAGAACTTCTCATTACTGGGTCTATTATGAGGCAAAGGAGTGAAAAAAATGAATTTATGGAAAAAACTAAGATTAGATAGTTTAATCTATCATATGGTTGTTCTTTCCTTAGGATTTCTTTCATTTTATCCTGTATTATGGCTTATTGCAAGCTCCTTAAAACCATCTGATGAAATTTTTCAAAAAGCGTATTCCCTTATCCCATCATCTATTCATTTTGAAAATTACCTTCAAGGATGGCGAGGATTTGGAGGAGTTACCTTTGGAACTTTCTTTAAAAATTCTCTTTTTATTGCATCATTAAGCACTATTGGACAGTTAATAGCATGTTCCTTAGCAGGATTTGGCTTCGCAAGACTAAAATTTGTAGGTAAAAATATATGGTTTGCAATTATGATAATAACCCTTCTTCTTCCTGGTCAGGTATTATTAATACCCAGATATCTTCTATTTAATAAATTAGGATGGATTGATACTTATAGACCTTTAATTCTCCCTCACTTCTTTGCAGAAGCCTTCTTTACATTTCTTATGGTCCAATTTATCAGAGGAATTCCCAAGGAATTAGATGAGGCAGCAAAGATTGATGGCTGTAGTCCATGGGGAATCTTTTATTATGTAATTCTTCCCAATCTGAAACCTCCATTAACAACAGCAGCAATATTCTCTTTTTATTGGACATGGAATAATTTTATGGACCCATTACTTTATATTCAAACAGTATCAAAATATCCTGTATCCTTAGCACTACAACTTTTTTCAGATCCAAGTTCTGTTACAAATTGGGGAGCAATGTTTTCAATGGCAGTTCTTTCATTAGTTCCTGCCTTTATAATATTTATAGCATTTCAGAGATATTTAGTTGAAGGAATAAGTGCTACTGGATTAAGAGGTTAAGAAATGAAAATATGTATAATTGGATCATCTGGACATGTGGGATATGCAATTAATGGGGTAAAAAAAGATAAGGATTTAAAAATAATGGGAATAGCTCCTGGATCAAAAGGTGAAAATATAGAAAGAATTCTAAATCTCATTGATAAAAAAGAAAAAGTTGAAGTTTTTGATGATTACATAGAGATGCTTGATAAGATTAATCCTGACATAGCAGTTGTTGCATGCCACTTTGGGGACCATGCACGAGTTACTACATCTGCCTTAGAAAGAGGAATTAATGTCTTTACTGAAAAACCTGTTGCTACAACCATTGAAGATTTAGAAATGGTAAAATCAGCCTATAAATCGTCAAGAAAAAAATTATGTGCTATGTTTGGATTAAGATATAAACCTTGGTTTCTAACTGCATGGCATAAGGTTAAAAGTGGTGCAGTAGGAGAAATTCGTTTAATAAATGCTCAAAAATCTTATAAATTAGGAAATAGAGATGAATTTTATAAACACAGAGAATCATTTGGCGGGACAATTCCGTGGGTGGGAATTCATGGAATAGATTGGATATATTGGTTTAGTGGGGCAAGATTTAAATCAGTATATGCAACTCATTCCAGAAAATATAATAGAGACCATGGAGATTTAGAAACAACTGCCCTTTGCCATTTTACCTTAGAAAGGGAAATTTTCGCATCTTTAAGTATAGATTACTTACGCCCTGAATCTGCTCCTACCCACGATGATGACCGTCTTAGAATTGTTGGGACAGAAGGAATTATTGAGGTTTTAAAAGAAAAGGTATATCTTATAAATAAAGAATGTAAGGGTGAAGAAATACCTCTTTTGCCTGAGGGAGATATCTTTTTAGATTTCGTTAATGAAATTAAAGGAAAAGGAAAATGTATGATAAGTGCAGAAGATTCATTTTATGTCACTTATGTTTCTCTTATGGCAAGACTTTCTGCTGATGAGGGAAGGGTAATATACATTGATTAAAATTTTTCCCAAAAAATTCAAATCTAAACTATTTTTCTTTTTTCTATTTATTATCTCTTTCATTCTTATTTTATCTCTCTTAAGCTTTAAATTTGCTTTTGATTTCTATGATTCTATTATTTATAACGAATCTGCAAAAGTATTAAATCTAATCTCATCAATAATAGAAAATGAGCTTAAAAGAGTAGAGAATATGTCCTTTTTAATTCTCTCAGACCCAAATATTCAAAAGAAACTAATTAGTATAAAAGATTCTCCTAAGGGTTATAGTAATTATCAAGCGATAGAAGGAATTAGGCAAATATTATCAAAACATGCCTTTTCCGAAGAATATATTATATCTATAACTTTAATAGATGCAAAAAACAATAAGATCTCAACAGGGAAAAATCTATGGTTTGGAAACGAAGAATTGGAAGATATTCTAAGAAACGCCCAAAAATATAAAGGGGCAAACTTATGGATACCACCTAATCCCAATGATTATGCATTAAAATCTGCAAGAATAATAAGAAGAATAGAAGGACTTAAGCTTGATTATCTTGGTCTTTTGGTAATAAGAATTGATATGAAAAATTTAGTAAATTCTGCTACATATATTCAAAGGGGTCCCTCAATTAATTTACAGATACTTTCAGAGGATAAAAATATTTTCTCTATAGGAAAAGATGTAAAATTAGAAAAAGAAGAGTTCTTTGATCTTAATAAAAACTATGGAATTATAAACATAGATAAAGAAAAATATTTTATTGCATACATGAAATCTCCATACACGGATTGGATCTATGTAAACATTATTCCTTTTGAAAGCATATATGAAAGAGTAAAAATTCTAAGGAATATAACTATTTTTGTATATTTTTTAATATTTATTCTTGTTTCTCTTTTAAGTCTAAGATTTTCAAATAAAATTACAATTCCCATTGAAAAACTCTCTTTAAAGATGAAAAGAGTTGAGGGTGGAGATTTTTCAATAGATGATGATATTAATATAGAAAGTGATATAGAGGAAATAAAAAGTCTATATAAAGATTTTAGGATTATGATTCAAAAAATTAATAATCTTATAAAAGAAAATTATCTAAAACAAATACTTATAAATGAGACAAGATATAAAATCTTACAGGCTCAAATAAATCCTCATTTTCTTTACAACACATTAGACTCAATATATTGGATGGCAAAAATGAATAAGCAAAAGGAAATCTCTATAATGGTTGATGCCTTAGGAAATCTTCTTAGAGGTTCCTTAGATAAAAGGGATATTATATCTATAAGAGAGGAGATAGAAATTTTGAAAAACTATATCACTATTCAAAAGATGAGATATGGGGAAAGATTGGATTTTCAGATGAATATAGAAGAAGATATATTAGACTATAGTATACCAAAGTTAAGTCTTCAACCGATTATAGAGAATTCTATAAATCATGTTCTTGAGAAAATTGTAGGAGTTTGTAAAATAAAATTAGAAGGGAAAAAATATGAGGAAAAAATAATATTTTCTGTGGAGGATAATGGTAAAGGAATAGAAGAAAATATCTTAGAAAAAATTGATAAAGGAGAGGTAAAACCAAAGGGTTTTGGAATTGGACTTAAAAATATTGATGAAAGAATTAAAATGACCTTTGGAGATGAATTTGGAATTAAAATAGGAAAGGGAACTGAGGGGGGAGCAAGAATAGAGATAATTATCCCTTGCGAGGTCTACAATGTGTAAACTATTAATTGTTGATGATGAAAGAATTATTAGGGAAGGGCTTGCAAATATTATAGATTGGGATAAATTAGGGATTACAATTCTTCTTGCGGATAACGGACTTTCAGCTTATGAGATAATCAAAAGCCAGCATCCAGATATTGTTATCACAGATATAAAAATGCCAGGTCTTGATGGTATTTCCCTAATTAAGAAGGTTAGAGGGGAATTTCCTGATATTGAACTTATCATTTTATCAGGATATAGTGAGTTTGAGTTTGCAAAGAGTGCTATGGAGTATGGAGTTAAATATTATCTTTTAAAGCCCACAAGGGAAAAGGATATTGAAGAAATTATTTTAAAGGTTAAGGAAGAATTAGAAAAAAAGAAGGAAAGAGAAAGATATATAAATAAGATAATTAATGATTTTAAAAGATTAATTCCTCAGCTTAAAAATCAATTTTTAAAAGATTTTATTACCCAAAGAATTTATTCAAAAGAAGAATTAGATTATTATGGAGAACTCTTCAATATAGATTTTAAAAATACTAAGGTAAGACTTATTCTTGGAGAGATTGAGGGGGATCTCAATTTCTCATATCTTTATGCTTTTCTTAGGATTTGTGAAGAAATTTTAGGAGATAAGATTATTCTTAGTACAACCTTAGGTAATCAGATTTTAATTTTAATTGAAGATATAAATTGTGAAAATATCATAAATCTTCTACAAAGCATAAAAAAATTATTTTATGAATATTACTATCTTGATGTAACCTTAGCACTGAGTGAAGTAGATTCAATTGAAAATACTCCTATTCTATTTAGAGAAGTTAAGAAATATATAAATTACAAGTTTTATATAGGTGAAGGAAGCATAATTACAAGAAATGAAGTAGGAGAAAAGATCTCTGAAAGACCCTTCTACTATAATTATCAAGAGATAAGCACATTAGTAAGAAGTGGAAATTATGAAGAGGTGGAAAAAAGACTTAATGAATTCTTTGAAGGTCTTAGCGGAAATATATTAGATTTAAACTTGGCAAAAACCTATTGCTTAGAGCTTTATTCTTCTATTATTAGAGAGGGATCAAAGGATAAAATAGATGAATATATAAGGAAGATAATAGATTTTGAAAAGGAGAAAAATGTTAAAGAGATTTTTGAGAAGATTAAAAATATTGCATTAGAAATTAGTAAAGAAAATTTTGAAAGGAATATATTAAGAAATAATAGGATAGTATATAGAGCTATTCAGATAATGGAAGAAAACTTAGATAAAGAGGATTTATCATTAAGATGGGTAGCAGGAAGAGTCTTCATTAATCCTGACTACTTAGGAAAATTATTTAAAAAGATTGTAGGAGAGAAATTTTCTGATTATTTAGCAAAGATGAGAGTTGAGAGAGCAAAAAGATTAATTGAAGAAGAAGATTATAAAATTTATGAAATTGCTGAGAAAGTAGGATTTGGAAATAATCCGCAATATTTTGGACAGGTCTTTAAAAAATATACAGGATATAGCCCCTTAGAGTATAAAAAGATTTTAAAAGAGAGAAACGAGGGCTCAAGAAATGAAAGAATTTAATATAAAGGAATTTGGTGCAATACCTGGAGGAAAGGTTAAAAATACAGATATTTTTAAAAAGGTAATAGCAAAAGCAGCCTCTCAAGGAGGAGGAACAATATTAATTCCAAAGGGGAAATGGCTTACAGGTCCAATCCATTTAGATGACAATATAACTTTATATTTAGATGATGCGGAAATTCTTTTTAGCCAGGATTTTGAAGATTATCTTCCTCCTGTTTTTTCAAGACATGAGGGCATTGAATGTTATAAATTTTCATCTTTTATTTATGCTTATAAAAAGAAAAATATTAGAATAATTGGAAATGGTATATTAAATGGACAGGGAAAACCTTGGTGGGATTTAAAGAAACAAGAAAAAATTCCAGGTGAGATTTTAAGAGATATGGCTGATGAAAATATACCTGTTGAAGAAAGAATATTTGTGGGTGGAGAAAAAGGATATTTGAGGCCTTCCTTTATTCATATCATTTTCTCAGAAGATATATTTATAGATGGAATAACTATAAAATATGGTGCATTCTGGACTATTCATCCAACATATTGTAAGAATGTAACAATAAAGAATGTAAAAGTTATAACTGAAGGTGAATATGGACATACACCAAACGGTGATGGAATTGATATAGATTCTTGCAATAATGTTCTTATAGAAAACTGCTTTTTTGACACTGGAGATGATTGTATTGTAATAAAGTCAGGAAGAGATAAAGATGGATTAAGAGTTAATATTCCAACAGAGAATGTGGAGATAAGAAATTGTAAGGCAAGAAGAGGACATGGAGGTATTGTCATTGGGAGTGAGATGTCTGGAGGAGTTAAAAATATATATGCACATGACTGTGAATTTAATGGAACAGATAGAGCAATAAGAATAAAAACCACAAGAGAGAGGGGAGGATATATTAGAGATTTAAGATTTGAAAACATATTTGCAGATACATTAGAATACGAAGCAATAATAATTGACATGAATTATACTGCAGATGGTTTCTCTGGAAGAAGAAAGGGAGATATTCCTCCAGTTCTTGAAAATTTCTATTTTAAAAATATTTCTTGCAATTATTCCAAGAGGAATATTATAAAAATTGATGGGCTTAATGACTCCCCTATTAAAAATATTTATTTTGAAAATATTAATCTTAGAGGAGAAGAGGGAGTTTTTATCCACAATGCCCAAGATATAGTATTTAAAAATTTCCAAATGGCTTCTAAAAAGGTCCCCATATTAAATCTCAAAGATGTTAAGAATATATATTTTGAAGATATCATAATTAAATCAAAATAACAGGAGGTCAAAAATGGATTTTGAAAAGATTTCTATGATTATTGATGAAAAAATAGAAAAAGTAAAGATAATAGATGTACATACACATCTATATCCAGGAACCTTTGGTAATTATCTTTTGAGGGGTATAGATAGTCTTCTTACTTATCATTATCTTATTGCAGAAACCTTAAGAGTATTATCTATTAGCCCCAACAAATTTTATTCTTTAACTCAGAAGGAACAGGCAGATTTAGTATGGAAAAGTATATTTATAGAAAGGTCACCTGTGAGTGAAGCTTGTAGAGGAGTATTAACAGTCCTTAAGGAATTAGGTCTTGATATTAAAAAGAGAGATTTAGATGAATATAGAAAATATTTTAATTCTCTTTCTGTTGAGGAACATATAGATTTAGTTTTTTCAAAGGCAAATATAGATTATATAGTTATGACTAATGATCCTTTTGATTCTGAGGAGATGAGTTATTGGGAAAGAGGATTATCAAAAGATTCTCGCTTTAAATCCGCAATGAGATTAGATATGCTTTTAAACAGTTGGGAAAAATCTTTTTCATTTTTAAGAGAAAAGGGATATGATGTAAATTTAGAGGTCTCTGGAAACAGCATATCAGAACTAAAAAGATTTTTAGAAGAGACATATAATATTATGAAACCAATGTATCTTGCAGTCTCTCTACCTCCTGATTTCAAATTTCCAGAAAATTCTTATAGAGGAAAGATTATAAAAGATGTAATATTACCTTTCTGTAAAGAATATAATCTTCCCTTTGCATTGATGATAGGAGTTAAAAAACTTATAAATCCAGAATTAAAACTTGCAGGAGATAGTGTAGGAAAGGCAGATATATCTGCTATTGAAAATCTCTGTAGAGAATACCCAGAGAATAAATTTTTAGTAACTATGCTATCCCGTGAAAATCAGCATGAGCTTTGTGTTACTGCAAGAAAGTTTAAAAATCTTATGATTTTTGGATGCTGGTGGTTTTTAAATAATCCCAGCTTAGTTAAAGAGATAACAAGAATGAGGATAGAGCTTTTGGGACTTTCCTTTATCCCTCAACATTCTGATGCAAGAGTCTTAGACCAGCTCATCTACAAATGGAAACATAGCAAAAAATTAATAGGAGATGTGCTCAAGGAGAAATATAAAGATCTTTTAGAGACAGGATGGCTTCCAAAGGAAGAGGAGATAGAGAGAGATATTGATATGCTTTTTAGAAAAAATTATGAGGAATTTTTAAAATGAAATCTATAAAAATTCCTTCTTTATTCTTCTTATTATATAAACAATACCTGTAATGTTAATTATCATTACTACTAAATTTAGATAAAATTCAAAAGGATAAATACCTTTAAGGAGGTAATAAAAAAGAACAATTATCTCCAAAATTAAGCCCCAAAATAATATAACTAATAAAGGTCTATATATATCCATGAGAGAATTATAACATAAAATTTTTATTTTGAGTTATAATATAATTAAAAAAATTTTTGAGGGGAGAAAATGGAAGAGATTAATGAGAATCTCCTAAAAGACATAATCTTAAATACCTTAGATGAGCATATCACCTATCTTGATAAAGATATGAATATTCTCTATATAAATAATTCTGTCTCCAAATCTCTTAATCTTCCTAAGGAAAAAATTATTGGAAAAAACTGCTATGATGTCTTTTATAATAGAAATAATCCTTGCAAAGAATGCCCTATTAAAAAGGCCTTAAAGACAGGAAAGATGGAAGATGGAGAGATAAAAACTCCTGATGGAAGAACTATATATGTAAGGGGATATCCTGTTAAGAATGAGAAGGGTGAAGTTATCTCTGCTATTGAAATAAAAGAAGATATAACAGAGAAAAAGAAATTAGAAGAGGAAATAAAATATTTAAGCTTTCATGATAAACTTACAGGATTATATAATCGTCTATTTTTTGAAGAAGAATTGAAGAGATTAAATACAAAAAGACAATTACCTTTAAGTATAATAATGGGAGATTTAAATGGCCTAAAGCTTGTAAATGATGCCTTTGGTCATAAAGAGGGAGATAAACTATTAGTAAATGTAACAACTATACTAAGAAAATCCTGTAGAAAAGAGGATGTAATTTCCAGATGGGGTGGGGATGAATTCTTAATTCTTCTACCAAAAACTGATAAATTTACTGCTAAAAGAATATGTGAAAGGATTAAAACAAATTGTGAGAAATATAATATAAACAATTCTGACATTATTCCTTTAAGTATTTCCCTTGGATTTGCAACAAAAGAAAATGAAAATGAATCTATAGAAGAGATAATTAAGATTGCAGAGGATAGAATGTATAGAAATAAATTAATAGAAGGAAAATCTTTTAGAGATTCAATCATTTCAACATTAAAAAATATTCTCTGGAATATTAGTTTTGAGAGCAAAGAACATGAAAATAGAATAAAAGAGCTTTCACTTAGAATAGCTGATTATCTATATCTTTCTGATATTGAAAGGGAAGAATTAATTCTTCTTGCCCATTTTCATGATATTGGTGAAATCGCCATATCTGAAAATATTTTGAAAAAGAATGATCAATTAACATTTGAAGAATATCAAGAGATTAAGACACATCCCGAAGTAGGCTATAGAATTGCAGAAGCATCTTACGAACTTACTCATATTGCAAATAAGATATTACATCACCATGAGTGGTGGAATGGCTCTGGCTATCCTCAAGGATTAAGAGAGAAGGAAATACCATTAACATCAAGAATCTTTTCCATTGTTGATGCCTATGAAGTAATGACCTCTGGAAGACCTTATAAAGGAATAAAAAATAAAGATTCTGCATTAAAAGAGATCAAAGATCTTGCAGGAATTCAATTTGACCCTTGGCTTGTAGATATTTTTATACAAATAGCCTCCTAAGTTTTTTCAATGCTCTCTCTTTATATGTTCTCACACTTCTCCTTGATATTTTCATCTCTGATGCAATCTCCCTCTCACTATATTGTGAAAAATATAGAAGAATTATAACTTCTTTTTCTCTTTTTGATAAGCTTGAAAAATCAATTATTTTTCTATCCTCTTCTATATAATTCATTTGTGTTATGGGTATAAAATCTAATTTTAAAATTTTTCTTTTTTCTTCTAATAATCTGAAATATAATGTCTTTTTAAGATAGGAGGATAGAGATTTTTCCCCTTTACTTTCATCATATCTATTTATAAGTTCTAATAATATAAGCTCTCCTTGCTGTTTCCAATCTTCCCATTCCAATCCCTTAGAATAAAGTAGAGATAAGTACTTGTAAAGAAGAGGTTTATATGCTAAAAATAGAGAAAATTGGTTCATCTTTTACCTCCCATTTTAAAATTTAATCTATTATATTTACTTATAGAAAAAAAGTCAAGTATAAATTTTACAAATAGAAAATATTGTATAATATATGATAATTTTAAGTTAGGAGGAGATATATGGATAGATTTGAAATAATAATCCTTGGTGGATTGGGAGATTTGGCAAGAAATAAAATATATCCCGCTCTTTATAATCTTTTTAAAAAACATTATCTCTTAAGGTGTAATAAGATTATTGGGGTAGGAAGAAGACCTAATATAGGAAGAAATGAATATCTTGATATTATAGCAAAAGATATAAATGATAATTCTTTCCTTTCTCTGATTGATTATGTAAATATAAACTTAGATGATATTTATGAATATAATAATCTAAGAGATAAGATAGAAAATGAAGATGAACTTATATTTTACTTTGCAATTCCTCCTTTCACTTTTAAAAATACCTTAAAAAACTTAGGAAATTTTTTAAAAAATTTAAATAATAGGAGGAAAATAATTATAGAAAAGCCTTTTGGAATGGATCTTTATTCCTCTAAGGAGTTAAATTCAATAATTAAAGAGTATTTTGAGGAGAGAGAAATATATAGAATTGACCATTTCTTAGGAAAAGAGACAGTGCAAAATATTTTTGGCCTTCGTTTTTCAAATATTATCTTTGAGGGTATATGGAATAAAAATTTCATAGATCATATTCAGATATCTGCCCTTGAAGAAATTGGTGTAGAAGGAAGAGCAAATTATTATGATAAAGTTGGTGCATTGAGAGATATGGTTCAAAATCATCTTCTCCAAATTCTTACCATAATTGCTATGGAGCCACCTTGCTGTATAGAAGAAAGAGAAATAAGAGATGAGAAAATAAAAGTATTAAAAAGTATAAGAGAGATTGATTATAAGGATGTTCCAAAGTTTGCAGTTAGAGGACAATATGAAGGATATATTGAAGAAATTGGAATTTCTAAAAATTCAAAGACAGAAACTTATTGTGCATTAAAAATTTATATTGATAATCTTAGGTGGGATGGTGTTCCCTTTTATCTGAGGACAGGAAAGAAACTGTTTAAAAAGGAGACCTCTGTAATCATTGTTTTTAAAAAGATACCTGGACTTTTCTCAAAACTCTTAGACTGTACACCAGAGGAGGATATGATAGGATTTAATATATCTCCAGAAAATAAGATTATTTTAAAATTCCAGCTTAGACCTATAGGAAAAAGTATTCTTTCATGCCCCATCCCAAATATTATGGAATGGTCTGCACCATATATATCTGCATATGAAACATTATTTATAGATATCATAGAAGGAGATCAGACTCTTTTTATAAGGGATGATGAGGTAGAAAAATCATGGGAAATTATGCAACCTATATTAGAATACTGGAAAGATGATCCTAATATTCCAAAATATAAAGTAGGATCTTTTGGACCAAAAGAGGCGGAAGATTTTATCTTGAAAGATAATAGAACTTGGAAATATCTATATAGGATTTCCTAATAAATGAGGGTAATTTTTTTTCTTTTTGCATCCATCTCCTCAGCCATTCTAATGTCTCTTTATCATCAAGATTTCCAGAACCTATAGTTATTCCATCAATTATATATCTCCCGTCCTCTCTTATTCTTTTAATTTTTTCCTCTCTTAATCTTTTTGATATTATAGACGCAGTTCTTGTCTCCAAATATTTATCCTCAGAATTTTTCTCAATAATAATCTCACAATCAAGAGTATCTAAAAATCTCCTTAGAACATCTCCTACTCCATAATCATCTATAACAACTCTCACCCTCTTAGAATCTAAATCTCTCAAAAGAAATTTTATTATCTTTGTATATCCTTCATCTAAAAGATGATTTATATTATCTTTATCTATTCTTCTGGGTGGTATCTCTATGGAATAGTAAAAAAATCCTGTTAAACCTTTTAATTTCCTAAATATATTATCCCAATATTCAAAATCATGTCTTTTCTTAGTATCTGATGAGCCTATTATATAGTCAATCTCATTAAATAAGTCCTTCTTAAATAAAACCCCAACTAAAATCAGTGGGCCAATTATTTCACCTTTTCCTGTCTCATCAAGCCCCATGAGAAAATCCTTAGTCGGAGATATAAATCTTCCTCCTACAATTTTATCTATCTCTTTCCAGATATCAAATATCTTCTCATTTTGAGAAGAAGTAGAATATAAAGTTCCATTTTTATATTGAATAAAATGAGAATTAAAAATCTTGATACGAAATATTTCATAATCCCCTCTTTTTTCCTCTTCAGTCCCCCCAATACTTAAGAGATAATTTCTTATTTTCTCTATATCTTTAATATTCTTCCAAGTTCTTCCCATATTAAATCATTATATCATTTTGTCGCCCACCCCAAAGATATATTTAGTAGAAAGGAGGTGATAGAAAATGGCAGTAAACTCAATCCCTTATAATTCTCGTTTAGTATTAAGAGTTCAGGTGGGAACACAGCAAGGAAGTCCTGTTCTCAGAAATAGAAGCTTTAACAATATAAAAGCAACTGCTTCCGATGCTGAAGTATTTTCTGTTGCCCAAGCTATAGGAAATCTTATGAAATATCCAGTATCAAAAATCATAAGGACCAATGATGAAGAGCTTGTAGAGATGTAGAGAGGGGAAATTAATAAGAAAGGAGGTGAGAAATAATGGCAACTTTAACCACAAGAAAATATATTAGATTAGTTTTCTTAGATAGTGGTGGAAGCAATTTTACATTAAGAATTCCTGACCCTAAGGATAATTTAACAGAACAAGACCTTTTAAATACTATGGACTTAATAATAAGCCAAAATATATTTCAAGGAAGGTCAGGAGACTTGGTTGGAAAAGTAGATGCAAGAATTATAGAGACAAATATAAGTGATTATTATGATTAATTATATGGCGGGGAAATTCCCCGCCATGAATAATAAGGAGGGAAGAGATGTTTGAAAATCTTATTCAAAAAATACAGTTTAAATTTAGCTTTATGTATCAAACTTTTCCCAATTATACTTGTAAAATCTGTAGAACAAAAAAGAACTTTATGTTTTTCATTGATGATACACCTATATGTCCAGAATGTCTTCCTGCCTTCTTTGAAAAAGAATTTTTCCCTTTATTAATCTCAAAAATAATCTTAGCAATGGAAAATAAAGATGCATTAAAAAATGCCTAAGGGAGATGTATATGAAAAATTATTTGGTAGGAGGTATAAAAAAGTGGATGAGTGGATAAAAATAGTGAGTAATTTAGGTTTTCCTATAGTTGTATCTCTCCTTCTTCTCTTAAGAATAGAGCATAGATTAGAAAATTTAACAAAGGCAATTCAGGAATTATCTCAAGCAATAATATCTTTTAAAGGGTAAGATTAAATAAAGGGGAGTGGATATGATTTTTCCACTCCCTTATATTTTTTATAGGCATTCCTCAATATAAATTCTTGCTAATAAATAACAGATTGTAGATTCTGCACCCTCATTCTTATTTACACCAAATTCGTTTATGCTATCTCTACAACCTCCTGTCTTCTCATCATACAAGGACTTCCCATGAATATTTTCTCCCAAAAACCATCCAAATGATTTTAATGCCTTTTCTTTATACTCTTTCTCTCCTATTATCTTAAAAGCGGTAGTATATGCAAGTACACATCCACAGGCATCAATTGGCTGTTCATCAAAGTAAGACCTATTTTTACCTTTTTCATACCATCCCCTATTTCCAATGACCCTCAAAAACCCATTCTCAAATAATATACCTGTTAAAAATTCTAAAGAATCCTTAGCTATATTTAAATATCTTTCTCTTTCTGTAACCTCAAAGGCTTTTAATAGAGAAAAGGGAAGAATTGCATTGGCATAAGTTAATTTATTTGAGAACCACCTCCAAGTTCCATCAGAATTTTCCTTATAAAGCTTTATTAATCTTTCTGAAAGCTCTTCTAAGTATTCCTTAGCTAATTTACCAAATTCTTTTGTATCATAAAGAAGAGATAAAGCAATAATAGCATAGGCAGTACTTATATAGGAATTTATATATGGAACATTCTTAATAGACCTTGAGAGCATATCATAAGCAAGGTCTTTTATACCTTTCTCTAAAACATTAGAATTATAAACTAAGGAGAGAGAAATTAGTGTCCTTCCAAAGCAATCTTCGCTTCCTTTTTCATCTAAAAATATTCTAGAATAAGTCATAAAGTTTTTAAAATATCCATCTTCAATAAAGGCATTAAAGATAAATGCCATATACCTATATATCAAATCTAAATATGACTTATCTCCTGTTTTCTCATACAATTTTAAAGCTACTATAAGTGCACGAGAATTATCATCAGTAGTATATCCTTCTTTATAATTGGGAACAGAAAATTTTGCATGTTGTAATATGCCTGTAGAATCAGTCATTGTAAAGAGATGATTTGCATTTATAGAAGGAAGGGATATTTTTGTTCTTAGCTCCATGTTACCACACCTTCCTTTCTATATACATGGTTAATTTTATTAAATATTTCTATCATCTTTTTTGCAACATTATACCAATACATCTCTTTTCCTATTTCCAAAGCTTTCTCCTCTAATTCTCTTCTTAATTTTTCATCGCCTAATAATTTTATTATAGCTAATGCTATAGAATTGCTATCTTCAAAATTAACTAATATCCCTCTACCGTTAGATAACATCTCCTTAGCATAAGTGTATGGGGTTGATATTATTGCCTTTCCACATCCAAGAGCATAAGCTAAGGTCCCTGATACCGCCTGTTCCCTTCCTCTATATGGAGTAAGATATATATCAGTTAATTTTAGGTATTCTAATATTTCCTTTTTTGTGAGATATTTATCTACAAATTTTACATTATCTTCTAAGTTTAAATCTTTAACTAATTTTATTAGCTTTTCTCTATATTCCTCCCCCTTTTCCTTTTTTACATTGGGATGTGTCTGTCCCAATATTAAATAAACTGTATTAGGAAAACTATTCCTAACTTTATCCATAGCCAATATCGCATATTCTAAACCCTTACCAGGACTTAGAAGACCAAATGTTGAAATAACTTTTTTACCCTTTAAACCATATTTTTCTTTTAAAATTTCCTTGCTTGGAAGATTCATATATGGAACACCATGATGTATTACTTCTATTTTTTCTTTATTAATGCCATATAAATCTATTAATATCTCTTTTGTACTATTTGCCATGGTTATTACTTTATAACTTATATCTGCAAGTGCTTTTAATATATCAAACTGATTTTGAGATGGATTTCTTAAAACAGTGTGGAAAGTAGTTATAATTGGCTTTTTAATCATCTTTGCCATTGGAATAATATATCTTCCATCTTCTCCCCCAAAAATACCATATTCATGCTCAATAACTGCAATATCTATATTTTGGCTATTAATTATCTTTATTGCCTTTATATAATCTGAGAAATTATCATGGTAAATATCAAATAAAACTCTTTCATCATAATCATATTTGTCTTTACTCAAAGAAATAACATAACAATTTATATCATCAAAATCCTCTAAGGAATTTATAAGATCATATGTAAAATTAGCAATACCACATTCCCTTGGTGGATAAGTGCTAATAAATACTACATTCATTGTTTCACCTCCCTTAGAGATGACTTATAATGATATGTTAAAAAGAAGATTTAAGAAGTAATATAGGTATTTTCAAATAAAATTATACAAGAAAATTAGAAATCTGTCAAATAAACGAAAATTAAAATAATAATCAATATTGAGAATAGGATATAATCTCAAAAATACCTCTTAATTCTCATAAGTTTTAACCATTAATTGCAATCCTAAATCTAAATTTAGTAATTTGACATATATATCCTTCTTTTTATTTCTCCCCTACTTTAAAAATTAAATCTTCTAAAAAATTGAAAGCATAGGAAAATTATTGTTTAAGCAGTTGAATAAGGGATTCTATTTTTGCATTAAAAGTATTATTCTTTACTTCTTTTTCAGATAACATTATAGAATGAGATGGTGATTTATTTATCAATCTCTTTATTTCAAAATTTAAACTCTTATTTTTGTCTCCAAATTTTGATACTGAAATTAGAGCAAAATCTTTAAAATTTTCCTTATTTTGTATAATATATGTTCTAATAGCAGGAGAAAGAGAGCCTGCCCATATTGGTGAACAGATTATTACAAAATCATATTCCTTAGGATTTTTTTCAAAGGGTTTTATTATTGTATTTTTTCTTAAAAAGGCAGAAAATAAACAATTTACCATACTGGAACGATCTTTAATATCTATAATTTCTTCTATATCACAGTTTAAATTTTCCTGAAGAATCTTTGCAATCTTCTTATTAAATCCAGTTCTTGAATAATAGGTAATTAATACTTTCATTTTTAAACTCCTAAAATTTTTAAATATTTTTACAACATTTTAACATAATTATAAAGAATTTCAAAATTAAAAAATTTTTTTCTTTTTATAAGACTTTTTATCTACTGATCATCTTTAAAAATTTTAACTTTTTCTTGATATTTAGAGATGGAATTTGCGTAAGATCTTGAATAACCAGTAAGAGCGGTAAATTCATTAAGGATAAGAGAACTCTCTAATTACAGCCCTTCTTTCTTTAAGATTAAGAGTCATTATGTTTCCTTTTTTTATTTTAAAATTTTAAGTAGATTTTTAATGAATCAATTCGAACTATTGACATGTAATACATGTGGATATATACTAACATGAAAAATATAAAAGGTGATGAAGCCCACCTTAACTGCCGAAAAGGCTGATGGCTTCTAAGAGTTTATGCTCTTAGAAGCCATTTTTATTTTATAGGAGAGTGAAGAAAAATGGATGATAAAGAGATTGGTAGAGTATTATTGCCATTATACTAATAACCCTATTTAAGATTGAAAAAAGTTAAAGAATTTCCCTATATGGGAGGTGAAACTATTATAAGTGTATTGTTTAGGAATCCAGATAAAGAAAATAAGTCCATATATGAAGAATATAAAACTGTCTCTGAAGATCTTCACTTAGAGCATATTCTTAAAAATATGATAAATGAGACTAAAAATGGAAATTTAGCAAACTATTTTTATA
>Ga0078972_1007808_pt1 | contig 23282 bp, 24 predicted proteins | sample YelNatPaOPGAMG01_FD_67568 | JGI IMG/M metagenome (GOLD analysis project Ga0078972, IMG submission 67568) | Hot spring thermophilic microbial communities from Obsidian Pool, Yellowstone National Park, USA - OP-RAMG-01 (SPADES assembly) (version 2) | ecosystem: Environmental > Aquatic > Thermal...
GGCTTGAGTTTCCCCTTCTAGGAAGCCTTTCAGCCTGTTGGCGTGTAGCCGAGTACAGTGGGACAGATTTGTCTCCATGAAGGTAGCGTTGAAAATTCTCGTATTCCCGTTTAAGAAGCCTCTTCCTTGCACTTACGAAGCTCAAGAATCTTAGCCTTAATAGTTTTCTTAACCTTCATGAGCGACTCGCTCAACATGAAATCATCCTAAGCCATACATAAGATTATCGACAATTCATCCCACGGTTAAAACCGTAGGCTTCCTTGTCGAGCTTTTCTGTAAGGGATTGCACCTTTAACAATGAAGACCTAAAGTATTAGCATTATTTGAAACCATATTATGGTAGGAGCCGAGAAAGGTTATGCCAATTCATTGGGATAAGTTTAGTGAAATAGAAGTTCAAGGAATCCTATACCAGCACTTTATCAGTCTTGATTATAAAGTAGATTGGATTCATTTTATAGAACCTCCAAAGAAAAGAAATTAGGATGCGACTTAGTTTGCAGAAGGAACGGGGAGACCATTGGTGTTGCGGTCAAGAAGAAACCTGGAATGATTTTAAGCTACATTCGTTATAGTGATTCTCTTTTCAGTAAGTTGACAGCAAAGTTTCTTTTGGAACTTGCGAACCTAATTAAAGAGAAGACAACGGATAATTTACAGAGAGAAACCATTAAACCTATGCCAGAATTATGGCAACTTAAAGATTACACTGCAGCTATGTCAAGATCTATTCAACTACTTTTGTCAATCTTGGAAAAAGACTGGTTTTATGCAAAAACTGAGCCAAAGGTTCTTTATTTTATCTTTCAAGAGTTTTTGAAGAACCTTGGAAGCATGATGGAAGGTTTTGTCAGACATGGCAGCATTTGTTAATGAAAAATAAAATGCTTGTATTAAAAACACATGACAAATATGGCAATCGTTCAAATTGGCTTGGGTTATGGAATTTCGGGTTTTACCTTAAACAATCGTGTACATATTCGCCAGGGAAGTTAAAAGATAATTTAAATCAGCTCAGGAAAATTGACAAAGCGGAGTATGAAAAAGCAGAAAGGGAATTCAGCGAAACTATGAAAAAACAAGGCGGAGTATGGATGCCGCGACCAATTATGGCAGATTTTCTAACAGAAGATTTCCTCAGACCACACTTTAATTTCTTATATTGGTTAGAAGGACTTGTGGACCAAATGTTTGAACTTTAAAATCGGTTTTTATGGTGGTGGTCTTTTTTGGGCGTATTGGTATCTGCGGGGTTTGCCGTCTCGGGTTAGTATGCCTTCTTTTACTAGGTCTATGAGGGCGTGGGCTACCGCCGTTCGGTCGTAGTGGAATCCGCGTTTTGCCATTTCACTGTGGACTTCGCTTAGGGTTTTTGGCGTTGCGAACCATCCTTCTTCCCATAGTTTTTGGATTATGCCTTTGCATGTTTCTGCGCGTGGTGGTGCTGCCGCCCGTTCAGTTATGGAGAGGGGTGCTTGTTTGAGTTTTTCTGTTACTGTGGATAGGATGCGGTCTACGGCTGATTGTAGTTGGTCTTCTTGGCATTCTATTTCGATTTCTATTTCGCCTATTCGCATTTTTAGGCGGATGGGTGGTTTTTGAGGCGGTTGTGTCAATTTTCCACCTTGTTGAATATTGAATTGTGCAATTTGTTCATGCACAACATTTATATATTCCTTCCACCCAAACAATTGGCTGTTGGTGAATCTTGGTGATTGAACAATACACTATAACAACAACACCAAAATATAATTTTCCACAAACAACCATCGACACAGCGCTACCCCAACGTTTCCTAGAACTAAGCCTCCACACGCTGAAACAAGTGCAAAACCAAACCCTTCAACTAAACCAACAAACAATTCAACAAACCTTCAACAACACCAACAACCAAGAAACCCTAATCACCCAACAACTAGTCCCGCCAACTCAGCCCATACCACTAAACCCAAAGCCAGAACCCCCAACAACAATAGCCGCCGTCGACACATCCAGCATAAAACTGGGCGAAACAAGCAAAGGCATAATCATCGCAGTCCGCGGCACCACCATATGGAAAAAAGCCAAAAACTACGCTTACCTACGCATAGGACCCTTCATATTCCACATTACTGAAGAGAATCTCCAAGAAGTTTACCGCACCCTTTTGAAGGCGTATTTTCCAGAACAAAACCCTCAAGCCTCGCCGAGCTTCCTCCAAATTCCAATGCGAATGGCAAATCTCTTAGAAAAGTGGCTGCAAGCATCCCTAGCCAAAACCATGAAGGACAGCCTAATCCTCTTCGACGGCTCTTTAACCGCTGGAACAGCCGACACTCCAACCCAACAGTTAAAGGAAATTTTAGCCGCCGCCAGAAGCAACGGCAACACAGTCCTAGCCTTCACAAAAGTGACAACACTGCGGTTTAACGGCTGCCTAATAACAGAGGCTTTCCCCGCCCACAAGCCCCCATGCCTAATAGAAGTGACAAATATAAAGCCTAAACCTCCGCTGACACTGCTAGGCGAGGTTTACGTGGCAAAACTAGCCAGAGGCAACTACGCCTTTAGGCTGGACATAGACCGCGAACTACCAACCCAAAAACGCATAGAAGCCGTTGAAAGGCTTCTGGGAAACGACTTGATGATGCATGGCTACCCAGAAACACTTCGATTAGCGCACATCCTATGCACTTTCACGGCCAACGAGGTGATTGCCATGCAACACTTCATCCAACAACGCTACCGCCTAAAAATAATTGAGCGCCCAGACATGCACCGGCTACTGTTTGGACCCTTCGGAAAAGGGGAAGACCACCATGAGGTTGTATAAAAAAGAGGGCAACATAATCCAAATCCTCAGCTTTCCAAACGAAAACGTGGAGAAAGGTGACTACCTGCTAATTGAAGACGCGGAAGCCCAAAAAGCGTTAATAGCCCAGGTCATAGACGTGCAGTTCGCCAACATTCCAGGCGTTTTAGAAGAGCTGTTGCGAAGCCTCCCAGACGGCGGAGGACTAATCCAAGGCGAGGACATAGACCCCTTAGAGATTGCACCCCACATAACATACATCCAAGATTCAAGACTTTTAATCTGCAAGATCCGCGCCACGGTGGAAGGCGAAATCCTAAGCCCAAGCACTTCTTGGCTTCCGTCGCGTTCCCAGTCCTCGGTTAGAAAACTGCCCATCGCCACATTGCTTAAACTGGCGAAAGTGAACGGCAACCTCCCCATAACTCTAGGCGTGACAAAAGAAAACTCGCTCTTAACCATAGATGCTTCCTCACTGGACGGCCGGCTTAACATCATCACTGGCAAGAAGGAAACCGGCAAGTCGCACCTCTCCAAGCTTCTGATAACAAGCCTCCTCCAGTACAAGGCGGTTGTCGTCGTCCTAGACCTAAACGGCGAATACACCGGTTTGGGCTTAACGTCTGACGGGAAACGCAACGCCTACTACAACAAAATCCACGTTTTAACACCAGCCCAAAACTTCAAAGTCGCCCTAAAACAGCTCCACTTAAACGTAATATTGAACATTCTCATTCACGCCTTGCATTTGCCCGGCACCTCAGCCCGCGAATTCCGCCGTATATGGCAATACCTCAAAGATAAAGGGTGTTTAACGCTTCATGAGTTGGGCGAGGCTATCCGCAACTGGAACTGCAACCAGAATGTGCGGGATGCGCTTTTCAGCCGCTACCACGCCTTGGTGAATTCAGGCTTTTTCACCGACAACGTGGCGGAGGCAAATCTTCTTGAAGAGTGCCTTTTCAAGGCTAGAGAGGAGGGCGGCGCCGTGATAATTAATTTGCGGAACACTTCGCCCATAGACCGCCAAATCGTCGTCGAATATGTTTTAGGCAAACTTGTGGAGCTTTTGACGAGCTGGAGGCTTAAGGCTGTTTTCCTATTCGCCGAAGAAGCCCACTTGTATTTGCGGGAAACCTATTGGGACGACATTGTGACGCGGATGCGCCACTTCGGCATATTCACAACCTTCATAACAAACCAGCCTGACACCATCCGCGAAAACATTTACCGCCAAGCCGACAACATATTCCTCTTCAACTTCACTAATGAACATGACTTGGAAGTGGTTTCACGTGCCGCTCGCGTAGATGCAGAAACCGTTAAATCCATAGCCCGCGACCTTCCGCCCCACCACTGCCTAGCGCTGGGCAAAGTTGTTAGAGACTTTCCAATAGTCGTTAAAGTCCGAGCACTAGACGTCAAAACCATGGGGGAAACACGCCTATTCTTCACGGGCAGCCGGGCTGAAGGCGTGAGTCAAGCTTTTCCAACAGCGTCCGGTTCCTTTGGAGAAAACTCCTAAAGGTTTTGGTTAAATCGTATTTTTCGGCTTCAGCCAATGGCACCCAGCGGAGTTCTTCAGCGTCGTCTCCCGCCCGAAGCTCGCCGCCCTTAATTTTTACAAAATAGTCTATTATGACGAAGTGCCATTTTATTTCGCCGTTTTCGTCGCGGGTAATGTTGTCCACCACATCTATAAGCTCGGGTTCGGCGACTTCCAAACCCGTCTCCTCCTTGACTTCGCGAATAACCGCCTCCACCGTGGTTTCGCCAAGCTCCACCAAGCCGCCAGGAACACTCCACTTGCCCTTTCCAGGCTCGCCCCTACGCTTTTCCAACAATATTTTACCATCACAAATTATTATGGCGCCAACACCCACAACAGGCTGGCTTGGATAAAAACGCTTAACCACGCCCTTAAGCCTCCTTCATTCTAAGCATAGTAGGGCGTGAAAGGCCTCCAAAGCCTTTCAGGCTCCTCGCCAATCAACGTCAAATCCTTATCCTTTGTGAGAGCCACTGCAAGGGCAGCAGCCGTGGCAACCAGCGATAAAATTCCGGTATATTGTGTTATATAGGTTAAGTTTACTGTCTGCGAAGACAACTCAAAACTATAGTAAACAAAGTAGTCGCTGACGGAAGGCCTACCATTATAGTCTATAAAAATCACTTGAGTTTTCAGTTCACCTACACCATGGTTTAGGAAGCCGTCTTCATCGTATTTCCCGTTAAAACTTATTACAGACGTGTCCACTGTAACTGGCCGTCCACCAACTCTCACAAACAATTTAAAGTCCAAATTGTTTAGGTTCACAGTTTGGTTGGCTTTAACCTTGTTGTAGAGCAGCTCAGCCGCATAGAGCCTATTCAACAGAATTCGTGTTTCATCCAGCGACACTTGGGAAAGTTGGCCTTCAATATTTTGAAGCTGAAAGCCTACATAATCCATGTACGGTGTTCCTTCAAAAGAATATCGGAGGATGGCTGCTTTTATGCTGCCTTGGATGGAATGGCCGCTTGAGGCGTAGGCTGCCCCGAAAAGGAGGGCGGCCAAAAGCACAGCCATAACAGTCTTTGTGGTTTTGCCCAGTCCTGGGCTTTTGACGGGTGTTGGCGTGAATATTACGTATGCTGGCCATAAGGCTTGTTGTCTCGCAAGTCTAAACTGGACTAGCCTTTCCTTTTTAGCGACAAGCGGTAATAGTGCCACGCCCGCTATGAAGCCTCCTGCGTGGGCGAAGACGGCTGTGCTTCCACCGAGCCTTGCAAATCCGTAAATCACTTGGGTTGCAAACCAAAAAACTAGATAATAGGCGGCTTTCATCCTAAAGAACATTGGGATGTATAGAAAGAACCAACCCATCACAAGGGAGGTGCCGGGGAAAAGGATTAGGTAGGCGCCTAAAACTCCGCTTATGGCGCCTGAAGCGCCTATGGCTGGAACTACGTAGGCGGTTGCTCCGCCCAAAAAGCTGAAAGCGGTATGGAATATGGATGCAGCTATTCCGGAGACAAAGTATAGGGCGAGATAGCGTATTCTGCCCAAGGCTTCCTCGACTGCTCTTCCAAAAAGGTAGAGGAAATACATGTTAAAGAGGATGTGGAAGAAGTCAGCATGCAAAAACATGGATGAGAAAATTCGGTAAAGCTGGGTTGGCATAGCGATCAGCGACGGGACGAAGCCGCCGGCGCTAACCCAGTAGTCGCTTACCTCTAGGAAAAAGTTCTGGTAGGAAGATATTGCGTAAACTGCGATGTTTGCAATTATTAGGGCTATGGTTGCCCAAGGACGTGTTTTGATGCGGACTGGGCCGCCCATCGGTATGCCAAGGCTTCTTTTAATGCTAAACACTCGAGTTCAGCTTCCTTGCTTTAAGAAAGGCTATGGCGCATTAAATAAATTTGCTGTTATTCATATCTTAGGGCTTCCACTGGCTTAAGCCTTGAAGCACGCCAAGCCGGATACAAGGCGAAAACAATACTGACTAATAGGCTGAAGGCTATGGCGCCCAACAAAACCGTAGGCGTCAAAACTGGAGCTATAGCTATTCCGCCAGCAATTGCAGCTTGACCGCCTTGACGCACGCCGAATCCAACGCCGTTGGCGCTGAATATTCTTACGACTAGTTCCGCCAGCGCCCAGCCTGTTCCAACGCCGATTAATGCGCCCATCAAGCCTATTATGGCTGCTTCTGTTAGGAAGATTAGCAGCACTGTGCGGTTTTTCATTCCCAAAGCCTTTAGGATGCCTATTTCCCTAGTGCGCTCCATCAAAGAGACAATCATTATGTTCATTATGCCTATCCCCGCCACAAGAAGCGATATGGCAGCTATTCCAGCCAAGAAAAGCTCTATGGTGGAGAAAACGCTGGAAATAATGTTGAGAACAGCCGTGGCAGACGTTACAACAACTTGGCCGCCGAAAAGGCTTCTTATGGCTTTGGCGGTGCTGTCAATTGTCGTTTTATCATCACTTTTCAACTTAACAATAATCATTTCGCATTTATCTGTTCCAAAGAAGCTTTGCGCATGCGTTATTGGAATGTATATGCTTGTGTCAGAAGGCCCGCCAACGCTGAAGCCGCCTACTTCTTGGAGAACCGCCACAACATTGCCCGTGTAGGTTTCGTTTCTGAGGGGACGGGCCGTCGTGTTAGTCCATAAAATTTCCACAGTGTCGCCAGCCATGCAAAACAATGTTCCGTTGCCCCACGGGTCGCTTACCCGTTTCCCGACAACAACGGCGGTATTTTCCGGGTTTAATGGGACCTCTCCGTTTTCGGCTGTGAAAGTGCTGCCGTAAACCTCCTTGTACGCTTTAAAGTCCACACCCACTATTGTTGCGCGGCGAGTTCGCCCATCAGCATTTTTTATGTAGCCAACCCTTTGGATTATGGCTAGAGCGGCTGTTACGTTTTCTATTTGGCTTATCGTCCGTGTGTCGTTGACCAGTAGGCTGAAGCTTGCATCTGCCCCGCCTAATCCGCCGCCAGCTGAAACAATCAACGTGTCAGTGGCGAACCCTTTCTGAAGTTGGGAGGCTATGGCTATTTGCAAGCCTTGGGTTATGGAAAGCAACGCCACTATGGCGGCTATGCCTATAACAACGCCTAAAGTTGTTAGTGCAGCGCGGAGTTTCCTCAGTTTTATGGCGCTATAAGCATACGAGAATATGTCTTTTGGCTTCATGTCTTGTTCACCGTTTCCTTCACTATTAAACCGTCAAGCATGTGCACTGTTCTTGTGGCTTCTGAGGCTAGGCGTTGGTCGTGGGTAACCATGATTATTGTTACGCCTTTTTCACGGTTCAACCTCTTCACAAGCTGGATTATTTCGTAAGCGTTTTTAGAGTCAATATTCCCCGTTGGCTCGTCCATGAGTAGAAAACGCGGATTGTTGGTTAAGGCTCTGGCTATGGCCACCCGCTGTTGTTCGCCTCCACTGAGTTCGGTAGGCTTATGATTCATTCTGTCGGCTAAGCCGACGGTTTCCAACAGTTCCGCTGCGCGTTTTCGCCTTTCCTCTTTGCCCACGCCCGCAATGGCCATGGGCATTTCAACGTTTTCTAGGGCGGTGAACCTTGGAATTAGGTTGAAGAACTGAAAGACAAAGCCTATTTTGCGTCTCAAACTGGCAAGTTCATTCTCATTAAGGGTTGAAACATCAACACCGTCAACGAAAACTTTTCCGTCGGTGGGCTTGTCCAAGGCTCCTATAAGGTTCAGAAGCGTTGATTTTCCGCTTCCGGAAGGTCCAAGAACGGACAGGAATTCGCCCTCCTCAACTTTTAGGTTAACGCCCCTCAAGGCTTCCACTGGAACCTTGCCAAGCATATACACCTTTCTAAGGTTGATGGTTTCAACAACAGCCATAAGGTGGCCAGCCTCTACCTTGTTAAGTAACGCCACGCGAGCACTATGCCTATTGTGGCGAGAACCGCCGCAAACAAGCCTAGATAGGTAAAGTCCACTATTAGGGCTGCCGTGTCCATGGGCAGTATGGTGAGCCTTCTAATGGCGTCTGTTAGATATGTCAGCGGGTTTACTTTGGCAATGGCTTGCATCCAGTCTGGCATGAGGTTGACTGGGAAGAAGGTGTTGCTTGCAAACATTAAAGGCATTGTGATGAGGCTTACAAACTGCATGGGCCTCTCCATTCGAGTTGACCTTATGGAGAAGGCTATGAAAACAGAAGAAAGCCCCACGCCTAAAAGGAATATGGCGGCGTAAACCCCTAGAAGGTTAGGCGGCGTAAACGTTGAGCTAAACTGAAGCCCCAGCAGATAGGCAAGCGCCAAAATCACTGTGGCTTGGAACATAGCCCTAAAAGTCGCGTTAAGAATTTTTGCGAATATTATGGCTGCCCGCGAAACCGGAGTGCTTATTACTTTGTCCAAAAAGCCCAGACGGCGGTCCCAGACAATGGACATGCCGCTGAACATGGTAGTGGTCATAACAATCATGGAAACCATGCCAACAGCCATAAAACTAAAGTAGTCCGTTACGCCGAAAGTGTTCTGCATAACACTTGTGCCTATTTTTGAAAACTCTTGCTGAAGCTGTTGCGCGAGCAATTTCCCCGGTATGACTATAATTCCGTTGAAGGGAGGATTCGCAAAGCTTCCCGGTATCTGAATGTTGGGAATGTCTATGTTGCCAAGACTGCCCGATGAGAATAACCCTTGAATGTTCATGGATTTGCCTAGCAACCCCATCCATATGAGGGGTTGGAGCACAAACATTACGAGCATGACTGGGTCGCTGAGCCATTTTTTGAGCTCGCGGCGGGTTAAAGCCCACAATCCTCTTGCAAAGCTTGGCCTGCACTCGTTTGGGGCACTTGCCTTGTTCATCTTCCGCGTGCCCTCCTTAGGGTTATTCTTTGGGCGATGAATGATTCTTTTGATTCTTCCGTGTCGCGGATGGCTCTGCCAGTGTACTCCAAGTAAACCTCGTTTAGGGTTGGCTCTGTAAGCGAAAGCCTCGTCACTGTGAAGCCCTTCCGCCTCAAGGCCTCAATTATTAGGGGTGCTGTCGCTTCGCCTTTCGCGGCCTTAATTCTGTAGGCTTCGTTTTCTTTTCGAACCTCTTTCACGTTTTCAACACCGCGGATTATATCTGTAACATCGGCGTTCTCTTTGATAGTTATGGTGATTATGTCTCCGCCCAAGCTGTCTTTAAGCTCGCTGGGCGTGCCAGACACGATTATTTTGCCGTGATCGATGATGGCTATGCGGTCGCAGAGGGTGTCAGCCTCCTCCAAATAATGCGTCGTCATGAAAAGCGTCATGCCATACTCCTTCTTCAAACGCCGAATATACTCCCACGTGGCAGCCCGCGTCTGCACATCCAAACCCAAAGTGGGCTCATCCAAAAACAACACTTTAGGCCTGTTAATCAGTCCACATGCAAGCTCAAGTCGGCGGCGCATCCCACCCGAGTAGGTTTCAACCCTTTTGTCCTTGAACTCTGTCAGCTCTACAAGGTCCAACAGTTCTAAGGCGCGTTTTTTGGCTATGTCGCGTGGAATCCCATACAAGTCTGCGCACAACATTATGTTCTCATAACCCGTCAAGTCCTCGTCCGCCGTGTATTCTTGGGGCACAACGCCGATAACTTTGCGAACCTCGTTGGCTTGTTTAACCACGTCGAAGCCCAGCACTGAGGCGTTGCCTTCCGTTGGTTTAAGCACCGTTATAAGCATGTTTATGGTTGTGGTTTTGCCCGCGCCGTTCGGCCCCAAAAAACCGAAGATTTCGCCTTCACGGACGCTGAAGGTTACGTGGTCTACGGCTACTAGGCTTCTGTTGAAAACCTTCGTTAGGTTTTCAGCCTTAATCACTTCATCAGTCAAGCCTTTTCACCCCGCAGTTTCCGTTCTATTTCCTCAAGCCTCCGGGCGGTTTCGTTTATAACGGTTAAAGCCTCTTTTATAGCTTGCTCGCTAAACCTTTCCTCAAGGGTTAAGCCCAAACTAAACAAAGCCTCGAACAAGCGCCTAAAAGCCTCGCTGATCTCCTCGGCTTTTTCCGGCTGAATCCTCCTCATCCAAAAAGCGCCAATAAATGGCGGGAAAAGGAATTTTCTGCCCATGCGGAACTGGGCGCGCACTTTCCGCTGCTCCTCGAGGAGCTGCTTACCTTTGTCTGTTAGCGTGTACCGTTTTACGCCGCTTTCCTCAGCTGGCACTTCGCGGATGTAGCCGTTATCCTGAAGCCAAGCAAGAAGCGGATAAACAGAGCCCGGACTCGGCTTCCAACATCCGCCAGTGCGCTTCTCAATTTCGCTCATGATTTCCGAGCCTGACATGGGTTTCTCGTTCAAAAGCTCAAGCACTTGATAGCGCAAATAACCTTTAGGCACAGCAGCCATATGCCTCAACCAATGCCTGAACGGTGGAAGAGGCGGAGGGGGACAGCGTTCACATTCATCAAACATTTATATCACCATCGATATCAAATTCGATAAACAGAAGCCTTACTTCCTTATAAGCTTTGTCCCACATATTGAACGAAAAGCTATTCTATTATTGTTCCAACAGGCCTCCCTTCAACGGCCAACAGCAGGTTTTCCGGCTTGAAGCCGTTTAGGACTCGGACTTTTATACGTTTAGCCATCAAAATTCTTACGGCTTCAGGGTCTAGGATTTGGTGTAAACCAGCCCTATGCCTGTCTTCGGCTAGGACCTTTGGCAGCTCCTCGAAGGTTAAACGGTCAAGTTTAACGGCGTCTGGATGTCTCCTCGGATCCTTGTCGTACACGCCTTCCTGGTCCGTGGCTTTTATGAGTACGTCGGCGTTTATTCTTTCAGCCACCATGGCAGCTACAGTATCCGTTGTCATGCCTGGTTTTAGGCCTCCTAAAACAGCGATTTTGCCGGTTTTCAAGCATTCAGCCGCCTCTTCAATGCTTGTTGGGATTTTTTGGCATACATCTGCGCCAAGCATTTTTGCGAAAAGTTGGGCGTAAAGCCTTGAAACGCTTATCGCTAAATCGTCTTGGTCTTTTTCCGGCAAGCCCAGTTCTTTAGCGATTTTTATGAATTCTCTGGCTAGGGCGCCTCCGCCGACCACAACGGCTAACTCGTGGCCTTGGGCTTTCAGCTTCTTGAGTATTTCCGCGTATTCGCCTAACAGTTGAATGTTTACTGGTGTGGCGACAACTGAACCGCCCAGTCGGATGACTATGCGCATTTTACACCTTTCCTTAACAGTAAGGAGAAAGCGTTTAACCCTTAAAAGAATTTGTCTAGTCCCTGCTTGGTTTTGGCAGTCTTCACCGTTATGGTTTCGCCAAACAATATGCGCATGCCGTCTTCCGCCGCCACTGTTGGCGTTCCAGTTTTCTCCTCAATGAGTTTTGCTTCTCGGGCTGGTCCCTGGAATATCATTTGCATGCCTAGATGTGTCAAAACTGCTTGTTCTGGACGGGCTTCTTCGACGATTTTTATGGCATCTCCTGTTGTCATGTGGCCTTTCCATGGTTTGCCGGCGGGCCGCATAACGCACAGCATGAGTAGCCTCACGCCGGTGTAGTGTTTGCCTACGCCTTCAAAATATTCCGTGTCGCTGGTGTAGGCGAAATCGCCATACTTCTTTGTTTCGAAACGGAAACCCACAGCGTCTGGGTCTGTGTGCCGCGCCTCCGCCACCGAAACCGCAACGTCTGCCACTTGAAAGCGCATGTTCGGAACAGCTTCGAAGATTTGCTCAACCATTTGCTGATGATACTTCGAAATGGAAGGTTCGCAGACATCGTTGCCCTTTAAAACGCTTTTTGCTGCGGCGAGCACTCCACGCTTTTTCGTCATGCCACGGGTCATGGCTTCAATAAGCACTTCTGCATCCGTGTAATGGTCTGGATGGCTGTGGGAAACAAAAATGGCGTTGAGCTTCTGGGGGTCTAACCCCTCGCTTATTGAGTAGACGAGGGCGCCTGGGCCTGGGTCTAAATGGAGGTTCAAGTTTTCGCCCAGTATGCGGATTCCCGCTGTTCGCCTTTTCTGGGTGATGGTTGTGAATCTTCCCCCACCCGTCCCGAGGAAAACTATTTCAAATTGCGCCATGTGTTAGCCTATGTTGGCTAAACCATTTTTGCTTTATGCTCCATATTCAAAATCCATTGAAGGAAATATTTTAATACAAAGCCTTTTTTGGATTAGGCAAACGAGGGGCTGCCGATGTTTGAAGAGTGGGGAGTGCTTGGCAACACCCTTGTTCTTTTGGCTTCGCTGGTAATTCTAGACAGGGCAAGCGACTGGGCGATAACGAATTCTATCAAAGTTGCGGATATAACGGGTTTTGGGAAAACAACCATAGGCTTTATCCTAGTGGCATTTTCCACGTCGCTTCCAGAGCTTTGCGTTTCCATATTCGCCGCCATAAGCGGAGAGGGCATGGGCATCGCTGTGGGAAATGTTCTAGGCTCTAATATTGTGGATATATGCCTAATCCTCGGCGTGTGTTTTCTCTACGTAGCCTCGAAAAGTTCGGAAGCCATAAAACTCGCGCCAGCCATGGCTAAGGAGGAGATTGGAACCCTTTATTTTGGGCTTTTTGTAGCGTCGGTTGTTCCATTGACGCTTCTCTACATAGGTTTTGCAAGCAGAATTATAGGCGTAATTCTTCTTGCAATTTTCGTCTTCTACGTTTATCAGCTTTCAAAGGTTAGGAAAATAAGGGAGGAAGGCTCCCTAGGAGAGGAGAAACGGAAGCTTCCCTGGTACACCCTTTTTGCACTTTTGGGTATCGCATTGGTGGTTGCCAGCTCATATTTTATTGTGGATTCCGCCACTTATCTTGCTGAAAGCTTAGGCGTCCCGCAGGTTGTTATAGGCGCCACCATAATTGCCTTTGGAACAAGCCTACCAGAGTTGGCGACAAGCTTTGACGCCGTCCAAAAGGGGCATTTGGATTTGGCTTTAGGCAACATTGTTGGAAGCTGCTTCATAAACATAACATGCATTTTAGGCGTAGCCCTAATAGGCTCACCTTTAGCCGTCAACATGGCGGCCTTCTCCCACCTCATTATGTTCTCGCTCATAACAAACCTCTTGTTATGGTATTTCCTATCCAGCGAAAAAATAAGCTGGAGGGAAGGCGCCACACTACTCGTAATGTACGGCATTTTTCTAGCCACAAGCTTCGGAGGCTACGGACCATAAAAGGCGAAACAGTGCTTAAATAACTGGTTTTAAACCAGTAGATGCGGAGATTATGGAAAAGGCCAAATCGAAGGCTAAAGCCTTAGCGCTTTTTTCCGGCGGTTTGGACAGCAGCCTCGCTATAAAACTGGTTCAAGAGCAAGGCGTCGACGTTGAGGCTATAACATTTCTAACGCCCTTCTATTCAGCCAAACCGGGCGGTTTCAGCCTTGAAAGGGCCGCCCAACAGTTGGGCGTACCATTAACTGTTGTGAGTTTAGGCCTAGACTATTTGCGGGTTATCCGCAAACCCAAGTACGGTTATGGCAAACACATGAACCCTTGCATAGACTGCCGCATCTACATGCTCAAAAAAGCCAAACAATACGCGAGGCGAATAGGCGCCGACTTCATAGTAACCGGCGAGGTCTTAGGCGAACGCCCCATGTCCCAGAACTGGAAAGCCTTAAAAATCGTCGAGGAGGAATCCAGCCTTAAAGGAAGGTTGCTGCGGCCATTATCCGCCAAGCTCTTGCCGCCAACACAGCCGGAAAAGGCTGGAATCGTGGATAGAAACAAGCTTTTAGACATTAGGGGGCGATCGCGCAAAAGGCAGTTGGCTCTTGCAAGGGCTTACGGCATAACCGAATACCAGTCTCCAGCCGGCGGGTGTCTACTAACCTACAAGGAGTTTGCGGCTAAACTCCGCGACTTGCTGACGCATAAAAAACGCGTTTCTATGACTGATTTAGAGTTGCTGAAAGTTGGACGCCACTTCCGCTTTGGCGAAAACAAAATAATTGTGGGAAGAAACCATGAGGAAAACGAGGCGCTCTTAAGGCTTAAAGCCAAAAACGACTATTTCTTTGAGGCGCAGGGCTGCGGAAGTCCCATAACGCTACTGCAAGGACCCAAAACAAGACAAGCCATTGAAAAGGCAGCCCAACTAACAGCTTACTATTCGGACCAGAAAACTGGAAAAGTGCACATAAAATATGGAAGAGAAAAACTAGAAAAAATTATTTTTGTAGATAGACCAAATGAGGAAGAAATAGAACAACTAAGAATAAACTGAAATGAAGCCTCTGAAAAATAGAGGAGCTACGCGACTATTGGCTTTTCTAGCAGGCAAAAATTGTTGGAAAAATCTGGAGGGGGAGGGTAGAGAAAATAAAGTTGAGGACTGCTCCATTTTCACAGCCAAAATCTATGGGAGAAAAAGCATAATGGTGAACAGACGGCGAAAAATGATCTGCGTTTTATTTGTTTGTTGTGGTGAGGCCAACTGAAAGGAGTAGGATTGCCCCGCCCACGAGGATGTTGACGTTGACCGGTTCGTGCAGCAGTGCCATTCCTCCTATAACGCTTATTACTGGAATTAGGTAAAGCTGAATGGACAGTTTTGAGACTGCTCCCTGGCTTACGAGCGTGTAGAACAACAAATAGCCGGCAAACGTGCTTAGAAACGACAAGTATAGGACGGAGAGCCACCCGTTCAGCGAGAGTCCTGCCGCTTCATACACGAAGCTCTTAGATAGAAGCGGCAGCATCATAAGTGTTCCAGCCAATCCCGCCCAAACTGTAACTGGCACGGCGCCATACTTATCAACCAAGGGCTTCGAGAGAACCGAGAAAAACGCGTAGGATAGCACCGCCAAAAGGGCTTCTAAAGGCCCGACAATTGACATGATTGAACCGAAATCCAAGTTAGGCAGCGAAATAATGGTTGCCCCAATAACGCCTAGGGCTAGGGCGAGCACAAGCCTTCCGCCTATTCTCTCTTTCAAGAAAAATTTGGACAAGACAGCTACAAAAACGGGGCCAAGAGAGGAGAGGAGGCCAGCCAAGCTTGAAGAAACCATAGTTTCCGCGAAGTTAAGCGATAAATGGTACATGGGAACCATAAAGACGGCAACAGTCAAAAGCCTCGGAAAATCTTTTCTTTCAAACTCGATTTTTGGTTTGCAGACCAGCGGAGCAAACGCGAGGAAACATGCGCTTGCAACAAGCCACCTAAGCAAAGCCAAGTTAACTGGAGAAAGCTCAGCAACAACACTTCGAATTGCAACAAACGCCAACCCCCAGAAAACACTGAGGACCACTAGAAAACCATACCTGATGACTTGTCGCCAAATTTTGCCCTCGCCTTTTTCCAGCTGCGAGACCGTAGATCCCACCTTGGCTTTATTTCTAATCCCTTTTGGAGATAAATACGTGGGTTCCTACTTAATAACGTGCCGTGCAATATATAGAGAAGTGAAGCACAAGTATGTATGTTCGCTAAAAATTCTACGTACCAAAGTTTTATATCAAGTAAAGGGAAGATTGTGTCTTATGTGGTTAGGGATGCCTCCAAAGTTGGACGCAGAGTTGCTCTTTGGAACTCACGATGATATTAGGCATATAGTTGTCGCCGACCTTCTAGGCAATGTACAAAATATTTTTTCAAGAGCAAAGAAAACTTTGCCAGAAGACATGCAGAAAGAAACTGTAGGAGTTATATCTTCGGTAGCTTTCAGCCTAGGCGAAAAAGTTCGCGAAGTAGCAGGCGACGTGGAATGCGTGGTCGTCTACCACGAAAAGCTCAAAGTGATCATTTTAAAATCTGGAAAAAACCTTTACGTTATTACAGCCAGAAAGTCTCTGCCAGAGGAAGCTGTATACAAACTAATCTCTTTGGCGAAAGGTGAAGGATAAAACTCTAGAGTCTAGGCTTTTTAAACCTCACTTCTATAAACTGCATAGTTTAATTAGGTTAACAAGCCTATTTTAGAGCTTTGGAGATGTCGGCTGAAGCCATCCGAGCCTTCAAAAACCTTGAAAGCAAAGATTTCCGCATACTGCAGGTTATCGAAGCTGCCATGGCAAAACATGAATACGTGCCAAGAGAGGTTATCGTTAAATACTCCAAGTTTAACATGGAAGAAGTTACATTCCGCCTTGAAAAGCTGCACAAACTCCGCTTGATACGCCAAACAAAACAACCCTATTTGGGCTATACGCTGAACTATGCAGGCTACGACTGCCTAGCCATAAACGCCTTTGTAAAGGCTGGCATCCTAGAGGCTTTTGGCAAACCGTTAGGCGTGGGCAAAGAGGCCGACGTTTACGATGCTTTAACGCCGACGGGTGAACGCATAGCCGTAAAATTTCACCGCTTGGGCAGGATAAGCTTCCGCCAAACAAGACGCAAACGCGACTGGACAAGGGAGGATGTAAACTGGCTGCTGCGTTCAAGAAAAGCTGCAGAAAAAGAATATGAGGCGTTAAGGCTTGTCTACCCGAAAGGTGTGGCTGTGCCAAAACCCATGGGTCAAAACCGCCACGTTATAGTCATGAGCGCCATAGAAGGCGCAGAGCTCGCCCAATACCGCGAAATTTCAAATCCGCGGAAAGTGCTGCTGGAAATTCTGCGCAACGTTCGGAAAGCCTACTTAAAGGCTGGAGTGATCCACGCAGACCTAAGCGAATACAACATCATTCTAAAACCCGACACTCACATCCTCATAATAGACTGGCCCCAATACGTAACCAAAGACCACCCAAACGCCCAGATGCTCTTAAAACGTGACATAGAAAACGTAATAGCCTTCTTTAAACGCAAACATCTGCTAGAAGCCAACGTGGAGAAAGCCTTAGCCTACGTAACTGGCAAGGGGAGAAAACCGGCTATTTTTTAAGGGCGTCCAAAATTATGTAGAGAATGTTGTTGCCCCTAAGTAAAATGTTCCCGTAATTGGCGATAGGCTGATCTTCACGGCACTCAGTGGCGCCCTCCAAGAGAATATTCATGTGCCCGTCGCATTTTACCATTTTACCCCTATATTCGCAGCCATTCTTCAAAACCACAACGATATGCGCGTTTAACTGCTTAACAAGGACATTCAAAGGTTTCTTGCTGGGCTCCATAACAGCACCTTGAAGACTTAAACTCTAACCATAATCCATCAAGCATTACATATAAAAGTTTTATGAAAACAATTTCCAAAATTCCAAAAACCAGAAAAAGACACGCTTTTTCAAGAATAACTTTAAAGTCTTAAGCATGGGTTTAGGGCGGAGAAAACCGCATATAACAAGTTGCAAATAGATGGAAAAACCCCGAACCAAAGAAGCTTTAATCAAAATGGTCGGGCGGGCAGGATTTGAACCTGCGACACTCCGGTTTCCGCTTTGTACATGTGTGCTTGGTAGGCTGAAAGGGACACCCGCCACAAGGCGGATGCCTACAGCCGGAAGCTCTACCAAGCTGAGCTACCGCCCGCCCTCAACATGAAATCTAAAGTTGAGAAAAATGATTTAACTATTTCGTTTTAATTTCAACCCATTTAAAAAGGTTCTCATACATCTAGGAAGTTTCTCTTTCGCATTGCTTTCATTAGAGTTACACTGCAACAAGGAAGTCTAGCACCAACAGAAACATGTGCACACATCGTATAGGTCTTTGTCAATAAATGTCAACTTTGCAGGTTTTGACCCAGTTCACGGAATGTCTGAAGGCACATGACTTGTTTCGCCGTTCCATTATTAATGCAGATGGAGTAAATGGTTAAGCGGTGACCGTTAAGCGTGCAGTTAAAAATTGGAACAAAATATTCGTAACATAAAAAATAAAAAGAGACTATTCAAGTTTGGCTTTAAAACCTTTATGCAGACTTAACTGAACGATAATTCCAGCAAGCAACCATCCGATCGTCAACAAGTTCGAGCGGTGGTACTTCCACTCGGCATTTTTGAGTTGCATATGGGCAACGCGGGTGGAACCTGCAACCTTCTGAAGTTATAAGGGAGCCTTCTATCTCAGCAGCTTTAGGTGGGATAGACAGTTTTACTTCTGGATCTGGAACGGGGACAGCGGATATTAAAGTTTTTGTATATGGATGCATGGGGTTATTGATGAGACTTTCTGTGTCACCAGCTTCCATTATTCTTCCTTGATATAGGACAATCATTTTGTTGCTGACATACCTGCCCAACGCTACGTCGTGAGTTATAAAGATGTAGGTCAAGTTAAGTTTGTCTTTAACTTCATTGATCAATTTGAGAATTTGAACTCTTACCGTAGCGTCTAGAAGAGAGACGGGTTCATCCATAACCATAAACTTTGGATTCAATATTAAAGCACGAGCGATGCAAACTCGTTGCCTTTGGCCACCGCTAAGTTCATGCGGATACTTATTCATGAAAAACTCAGGCGGGTTAAGGCCTACGGCCCGCAACATCTTAGCAATTATTTCCTCTCTTTCTTCAGGTTCATAGAGATTATGTATAATTAAAGGTTCTTCCATAGCTTTTCGCACTGTTTGTCTTGGGCTAAGTGCTGCATATGGATCTTGAAACACTATTTGCATTTTCCTACGAACATCTTTGAGTTCTTTTCCCTTCAATGATGTAATGTCTTTTCCTTCAAACAATATTTTACCTGATGTTGGCTCAATAAGCCGTAGTATCAATCTTCCAAGGGTAGTTTTTCCAGATCCGCTTTCGCCCACTAACGCGATGGTTTCTCCTTCTTCTACTTTAAAGCTTACATCATCAACGGCGGGGACATATCGTGGTTTTTCCTTAAAGTAGCCGACTACGCCTCTTCGAACCGGAAAGTATTTTTTTAGGTCAACAACTTCAAGTAGCGTTCCCATTTAAATTCACCTTTTCCTGGATTCTCCATACAAATGACAGGCGACATAATGACCGGAGGAAATCTCAATAATTTCAGGCTCCACCTCTTGACAGATTGCTAGGGCTTTAGGACACCTAGGATGAAATGCGCAGCCTTTCGGTAAATTAGCTAGGTTAGGCGGCTCACCTGGAAGTATGCTTAAGGGCCTTTTTTTGCCTTTGAGGCTTGGAAATGCGGCTATAAGAGCACTGGTGTAGGGATGTGCTGGCTCGCTGAAGATGGTGGAAATATCTGCGTTTTCAACAATTTTTCCAGCATACATTACAGCCAAATAATCGCATATTTGTGCAAGAATTGATAGGTCGTGCGAAATCACCATTATAGCGAGATTACGCGCCTTCTGTAGGTCCTTCAACAACATTAGTATTTGCGCTTGCGTAACCACGTCTAAGGCAGTTGTAGGTTCATCAGCAATCAACAAATCAGGATCGCATGATAAGGCCATTGCTATGAATGCCCGCTGTCTCATCCCGCCGCTAAGTTCATGCGGATAGTTGCGTAGATTAGAGCGTCTCAACCCAACAGATTCAAGCAGTTCAGCAGCTTTTTCTCGCGCTTGCTCTTTGGAAATATCACAATGCGTCAGTATCGCTTCTACAATCTGCTTTTCAATGGTGTAGACTGGATTCAAAGAAGCCATAGCCGACTGGAAAACCATAGCGATTCTTTTCCAACGTATTTTACGCATTTCTTTTGGGGGTAAAGGCACAATGTCGGTTCCATCGAGTAAAATTTTTCCATCAACAATACGGCCGGGAGGTTTAATCAGTTTTAGAACTGAGAGAGCCATTGTGCTTTTTCCACAACCAGATTCGCCAGCTATCCCTAGGCATTGACCTTTATCCAAATTTAAATTAACGTTATCCACGGCTTTTACTGTGCCAAACTCTGTAAAATAATAGGTTTTTAAGTTTGAGACTTCTAACAGCTTCGCCATAGGATTCACTCATCTATGTGTGGTTTTTAACGTAACTTACGCCTTATAATTTTTTTCGCTCCATAATAAAAATGTTGCCTTAGAATATAAAATTAAAGAAGTGAATGATGTTGTTCACTATTTTAGAAGTGATCTAAGCCCCACATTTTAAAGTATTCTCTGTAAAATGGCGGTTGGGGAAAGTCAGGCCTCATTACGAAGGTAAAGCGTTTATATGTAATGTTTCTATCCTCAAAGCTTTTAAGACCCGCCATTAACTCTTCAAGTCTATTTCTCGGCACTGTAAGTATTATTTCATCCTCCCCGGCTATTGCTCTTTCAAACTCTCCGGGATCAGGCACTGTTATCCAGCATTCTCCGGTCAAGAAGGATGGAATAACTGATTGAACGCATGACCCAATCGGATCAAACTTTGACGTAACTTGATAGCCTCCTTTATATCTGAGGGCAAGTAGGAGATACCTCAGTTGTGCCGTGTTACAGTAAATGAGTACAACGTCCGGTTCAAAGTTGACTTTGCTAAGAGGCGCGATTGATAAGCCAACATATTTACCGTAGGGCAAACGAAAACCTTCCATGACCCGTTTTATAGCGGCCTCTTGACTTGCAATAAAGAACGGGTAGGAAGTGAGACCCTTCAAGTAGGACTCAGGTGTTTCCACAAGACCATAGGATATTAAGGGCTCAAAACACCAATGGTCCTCTTTAAACATCGTTATATTTAACCCTTGACGACGCGCCAACGAAAAAGCTTGACAGAGAGCCCAGTGTTCTCCATTATCTCTTTTCGGCCTTATTGAACCGCTGGGGACTTCACTTTCAGACTTTAAAAGTTTTACAGCTATGGGGTACGTTTTCAAAAAAGCAAGTTTCTCAATGGATTCTCCATACTTCCACAAAGTCTCTAAATTTTCAGCACACATTTAATTACACCTATAATGCTATGAAGGAGGGGGACTGTTTTTTAAAAGTTTCTTACCTTGTCGCTGTTCTTTTCATGCCCTATTTTTCTTAAAAACAGTATACTTAAAAAGAACAAACAATCGTTGGCGATTATTTGTATTTTATAAAAATTAGGGTGGGTTGTATTGTTAGGTTTTTATTGTTAGGTTTTTTTGGTTTTTCTTTTGTAGAGTAGGTAGGCGGCTATGGCGATTATTATTATGATTATGATGATTGTGATGGCTAGTATTTGTTCTGTTGGCATTCCGGCGGCCGGGACTGGAGTAGGCGTAGGTGTTGGAGACGGACTTGGCGAAGGACTTGGACTTGGCGACACACCAGGGCTAGGAGAAGGACTTGGACTTGGCGATGGACTTGGAGAGGGACTTGGAGAAGGCGGCGTCCAACCAACAGGAGTGAGCTCATGGGCTACTAGTGGCCTCATTGGTTGTGGATAGCCAAATGCTCCCCATTTTGTTGCGTGTTCAGGGTTCCAGTTGGTGAGTATGTCTGTTCTATAGGCCCATATCCATAGCTGGTAGAAGACTAGGGTGATTGTCGGAATATAATCTTTGTATATTCGGATCATTTCTTTTACGTCTTCGACTAATTCGTTGTAGTTTATTCTTCGTAGAGCGCTTCTAGAGAGGTTGCTGATCTGCTCGCAGATTTCAGGCTCTGTTTCATCGAAGCCTGTTGCCCTTACTTGCGGCAAGCCTACGTAGGGTAACAGATAAGAGAAGACTTGCATGTACCATGGTTCTGGATATTCGCCGTAGGTTCCATGGGCGAAGCCCCATGTTTTCTTTTCAGCTAGGAATGCGTTCATAAAGTAGTCCATAATTGCTAGTGGCTGAACGGTGATTTCAAATCCTATTTCTTTGAGGTTTTGGGCGAGGTATTCTGCTACTCTAAGCCTTATGGCTGTAAGGGGAGCCATCTGCACAATCATGGTGAAGCTTAGTCTTGTCCCGTTTGGTGTTACGCGTATGCCGTCTGGGCCTTTTGTGAATCCTAAACTGTCAAGTATTGCGTTGGCTTCGGCGATGCGTTCTTCATGGGTTTTACCCCAGCCAAGCCAAGCAGCCTCAGGAACATAAAACTCCGGACAAGCCGCAAAATTAACCATGCATCTATTAGCAGGCACCGCGTATCCCATGAAGTAGTTTTGAGCTATTTCCACTTTGTCTATGGCCAAGTCTATGGCTTGCCGGACCTCTTTCATGTTCAGCGGATAAAGCCTAGTGTTAACACCTAAAACTTCGGTTGCTACAGGCTGGGGGAAAGTCCAAACAGCTATGTTGGGCTTTCCAATCACTTGTGCCAACAGATAAAGCGGATATGGCAAGGCTATGTCGACTTCTCCTCTCTGGAGTAGGAGAGGATAAAGCGAGAAGTCGCTGACGAATCTTATTAGGATTCCGTCTATTTTTGGCATGGATTCTGTTTTCCAGTAGTCTGGTCTTTTCTTGAAGAGCCACCATTGGCCTGTTTCAAATGAGTCGTATTTGAATGCGCTTGTGGTGATGTGTTTGCTTGGGTCATTTACAAAGTCGTAGCTCAGCGGATCGGTTAGGTTTTCCCATATGTGTGCAGGCAGCACCGAGGCGCCGCCGAAATCGGCGTACCATCTTGCCCAAGGCTGGGTTGTGATGAATTCAATTGTGCGTGTGTCGACGGCTCTGACCTTTTCGAGGACGCCTATAAGTGCTGATGGACGCGCGTATGTCCATGTTAGGTTCCATGTGACTTCTACGTCGTGTGCTGTGACTGGTTTGCCGTCGCTCCACTTTGCCCTCTCGTCTAGGTGGAACACGTATCTTGTGCCGTTGTCAAGGATTTCCCAGCTTTTAGCCAACCAAGGCACCAAACTACCATTAAAGAGGTTCAGCATTAAAGGTTCGTAGAGCATTCCTCCAAACCATACTGCTTGGCAGATGTCGCGCGCTGATTGTAGGGGGTTGAATGTACTTACTTGGCAGTCGTTTGCTATTCTAAGTATTTTTTCCTCCTCAGCCAATGTGGAAGGCGTCAATGAGACGACAATTGTTCCCAATGTTAAAAGAAGCGCTAAACAAAACCCTGTTAAGACTTTTTTCTTCATATTTATCCCTGTCTCACCCTCTAGAAGACATGCATATTTAAATTTTGTTATTAAAAATATAGACGTGGCAACTTAAGGCTCATCCTCTTAAATGGTTGTAGTGGTATGTGAATGTTTTGCAGAATAGGTTCCAGCATTCAACAGCCCTTTTCCATCTTAGGTGTGGGTTGTGTTTTAGGTT
>Ga0078972_1007811_pt1 | contig 23277 bp, 19 predicted proteins | sample YelNatPaOPGAMG01_FD_67568 | JGI IMG/M metagenome (GOLD analysis project Ga0078972, IMG submission 67568) | Hot spring thermophilic microbial communities from Obsidian Pool, Yellowstone National Park, USA - OP-RAMG-01 (SPADES assembly) (version 2) | ecosystem: Environmental > Aquatic > Thermal...
CGCTGGTCGCGAGGGTGAGTATCACTACGTGCTCGACCGGCTCGGCGCCTCCCTCGTCGCGGCGATGGCGAGCGACGACCTCGATGCGGAGGTGACCATCCGGTGGCGCACCGACCAGGCGCTCACCATCGCGACGAGCCAGCGCCTCGCGCGCACGGTCGAGACGAACGACATCTTCGCCCGGCTCGTCACCGCCGGGCGTGCCCGTCCCGACGCCAAGCTCGCGACGTGGTGGGGCGAGCGCTACTGCAAAGCGGTGCTCGGCGAGGTCGTCCACCCCGACGGGCTCGGGGTCTGGCGCGAGGGCAGCGCCCGCGTCACCTTCTGCCTCGAGTACGACCGGGGCGGCGAGCAGCTCGGCTGCCTCGCACAGAAGGCAGTCGACTACGCGCGTCTCGAGCTCGCCTGGGGCGTCCCGTTCTGGCTCCTCGTCGTCGTGCCCGGCCCGCGCCGCGAGGCCGGCGCCAGGGCCGCGCTGTCCGGCGAAGGCCTGGCGGTGGCAACCACCACCACCACCGCGCTGGCTGCCCGGACGCCGGACGGGGCGATCTGGGCGCCCCTCGATGCCAACGTGACGCGACTGCGGCTCATCGACCTCGCGAGCTGGCCGCGCCCCGCCGCGTCGTCGGCCCGGCTCGCGCGGGCAGCCCTCTACCGCCAGACGGGCGAATGGCGGGAGGAGGCCGGTTGACCGAGCGGCGAGGGGCAGGGCCAGCGAGGGGGGGCCTTGCAGACGGGGGCAGATCGAGCCCTGATAGTGGGATCGGAAGAGAGGGAGCGTGGTGCAATGCGCTGTGTGATCTACCTGCGGGTGTCGACCCGCGAGCAGGCCGAGAAGGGCGAAGGCCCCGAGGGCTTCTCGATCCCCGCCCAGCGCGAGGCGTGTACTCGCTGAATCCGCGACGCGGGGTGGCTGCTCACCGACGAGTACGTCGACCGCGGCGAGTCGGCACGGAGCGCCGATCGCCCGGCGCTCAAGGAGATGCTGGCCCGCATCGCGGAGGACAGCGACGTCGACGCGGTGGTCGTCCACAAGATCGACCGCCTGGCGCGCAATATGGAGGACCACGTCACGATCCGTGCGCTGCTCCGACGGCGCGGCGTGGCGCTCGTCTCGGTCACCGAGAACGTCGAGGAGACCGCCTCGGGACGACTGGTCGAGAGCATCCACGCGTTGATGGCCGAGTTCTACTCGGCCAACCTCGCGTCAGAGATCAAGAAGGGCCTCACACAGAAGGCGAAGATGGGCGGCTTCCCCCACGGCGCCCCGCTCGGCTATGCGAACCTGCGCGAGGTGCTCGGCGGCCGCCAGGTCGCCCGCATCACCCCCGACCCCGAGCGGGCACCGCTCGTCAGCCTCGCCTTCGAGTCCTACGCGACCGGCGAGTGGACGCTGCAACGCCTCGCTGCCGAGCTGGCACACCGAGGGCTCACGAACCGCGGCCAGCGCAACAAGCCCCCGGCGCCGATCACCTGGCAGGGCCTCGCGAAGGTGCTCGCCAACCCCGTCTACGTTGGCATCGTCGAGTGGAACGGCGTCCATCACCCCGGCACCCACGAGCCGCTCGTCAGCCCGGAGGTCTTCCGCCGGGTCCAGGAGCTGCTCGGCGCACGCGCGGCGCGAGGGACCCGCGAGCGCAAGCACCCGCACGACCTGAAGGGGCTGCTCCACTGCGGGGTCTGTGGCCGGCGGCTCTCGGTCCAGCACTCGAAGGGCCGTTGCACCTACTTCTTCTGCCTCGGGCAGAAGAACGACCCGACCGGCACCTGCCGGGAGCGCTACGTCGCGGCCGACGATCTCGAAGCCCAGGTGGAAGACCTGTACGCCCGCATCCAGTTGCCTGAGTCCTGGGCCGAGCGGCTACGTGAGGAGCTCGCCGCCGAGGTGATCGAGCGCCAGCGGGACGACGCCGCGCAACGCGAGCTGATCACTCACCGGCTCGCCCCTGCCGAGTCCGAGCGGCGAAAGCTCCTCGACGCCTACTACGCCGGCGCCATCGACGTAGCGACGCTCCGGGTCGAACAGGCGCGCATCGGTGCGGACCTCACCGCGGCGAACGACCGCCTCGCGGACCTCGACGCCAACCTCACCGAGTGGCAGGAGATCCTCGAGCTGGCCGCGACGCTTGCGACGCGCTGTGGTGACGCCTACCGCAAGGGCAGCGACCGCACGCGCAAGCTGTTCAACGCCGCGGTATTCGAGCGCCTCGATGTGAAAGGCGGCCGGCTCTGCCGTGAGCAGTACCGGCCGCCCTTCGACGGGGTCTTCACCGTGTCCGAGTTCGAATACGGAACACGAGTGGGGACGGAGGGACTCGAACCCTCACTCGGGGCGTTTTAAGCGCCCTGCCTCTGCCGGTTGGGCTACGTCCCCCACTGGATCTTTGCTCACGCCCGGCTCGTCCTCGGCCAGGAGAGCGATACCCGGAGCGACCGCGCCCTCTATCGGGCCCCCACCACCGTAGCGACCGAGACGCTCCTGCCAGAATCGCCGCTCCGGCTCGTAGGGTGCGTCCTCGACGTGGGTGCTGGCACCGAGCACCATCGTGGAGCGCCGCTCGGTCTCGTAGTCGGGCCACTGGCCGATCGAGCCGGTCGACGGGTCGCCTGAGCGGGCGAACGCCACCCAGCACTCTTGGACCAAGTCGGAGAGCGACTCGGCCTCGACGCCGCCGCCGGAGAAGACGGCGACGACGGGGTGCCGGACGCTGCCGAACACGAATGGCAGCTCGATCCCGTGGCAGGCGCCGAGCGCACCACCGGCAAACGGCGACGCCCAGTCGAACAGGTACATGTAGGTCGAGGGACGGCCGGTCGTGCCCGCATGGGCCTCGGCAAGCCGTGTCGCCGGGATGCGGAAGATCCAGTCCCCGGCAACGGCACACAGCAGCTCGAACGGGTCGACCGGCTCGCTGCGGGAGCTGCGGGCGTCACGGTACGCGGCGAGCACCTCCGACGCAGAGGGCGACCGGTCTCCGAGACCTGCTCCGGCGAGGTAGGCCCCGATCAGCCGTAGCACGCCGCGCTCGTCGCGCGCCTCGTCCATCGCGCCCGCGAACGCGAAGAACTTGAACTCGTCGCGGTTCGTGCCGACCATGACGTCGACCTGGGACGCTCCACCGGCTGCGATCTCGTCTGCCGGATCGCGGACGAGAAGTCCACCGTCGACGACCGGACGAAATGGCATGCCCATCCCCCGGTCGACGGAGTTGCCGATCTCCCGCTGCACGGCGACCAGGTCGGCTGCCGGCACCGTCTCGAGCGCTTCCCTCTTCAGCTCTGTGACGCGAAGCAGCGTCGCGACTCGGTTGGTGACCGTGCTGGCCAACCCGATGTCGAGGACCGTCGTGGCGCCGCTCTCGAGGATCGCGCGCCGGAAAAGCCCGCGGGCGGCGGGCGAACCGAGGAGGTCGGCAATGGCCATCGATCCTGCGGACTCGCCGAAGACCGTGACGTTTCCCGGATCGCCACCGAAGGCGTCGATGTTGTCGCGCACCCACCGCAGGGCTGCCACCTGATCGGCGAGCCCCCAGTTGCCGCAACCTGCGCCGCCCGCGTCCGTTAGGAGCGGGTGCGCCAGGAAGCCGAGAATGCCGAGCCGGTAGTTGATGGTCACGACGACGACGTCGCGTGCTGCGAGAAGCTCGCCGCGGTACATCACCCCCGAGCCACTGCCAGTCACGAACGCCCCGCCGTGGACGAACACCATGACCGGACGGCGCCGACTGTCGCAGCCCGGCGACCAGATGTTGAGCGACAGGCAATCCTCACTCTGCTCAACCGGATCACCTGGCACGTAGCTGCCCGGGCCCGCTGTGGGCTGGACCGCAATCGGACCGACGGTGCCGGCGTCGACGATGCCTGCTTCGATCTCGGGTGCTATGGGAGCACGCCAGCGCAGCGCGCCTTCGGGCGCTCGTGCGTAGCGCACACCGCGAAAGACCGTGATGCCGTTCTCGACCCGTCCACGAACTCGGCCGTAGCGGGTCACGACGACAGGATCACTCACGGGCTACCTCCTGACGCCGCTCCGGCAGCACTGGGTGCTGGCGCCTCCACCTCGAACCTACCGGCTCGACACCGTGACACTGCCCGCCGGGTGGTGACGGATCGTCCCTGGCTACGGCGTAACGAGCCTTTGACACGGCGGCTTCACGTGGCCAGAGTAAGGAGGTGTTGCCTGTGAGGCTCAAGTTCGTCGTGGTGCTTGTCGTGGTCACCCTGGCCGCGTCCGCCGCCGGCGAGGTGCCCGCACTCGCCGCCTCGGCAACCGGCACGGGAGCGACATCTGGTCCGAGCGCGGCTGCCGTCGGGTCCGCACGCGCCGAAGCGATCGCCCTCGAGGCTCGAATCTCCGCCGACAACGAGCGCGAGCAGATCGCAGGCGAGCGGTTCGACGAGGCAACCGTCGTGCTCCAGCGGGCCGACGGGAGACTCGCACGCGATCGCGCTGCCCTCGTCGAGGACGGGCGGCACCTGCGCGGCGCCCGTCTGCAGGTCCAGTCGGCGGCCGTCGCCGACTACGTCGATGGCGACAGCGCTGCTGCGCAGTTCGGCTCGATCCTCTCCTCGAGCATCGTCGAAGCCTCGACGGTGACGGCCTACGCGGGCGTCGCGACGACACGCCTGCACGACGCCGTGGATGCTCTCGCGACCGCCGAGGGGCGTCTGCGGCAGGGAGCCGCGGCCGAGGCCGCCGCTGCGGGCCGCGCACAGTCGGCCGTCGAGTCGGCGTCTGCGGCGCGCTCGGCTGCCATGGTCGCTGCCAACGAGACGAACCTCGCCCTGCAGCGTGTTCGCGGCAAGATAGCGGCGCTCATCGCCGAGCAGGAGGCAGCAGCGGCGGCCGCCGCCCAAGCCCGAGCCGCCGCGGCCGCGGCCGCCGCTGCCCGCGCCGAGGCTGCGGCACATGCGCGTGCCCGTGCCGCCGCACTTGCCCAGCAACGACAGGCCGAAGCTGCGGCAGCCGCAGCAGCCTCCGTCGCTGCCGCGGCGGCCGGATCCGATCCGACGAGCACGGTGACACAGGCGAGCGCAGCGGCAGCAGTGAGCTCGGCGAGCGCCGCGAGCTCGACAGGGCAGCCTCCGATCGAGCCGCACGGTTCGAGTGCCGCCGGACTCGCGGCGGTGCAGTCGGCGGAGAGCTACCTCGGCGTTCCCTACGTCTGGGGCGGCTCGACGAGCGCCGGGCTCGACTGCTCGGGGCTGACGATGCTCGCATGGGCAAGCGCCGGCGTCGCGCTCTCCCACAGCGCCTGGTACCAGTACCAAGAGTCCGCCCACATTCCGCTCAGCGCGATTCGCCCCGGGGATCTGCTGTTCTACTGGTTTCCCAACGACGGGTCCCAGCCCGTCACGCATGTCGCCATGTACGTCGGGTCCGGTCCCTATGGCACGTCGACGATCATCCAGGCCCCAGAGCCTGGACAGGACGTCTCCTACGCTCCGATGTACTACTACGGGCTCGTCGGCGCGGGAAGGCCAGGGGGCTGAGGTTCATCGTGCAGCCGTGTGTCTGCTGGCCGCTCCGTGACATACGGACACCGGTTCGATGTCGCAAAGAGATGACCGTGGCGCGCCCGGCAGGGCTCGTGCCGACATCGCGTTCGGGCGGTCGTCGGCGTGCCGCCCCGCACCGCGCGCCGCGATCCGGCACCGGGCAAGCGTCCGAACCTGCGTGCGCCGGGCGGGCACCGGGTGTCGCGTCTCACCGGGACTTCCAAACGCGTGCTCGGAGATCGTCACTGTGACGTGCCAGCTCGAGGAGAGCATCCGGCCCACCCCCGCGACCAGGTCATGCGAGCGCATGACCTGTCGACAAAAGTTGCCTCTGAACAGGTATTTCGCCCCGTCGCTCGCCTACTCGTGGCGTGGTGACCGATCGACTACGATCGAGTCGGTTGCAACACCAGGAGAGGTGCGAGAGCGGCCGAATCGGGCTCACTGCTAATGAGTTGACCAGGGAAACCGGGTCCGAGGGTTCAAATCCCTCCCTCTCCGCGGAAGTCGACGTGGTGTATGGGTCTCCGTGGCAGTTGGACGTGGCGGTCGCCCGGATGGCTCGGCGACCACCCGTCAGTCTTGTCCCCTGAGGTGGTCCGACCGTGTCGGAGGCGTCGGCTTCGGCGAGACATTGGGCCAGCTAGAGGACCAGCTGGGCCGGGCCGGAGTCTCCGGTGTGGGCTTGGGCGACGCGGCTGGCCACCCGCTTCTGTCGTCACCAGCATCGCGAGCTGACGGCTGGTCTGGGTTGGAGGCTTCTCGTTCGCCCCAGCCCGGTGCGACAGGGGAGCCGGGCGTTGCCCAGCCTGCCACCTCGGTGGTCTGGCGTTGGGCGAGGAGGCCGAGCTGGGACGCGACGTCCGTCGCCGATGTGCCCTCTCGACGGCGTCCGTCCAGGTAGGCGAGAACGACCAGGGTCACCTCGACGGGCATCACGGCGATTGCCGCCACGTACGCGCCGAGCTGGCTCGCGACATCTCCAGCGAGCCCGGAATGGGGCACGAGCGACCCGGCGACGGCGCCGATCGGGATCGAGCACACGAGCGTCGCGATCTCGACGAGCAGAAGAGCCCCGAAGATCGACGGCCGCCGGCCCCGCACGAGCGCGGCCGAGCGGCGGAGAGCCGGGCCGGTTCGCGCACCCTCCAGGACGACGACGGGCATGACGACGAAGAAGTTGAGGTAAAGGACGATGCCCGGGATCACGAACAGCAAGAGACCGAGCGTGCTCAGCAGGCTCGCTGCGACACCCGCTGCGGCGACGAGCCGCCAGCGTGAGAGCGCCGCTGCGCAGGAGGCTCTCCAGTCCGGACGCCCTCCGACGAGCGCGCTCGCCGCAGCGTGCACACCGGCGGCCTGGGCGAGGAGCGACCCGACGACCACGGCGAACAACGCCACGACCTCGGCCAGGGTCGCCGAGCTGCTGGAGGGATGGGCCGACGCGTCGGAGCGTGCGACCCCGAGGGCAACGCTCCCGATGGCTGCGGTCGGAACGAGCACGACGGCGATTGCGGCGAACAATGCACGATAGTGCGCAAGTGCCGTCGTAAAGGCCCACGACGCGAGCTGCATCGCGCCGGGAGAGGACTGCGAACCGCTGTCGACTCCACGAGCCCACACGCTGGTCACCGTAACAGAGACACTGTCCTCGCCCGTTGGCGCGGCCCGCTAGGATGACTGGCCGGGTGCACGCGGCGGGCCGCTTCGGCGGGCTTTGCGTGGGTCCCTGCGCTCGTAGCTCAATTGGACAGAGCATCTGACTACGGATCAGAAGGTTGGGGATTCGAGTTCCTCCGAGCGCACCAGCTGAGCCCCTGCTCAGACCTATTGGAAGCCTCCTGATGAAGTCGGCCCCGCAAAGCCAGCATCTGGCTCGAACAGATCCTTGTCGAGTGTGCGTGGGCGACCGCGAAGCAAGGACGCCTACCTCCAGGCCCAGTTCTGGCGACTGGCTCGACGTGTCGGCAAGAAGCGAGCCGCAGTTGCCGTCGGCCACTCGATCCTTGCGATCGCCTGGCATCTCTTGAGCGACGGATGTGCTGACGAAGACCTTGGCGGCGACTTCTTCACCAAGCGAGACACCGATCGGGCGAGCCAGGGCGCTGTCGCGCAGCTCGAGGCTCTTGGCGACGACGACAGCCTCGCACAGGTGGCGGAAACCTCGGCGCTGACGTTCCGAGCAGGGCTTCGCCCCGCACCCTGACCTCGTAGCAAGGCAACTGGCCCGAGGATGGCTCCGCGATTCTCTTGTCAGGTTTGTGGGAGCTCCGGGCCAGATCGGATCGAGCCGAGGTGCGGTGTCGCGTCCGTGGTGAACATTGGGAGACCTTCGGTGAAGGCCGTGAGTAGATCGAGAGGGGTCATCGGCGGGTTGCGTCGTTTGGTGGCCATGGTGCGGATGGCTCCGACGGCTCCCGGAGGGTCTTGGTCGAGGGCGTAGGAGAGGAACTCGTCGGCGGCCTGGATCTCGATGTCGTACGGAGCGCAAGCAGCGACAGGGAAGTCCTTGAGCAACGCGACGGGCACGCGCCCGGGTGAGCCGTGATCCGGCGCGAGCCGCTCGCTGCGCGCTCGGTTGACTACCGCGCCGACATCGTCACGAAGTCGCGAGCCCACCACGGCTCGAAGAAGGTCCAGGGTCCTTGGACGGTTGCCGGTAGGAGCTTGCTCCCGTTCGACGGTGCGGCGAGCCCGCCTGGAGCCGGTGGCGCGTAGGTGGCGAGCACCGTCCAGTCGGGGTTGATGTCGAGCTGCATGGCGCGCACCGCTCCTGCTCGTACGAGGACCTGCGCGAGTTGCAGGGGGTCGAGTCCGGGTCCGGTGGCATAGACCAACGCGCCGTCGGCGGTGATCCCGATCCCCGAGCGCCACTGGCGCTCGACGCCAGGTACCGATGGCGCGCACGACGCCACACCACAGGTCGCGCCCCACGCCTGCCAGTCGGGGCTCGCCGCCGCACGCGTCGCGCGTCCGCCGGCGACGAGCAGAGTCAGGTTCTGGCGGACACTCGCGACGTCGCGGCTCATCGCGAGCCCCCTTCCCCATGCGCCGATGTCGACGCTGCCGCCGGAGTAGATCACGAGAGACGCTGCACCGGTACGCAGCGGGTCTACGAGATGGCTCTCGGTGTAGTAGCCCCCGCCGGCGGCCTTCATCATGAAGCCACCGTTGAACGCTGCGACGAGCGAGGCTGCCTGCGCAGGCTCCACCGGAGCCGTGTAGCGGTAGGGACCGCCTCCCGGGCTCAACGACCCCGAGTAGAGCCGAGCGGCCAGCAGGTGGGTGTCCATCCAGGCGACACCGACAGGCTGGGCCCCTCCCGGGGGGACGAGCGTCGTCTCGTCGACGGCGTGGACGCCGTCGACGAGACGACCGGCTCCACTCCAGCGTCCCGCTCCGGGCACCGAAGGGCCGGCGAAGGGCGTCAGCGGCGCAGGGCTCGGCAAGGGCTCGATGCGACGCTTAGTGGGCGCACGAAGACTGCCTGGTCGGTTCCCGGTCGTGCGGGCGAGCTGTGCGTGCGCGACGGCAGGGACGAAGGCGGCGACCGCGATGAACCTCGTCGTGCGAGCGAGGGATCGCCTCAGGTGCATCGTGGCCGTCGGGGCAGCGGCCTGCCAATCGGCTCGGGGAAGTCTGCCCAGCCGTCCACTGCACGGGGGCGGAGGTCCCCGACGCGGCCTTCGGCGGGCCACCTACCAGGCATAGGCTTCGGGCGCTGGCCCGCCTGGTCCTGGCCAGATCGCGTCCAGTCGGGCGAGGCTTTCCTCGTCGAGCGTGATACCGAGTGCCCGCTCGGCGGCGTCGAGCTGCTCGATGGTCCTCGGACCGATGATCGGGGCTGTCACCGAGGGCTGGTGGAGCAGCCACGCGAGCGCCACGTCGCCCGGAAGCTCGCCACGCTCGCGGCAGTATGCCTCGTAGGCCTCCACTTGGCTCCTCTGCTTCTCGAGGCGCGCCTTCACCTGGTCGCTCGCCCGTCTCCCCTCGGCTGCACCGCCGAGCACGCCGCCGAGCAGCCCGCCTGCCAGCGGGCTCCAGGGCAGGACGCCGAGCCCGTAGTCTGCGCTCGCGGGAAGGACTTCGAGCTCGACTGTCCGGTCGGCCAGGTTGTACAGCGACTGCTCGGACACGAGGCCGAACGAATGCCGCGCGCGAGCCGCTTCCTGGGACTTCGCGATGTGCCAGCCGGCGAAGTTCGACGAGCCGACGTAGATCACCTTGCCCTGCGCGACGAGCGTGTCCATCGCTTGCCAGATCTCCTCCCACGGCGAAGTCCTGTCCACGTGGTGCATCTGGTAGAGGTCGATGTGGTCCGTCTGGAGGCGTCGGAGCGAGTCCTCGCAGGCCTGACGGATATGCAGGGCGGACAGGCCACGATGGTTCGGGGCGTCGCCCATCGTGTTGTAGACCTTCGTCGCGAGCACGACGCGCGACCGATGGTCACCTCTCGCGAGCCAGCGCCCGACGATCTCTTCGGTTGCGCCACGCCCTCCGTAGACGTTCGCGGTGTCGAAGAAGTTGATCCCGTCCGCGAGCGCCTTGTCCATGATCGCGTGCGACTCGTCTTCGGGTGTTCGCGGACCGAAGTTCATCGTGCCGAGGCAAAGTCGGCTGACCTCGAGCCCGGTCCTGCCAAGGTGTGTCGTGTCCATAGGGCATCCTTTCTAATTTCGTGCATCTAGCTCATGTGGGGCGTGGCCTGTCGCGCTCCGGACTTGTTGGACGACGACCACGTCAGCCGACGCCGGTCGACAGCCGGGTCACGGCTGGTCGATCACGACGATGTCGAATCTCTCGAACAGCGACTCGAAGCCAGGACCTTGTGGCGACGCGCACATCACGCCGCACAGCAAAGGCCGCCCCGGCTCGAGGTAGGCGACGCGGACGAGCTCGGGACCGTCCAGTACGTACCGTACCTCGACGCAGTCGCCCGATCGCGTCAGCTCCACCGTAAGGCGCTCGGGCAGCTCTGGTGGGCTCACGATCGACCAATCCGAGAAGTCTCGAGTCACGACGGTGCTCATACGCCGCATCCCGTCGACGTACTCGATCCCGCATTTCAGCCATTCGGTCTCGCTCGCGCGCAGCATGAGGCCAGCCTGGTCGTACTGCGACGCGAACGTACCCGTGAACGTCGCGGTCACCTTGACGTCGCCAGCTACCTCCCGGCCGAACACATGCCCGTCGTCCTTGACAAAGCCATAGTGGGTGTGGCGCCAGAAGTCGGTTCCCTCGCTACTTCGTACGTGGAGACCGTCCGCGTCGACGGACCACTGCGCGGGCGGGTTGAGCCAGGAGCAACCATCCCACGTGCTCGGGCTCATGCGGGTCGCCCCGACGGTGTGGGCGCCTTTGCCGCCGTGACCTCACGACCGAGGAGCGTGGCGACGGTCGAGTCGTCCGACGACGCGAGGCCAGCGACCTCGCCGAGTCGGTAGAGCTGCTCGGCAGCTGCTGCAACTGGCAGGGCAACGCCGGCTTGCCGGCCGGCCTCTGCAACGATGCCCATGTCCTTGACGAAGATGTCGAGCCGCGAAAGCACCTCGGGCGATCCTCCGGCGAGTGCCTCGACGATGCGAGGGCCACGGTTGGCGAGCATGAACGACGACGCAGCCCCCGCTGCCAGCGCGTCGAGGGCTGAGGTCGGGTCGATCCCGAGACCGCGCGCGAGGGCGAGAGCCTCGGCGGCTGCGGCGATATGGACGCCGCACAGCAGTTGGTTGACTGCCTTCATGGCCTGTCCGTCGCCTGGTCGATCACCCACGACCACCACGCTCGAGGCAAGCAGGTCGACGACGGTGCGAGCGGCAGCGACGGTCTCGCCGTCCCCTCCGAGGAGCATGAGGAGGTCCCCCGAGGCTGCGCGCAGGGGACCTCCGCTGACCGGTGCGTCGAGGAGCCGGACGTCGTGACGCGCACAGCGGGCCGCCACGTCCTGCGCACCTGGAGCGCCGATCGTGCTCGTGAGGACGACGACAGCACCCGGGTCGAGCGCGTCGATTGCCCCGCCAGGCCCGAACAGGGCCGCCTCGACGTCTGCGAGGGTCCGGACGGCGACCACGACGATTCCTGCACCTGCCGATGCAGCGGCAGGCGTCCCGGACGGCATCACCCCTGCCGCGCGCGCCTTGCCGAGCGAGGAGTCGAGTGGATCGAAGCCGGCGACGTCGGCGTGCGGCACGAGCCGCGTCGCCATCGGCAGTCCCATGGCACCGAGCCCGAGGACGGCGATGCGGCTGCCGCGAGCGTCGGGCCGAGGGGGTCCGGGGCGTGGTGTCGCGAGCGGAGCTGTCGGGGTCGTCGTGGGATTCCTCCTTGTCACGTCACGCGTCCGAGAAGGCGCGTGATCCTGGATGCTGCTTCTGCGACCGCCCTGCGGCCGGCGTCGAGTGCGCCGGCGACATCGTCGCCCCGCCGTGCAGCTGGCAGCGCCGCCACCAGCGCGTCGAGGAACGCGCGGCGCAGCTCGGCGTTGACGTTGACCTTCGCGACGCCGAGATCGAGGCATGCAGTCAGCGTCTCGTCGGCGAGGCCGCTTGCCCCGTGGAGCACGAGCGGGATGTCCGTGGCCGCGCGGAGCAGGGCGAGGCGGTCGAGGTCGAGCTCGGGTGGGACCGGCGCGAGCCCGTGGACGTTGCCGATCGCGACGGCAAGCGCATCGACGCCAGTCCTTCTCACGAATTCTGCAGCCTGCTCCGGATCGGTCATCGCCGCCGCCGGTGCCTGACGAGAGACGTCTTCGTCACCGGCTATCCCGCCGAGCTCGCCCTCGATCCACGAGCCTCTGCGGTGCGCGAGCTCTGCGGCAGCTGTCGTGAGCGCGACGTTGTCCTCGAAGTCGAGGTGCGAGCCGTCGACCATGACAGAGCTGTAGCCGAGGTCGAGGCACGTCCCGATCTCCGCGAGCGAGCGGCTGTGATCGAGGTGGACGCCGACCCGGGCCTCGGTGTCGCGGGCGAGATCGAGCGCGAGGCGTGCGAGCGGGAGCAGCCCGGCGTGGCGGAAGGCGCTCGATCCTGCCTGGAGCATCACCGGGAGCCCGGTGCTCTCCGCCGCCTGCACGATCCCCTGGGCCGTCTCGAGGTTGTAGGCGACGAGCCCCGGCACCGCCCGGTGGTTCGCCGCAGCCGCGAGCACGACTGCCTCGGTGTCGGGGAGGATCACGGCGCACCGCGTAGCGTCGAGACGACCGAGACGAGAGCGTCGTCGTCTCCGACGTTACCGGCGAAGACGACGAAGGGGACGTGCCCGTGTCCGTCGTCGGTCACGGGGTCGTCGGTCACGGGTTCCCACAGTGACACGATCCCCGGGAGCAGCGTGCCTCGTACCCACGCCCGGCGGATGCCGAGCCCTGCGGTGGCGATGTCGCTCGACGTGATGCCACCCTTTGCGACGACGAAGCCTGGTCGGACGCGTCTCGTGACGCCTCGGACGAGATCGACGAGCGACGCGGACACCGACCGGGCGATCGCAAGGCTGGTAGCCGGGTCAGGACCTATCAGCACCTCCCTGCTCGTGCTCACGACCACGTCCGAGGAGCGGAGCGCCGTGAGGACCGCGTCAGTCGCCGACGCGATCTCCGCTGCTCGTCGCTCGGGGTCGAGCAGTCTGGCGACGTCGAGCTCGATCGCCTCGACTTCGCCACGTCGGAGGAGCGCCGACAGTTGACGCGTCGACTGCGCGACGTGCGAGCCGACCACGACGAGCCCGTGCGGGCTCGAGGCAGCGAGCCCGTCTCTGCCGTCCTCGCCGTCTGAAAAGGCGGCGCGTCTGCCGCGCTGCGATGACGGCTGCCGGATGGCCGCGATCTCCGACGGTGTGAGCGGGGCTCGGGCCTCGAGGCCCGCGCGAGCGCGGACAAAGGAGGGCCCGACCCGGTAGAGGAGCACGCGCCCTGCCTCTTCGACGCGGATCGCGGCGAGCGCGAGCACGCGCAGGTCGTCGTCGCACAGCGCGTCGCAGACGACGGGACGGCGGTTGCGCACTGAGTCGAGGATCGCCGCCACCGCTTCGACGCCACCGGCGCGGAGATCCTCGAGCGTGACTCTCGGGATGTCGGCAGCACGCCACCTGCCGTGAGTCTTCTCCTCGACGTAGGCGCGTAGCTCACTCGAGACGTAGCCAAACGTCGCGTCCTTCGCGAACTCGCTCTCGCCGACCGGCAGGGCCGTGCCACCGGTCCGCAGCCAGTGGACCGAGTCGACTGTGACGCGACCGCCCTCGACGTACGCCGGCGCGACGACGATACCGTCGACGTCGATCCCCGCGTGCTGCTCGAGTGTCTCCGCGATGACGTCGGTCTCGAGAGGGAAATGCCCGCGGAGGGTCGAGTCGCTCCTCGACACGACCACGAAGCGCGCGTGCTCGACTCCCGCCGCCTCGACGAGGGCACGGACGACGTCTCGGTCGCGCTCTTCGGCATCGCCGGCGTCGAGGCTCCGGGTGTTCGTCAATATGTAGAACGCCGGGGCGTCCTGGCGCAGAGCCCAACGGATGTCCTCGACGCTCCAACTCGTGAGGACGGGCACTCCAGCGACGGTCTGCGTGCCCGTCGGATCGTCGTCGAGCACGACGATCCGACGGGCCGATCGTCGGACTGCTGCGGCGACGTCCTCGACCAGGATCTCCCGCACCGGAGGCAGTCCGGCGAACGGGTCACCACCAACTCGTGCTCGGCCGTCGACGCCCGTCATCGCCCTACGCCCGTCGAGCGACGGTCGTCGCAGATCTTTCGACGATCTCGAGGACATGTCTGGGGCGGCGTCGCCGCGTGACGCTCTTGCTCTCCATCGTGCGCCCCTCCCGACACTCTCGCGTCGCCGTGTAGAATGGAAACATAGTTCCGATCCATGAGCCCACGCGACCGGTCTGGTGACGTGGGGGTGGCCCGGTAGCGGGCGACGATGATCGGTTACGCGATCCGCCGGCGAGCCTCAGGGCGCGGGCCGCAGCCCGTGCGTGACCTCGGTGTGGTCGTCTTCGTCACGACGACAGCGTCGTTGCCGGTCTTCCTCGTCGGGACCCTTGCCGTCGAGATCAGGCATACGCTGCATTTCGGGACGAGCGCGCTCGGCCTGGCGGTCAGCCTCTACTACCTCGGAGCGGCCGGCGGCTCGGTGCCGCTCAGCCGGTTGACCGAACGCGTCGGCGGCGTCCGGGTGATGCGCGTGGCGAGTGTGGTCGAAGCGTTTCTCCTCGTGGGAATCGCGATGTTCGCGAGCTCCTGGACGGGGCTCCTCTCTCTGCTCTTGCCGTGTGGGATCGCGAGTGCTGCGATCGCTCCCGCGACGAACCTGTTCCTGGCGCGGCGGGCGCCGGTGCACCGCCAGGGGCTTGCGTTCGGCGTGAAGCAGGCAGCTGTCCCGCTCGCGTCGCTGCTCGGCGGGCTGGCGGTGCCGGCGGTCGCGTTGACGCTCGGTTGGAGATGGGCTTTCGCGATCGCCGCAGCGCTCGCCTGCCTGGCGAGCGCGGTCGTGCCGGCTCCGCGGGCCGCGATCGCCCGACGCCAGCACGGCGGCGGAGGCGACAGAGAAGGAGTCCGGACGGTTCCGCTCGTCGTGCTCGCCGCCGGGCTCGGGCTCGGCATGTTCGCCGCGAGCGGCCTCGCGGCCTTCCTCGTGTCGGCTGCGGTCGCCGACGGCTTCGGAAAGGCGGCGGCGGGCCTCGTCGCTGCCGGGGCCGGAGCTGCTGCCGTGATCGTCCGGATCGCGACCGGTGAGCTCGCCGACCGACGCGGCGGGCGCCACTTCCCCGTCGTTGCGGCCATGCTCGCCGCCGGTGCGGTCGGCTACGCGCTTCTCGCGCTCGGATCGGGCACGCCGGCACACTGGCTCCTCGTGCCGGCCTCGGTTCTCGCGCTCGGCGCCGGGTGGGGTTGGAACGGATTGTTCAACTTCGCCGTCGTGCGTTCGCATCGCCACGCGCCAGCGCGAGCGACAGGCATCACCCAGGTGGGCGGACGGCTTGGTGGTGTGCTCGGACCCTTGAGCATCGGTTTCCTCGTCGCCCACTCCTCGTACACGGTCGCGTGGGCAGCGACGGCGGTCGCAGCCATCGCCGGCGCGGCGACGATGCTCGTCGGTCGGCACCTGCTGCGCGGTTCCGCCGTGACGCCGGCGAGCTGACGGGTCGTCGGCGTCGCCGATCCAGCCTCCCTGTTGCCATGCAGGCGAAGCGCCGGGTCGCGCCCAGCCACTACGGTCACGTCGGGCCGGCGACGTGCGCGGGCGGTCGTGCTGTGCCACGCCGGTCTGGGCGTGACGTCGACGAAGGAGGCAGCAGTGGACGATGCACTCGAGACGATCCGGACGTGCCGGGTCGTTGCGGTGTTGCGAGCGGGCGAGCCGACCCACCTCGGTCGTGTCGCGGGCACTCTCGTCGCGGCTGGGGTGCACGCAGTCGAGATCGCCCTCACGACACCTGGTGCGCTCGCTGCTCTCGAGGCCTTTGCGGCGACCGCTCCTGCTGCAGCCTGTCTCGGCGCCGGCACGGTGCTCACCGCCGAGCAGGCCCGCGCCGCGATCGACGCGGGTGCGCGCTATCTCGTCACGCCGGCCGTCGTGCCCGAGGTGATCAGGGTCGGGATCGAGCGCTCGATCCCCGTGCTCGCCGGCGCGCTCACCCCGACGGAGATCCTCGCAGCGCACAGGCAGGGCGCGAGCATGGTCAAGGTCTTCCCCGCGGCTCTCGGCGGGCCTGCCTACCTCCGGCTCGTGCGAGATCCGCTGCCTGACGTGCCGCTCGTGCCGACTGGTGGGGTGCATCTCACCGATGCTGCCGAGTACCTCGCGGCCGGTGCGGTCGCGGTCGGCACGGGGAGCCAGCTGACTGGCGACGCACTCCGCGGGGGGGATCTCGACGCCCTCACCGCGCGCGCCGAGATGCTCGTCGCAGCCGTCGCCACAGCTCCCCGTCGGAGCTGACCGGCGTGCCTGAGGGTCGTGCTGGCGCACGTGGCACCCCGGTGCGCGGCGTGCAGGCAAGGCTGTCTAGATGAGCGACCTCGTCACCCTCGGTGAGACGATGGCGCTGCTTTCCGCTCCCCGGATCGGGCGCCTACGCGACATGGCGCACCTCGACCTCGGGGTTGCGGGCGCGGAGTCCAACGTCGCGATCGGGACCGTGCGCCTGGGCTACAGCGCCTCGTGGATCGGTCGGGTCGGAGCCGACGAGCTCGGCGCCCTCGTCCTTGCGACGTTGCGCAAAGAGCAGGTCGACGTGGCGGGAGGCGTCGTCGACGACGCGGCCCCGACTGCCCTCATGGTCAAGGAGCGCAGGATCGGTGACCTCGTCCGGGTGAGCTACTACCGTGACGGCTACGCCGGCTCGCACCTTTGCCCCGCGGACGTCGACGACCGGCTCGTCGCGACGGCGCGCGTGCTCCACGTGACCGGGATTACACCGGCGTTGAGCAGTTCGGCACGCGCCGCGGTCGACCACGCGATCACGGTCGCGCGCGCTGCCGGTGTGCTCGTCGCGTTCGACGTCAACTACCGTTCGGCGCTCTGGAGGCCGGACGACGCGGCGCCGGTGCTCCGTGCACTCGCCAAGCGCGCCGACATCGTGTTCGCTGGCGAGGACGAGCTCGAGCTGATCGACCCGGCCCGCGCGGGTGACGGGGGCGGCTCGACGGCCGGGCATGGAACAGCGGTGGCGGTCGACCCTGCTCGCAGCCGCGCGGACGTGGAGGCCGCGCTCCGGATCTCCGGCGGTGCGCGGCGCACCGTCGTCGTCAAGCGCGGGGCAGCCGGCGCCACCTCCTTCGGTCCGGCCGGGACCGTCGACGAGCCGGCCATGCCGGCCGTGGCGGTCGACCCCGTCGGTGCAGGTGATGCCTTCGTCGCGGGCTATCTCGCAGCTCTGCTCGACGGCGAGGACGAAAGGGGCCGGCTCGTGCTCGGCTGCCGTGCCGGAGCCTTCGCCGTCAGCGTGGTCGGGGACTACGAAGGGCTGCCGAGCCGGGCTGACCTCGCCCTTTACGACCGTGGAGCGGGGACGACTTTCCGCTGAGCGTCCTGAGGCGCGGAGCCGCCTCGATACGTTCGGTCGACGAGCTCACGTCCACGACGTGCAGCTAGATCGGCGGGTTCACCAGGACGCTCAGGCAGCGAGTCGGTAGGGCGAACTGCGATGTGGGTGCGCAAAGCGCAGGTGCGCCGCGATCGCCCCGCTCGAGACGGCTGCCCATCCGCACCAGACGGACGCGAAGCCGTCGACCGTCAGGCGGGCGATCACGACGATGGCCAGGAGGTTCACGAGGCCGAAGATCACGACGTGGCGATCACCGGAGAACAGCAGCGCACCGCAGACTGCGACGACGTAGCAGACGATGACGGCCAGGGCATCTCCCATGTGCAGCGAATAGGCGATGTGGTAGGGCCGGATGCTGGCACTGAAGCCGTCTCGTACCATGGCGTGCGCGAGGATGCCTGCCACGGCCAGTCCGAGCGCGACGAAGGGGGCCATCGACCACTTGCGGCGGCGGGTGGGCTCGAAGGCGAGGACCGCTGCCGGCACGAAGATCGGCAGCACGACGAAGGCCACGAGAAGGTAGATCCACACGGCAACGTGCTCGACGCCGTGCGGCACGTGCCCCTGGAGGCCGAGCCAGACCAGCGACTCGTCGAGCTGGTGCGCGGCGAGCAGGAGAGGAAGCGCAGCGATCGCGACGTGCCCGTGACGCTTTTGCACGTGGCGCAACGCATCGATGCCGATCGCCGCGATGACGGCTCCCCCGACAAGGTCGGCTTCGGGGGAGAAGCACACACCGGCAACCTAGCGTCCTGCATCGGCCCACGCCGTGCCGGCCTGGCGGTCACGCGCCACGGCGACCGCTTGAGCTTGGCTTCTCTCGCGTCGTGAATGTGACATTCGGCCCATGATCGACGACCGTGGTCCGCCCTAGGCTGCGACATGCAGCAACTGCGGGTCGCGACGGCGGGTCGCGCTCTTCCCCAAATAGCCGACAGGTGCAGGTAAGTTGTCGTACTCACGGAGTAGGTCGTTCTGCCGAAGGGGAGGGTGATGAGCGAGACCGCACCAGGCTCCCCCGTCGCGACGGGGGAGAGGTCACGAGTCGACGATCTTGTCGTCGGTGTCGTGAGGGAGCGGTGGCCCCGAGAGCGCCGCGTCGCAGTCGTGCCAGACGACGTCCCGCGTCTCGCCAAGGCGGGGATGACGGTGGCGGTCGAGGCAGGGGCCGGCGCTGCGGCGTGGATGACCGACGACGCTTACCGCGCTGCCGGGGCAGCCGTCGTGACCCTCGACGAGCTGGTCGCTCGCGCCAGGATCGTCGTGACCGTCCGCAAGCCTTCCCCGGAGCTGCTCGCCAGCCTCCGCGCGGGGCAGGCGGTGCTCGGCCTCCTCCAGCCTCTCACGGATCTCGATCTCGTGCGCCAGCTAGCCGAGCGCGGTGTCACGGCGATCAGCCTCGACGGGCTGCCGCGTACCCTCAGTCGGGCACAGACGATGGACGCCCTCACCTCGCAGGCGAACATTGCGGGGTACAAGGCTGCTCTCGTTGCCGCCGACAGCTTCGGGCGGTTCTTCCCCCTCCTCATCACCGCGTCGGGGACGTCGAAGCCCGCGGATGTCCTCGTGCTCGGCGCAGGAGTCGCCGGCCTGCAGGCCATGGGGACTGCCCGCCGTCTCGGTGCCCTCGTCACCGGCTACGACGTGCGACCCGAGACCAAGACCGAGGTCGAGTCCGTCGGGGCGCGGTTCCTCGTGCTGGAGACCGCCGTGTCAGGGTCGGGATCGGGCGGCTATGCCCGCGAGCTCACCGCCGAGGAGCAGGCGGCACAGCAGCGGCAGCTCGACAGCCATGTCGCACGCCGCGACGTCGTCATCACGACCGCTCAGGTGCCGGGACGGCGGCCACCGCTTCTCGTGACGTCAGCGGCCCTCACGTCGATGCGGCCGGGTACGGTCGTGGTCGACGTCGCTGCGAGTGCCCTCGGTGGCAACGTCGAGGGCTCCGTGGACGGCGAGACGATCGTGACGCCTGGTGGCGTGACGATCGTCGGGGCGGGCAACCTCCCGGCCGAGGTGCCGGGTGCCGCCTCTGCGGCCTACTCGCGCAACGTCTGCGCCCTGCTCGACCACGTCGTCCGCGACGGGAACCTATCGGTCGAGCTCGACGACGAGATCCAGGCGGGCGTCGTGGTGACCCACGGCGGCGCCGTCGTCCATCCGGCGGTGGCAGCCCTCGCCGGTGACCCGACTTCGGGAGCACGTCCGTGACCAGCAACCTGCTTGCCGATATCAGCATCTTCGTCCTCAGCCTGCTCGTCGGCTTCGAGGTGATCAGCAAGGTCCCGTCCACGTTGCACACGCCGCTCATGTCTGCCGCGAACTCGATCCACGGCATCGTGTTCGTCGGGGCGATGCTGACTGCTGCCCAGGCTCACGACACCGTCGGATACGTGCTCGCATTCGTCGCCGCCACCTTCGCGGCGATGAACGTGGTCGGCGGCTACCGCGTGACGGGACGGATGCTCAAGATGTTCCGTCGGGCGCCTGCGCCCGTGCGCCGAGATCCAGAGGACGCAAGCAGCGGAGGGACGACGACGCCGTGAGCACGATCGAGATCGTCACCTCCCTGGCCTACCTCGTCGCAGCGGTCGGCTTCGTTGTCGGCCTCCACCTTATGAACTCCCCGGCCACGGCGCGCAAGGGGAGCCAGCTCTCCTCGATCGGCATGGTCGTCGCTGTGGCGGCGACAGTCGCGAAGCTCGCGGACAACGGCGGGATCACCGGAACCGGTTGGGCCGTCCTCGCCGGCGGGACGGTGCTCGGCGGGGTCGTCGGCCTCTGGTCGGCCGACACCGTGAAGATGACTGCCATCCCCCAGCTGGTCAGCATCTTCAACGCGGTCGGAGGTGGCGCCGCGGCACTGCTCGCTGTCGCCGACTTCGTCCGCATCATCGGCACCACGAACCCGTCGATCCCCGCGCGTGTGATGGTGCCGACGGTCCTCGACGTGATCATCGGAGCCATCACCTTTACCGGCTCACTCCTCGCGGCAGGCAAGCTCCAGGGCTGGGTACCGGGCCAGCCTCTCGTCTTCCCCGGTGTGCGGGTCGTCAACGCCATCCTCGTCGCCGTCATGCTCGGCGGCGGCTCGTACCTCGTCTCCGGCTCCCACAGCGGATGGGTCCTCCTGGTGGTCCTGGTGGCATCGCTCGGCTTTGGCGTGACGATGGTCATGCCGATCGGCGGGGCGGACATGCCCGTCGTCATTTCGCTGCTCAACGCCCTCACCGGCACGGCAGTGGCCATGGCCGGGTTCGTGATCGACAACACGGCACTGATCATCGCCGGAGCGCTGGTCGGTGCCTCGGGTGCGATCTTGACCAAGCTGATGGCGGACGCGATGAACCGCTCGATCGCGAACATCGTCGTCGGCGGGTTCGGCACGGGCGACACCGGTGGCGTCGTGGCCGCGACCGGCGGCGAGGTGCGCCAGATAGCGGTGGCCGACGCTGCGATCCAGCTCGGCTATGCGGCGAAGGTCATCATCGTCCCGGGTTACGGCCTCGCCGCTGCCCAGGCCCAGCACGAGGTCGCCCAGCTGGCTACGGAGCTCGAGAAGCGTGGCACCGAGGTCAGCTTCGCCATCCACCCGGTCGCCGGCCGGATGCCCGGGCACATGAACGTCCTGCTCGCGGAAGCGAACGTCCCCTACACGGCACTCCGAGAGATGGACGAGATCAACCCGGAGTTCCCCCAGGCCGACGTGGCGTTGGTCATCGGAGCGAACGACGTCACCAATCCTGCAGCCCGGCGACCCGGCACGGCCATCTCTGGCATGCCGATCCTCGACGTCGACAAGGCGAAGCACATCATCGTCGTCAAGCGCTCCCTCGGGCACGGCTACGCGGGGATCGACAACGAGCTCTACACCGACCCGCACACCGACATGCTGCTCGCCGACGCGAAGGCCGGGCTCACCGAGCTGGTCGCCGCGATCAAGTCGTTGGACGCGTAGCCGGTAGGTATCGATGATGTTGCGATACGCGGACATCTCCCTTCCTGCCGTTGACATCCGTCGCCCAGAGGCGCACGATGTACTCAGTCCCGAAGGCCTGAGCCAAGGGGCAGGAAACTTCCAGAAAACGTGCAAGAAAGGAGAGTCGGCGTGAGAACGTATGACTCGTCCGAGGAGGAAGGTCCACCGGACTGTTGAGGCCCGGACCAAGGTCCGGGCGTCGTCAGAAGCTTCGCAGTGTGCTAGTCGGCGACACGAGTCATCAAAGGCCGTCAGGAGCGTGTGCTCGATCACGGCACAGACTTCGAAGAGCTCTCTCCGAGTTCGCGTTCGCTTAGGCAGTGCGCGTGCGCAGCTGGGATGGTGCATGAGCACAGTGCATCGTCCATATTCATCACTGATGCGACAGAACGGGCCAGCGCCGAGCTGGTCCGTTCTCGCGTCTGGGAACGACAGCGGCAACGAGCGCCGGGCACTGCGTGAAGGACGTCTGGTCGGCGTGCACGGTGGGGGCGTGCACGGTGGGACAGTGCGAGGAGCGTGGGTCACGACCTGGCCAGCGTGACCTTCGGAGATCAAATCTCCGAAGGTCGGCCGTGACCAGCGCATTCTGCCGGTCGCGGTGCTCGCGACGTACCGCCACGCACGACGCCACAGAGAAGGCGGCAGCCAAAGCTCGGGCCGAGGCGGAGAAGCAAGCCAGAAGCGTCGACAAGGCGGCCGAGGTCAACCTGGCTGTCTCGGTCACCAGGGCGACATCGGGGTCACCGGCAAGCGGTCGCTGCACGCCGTCAGCCACACCTGCGCAAGCTCGGGAGCCAGTGGGTGGTTGGCGGGTTGCGGCCCGGGCTCCTCGTCGTGGGATCTGCGCTCGGGGGTACCTGGTATCGGTCCGCGCGCCGGATCACGCATCTTGGCCGGCACCGGCACCGGCACCGGCACCGGCTTCGCGGACGGCGGCAAGCTTGCCTTCTACGAGGTCGGCGTCTCCGAAGAAGCTGCCGGATCCCCTTTGCAAGAAGATGGGGACAACCCGCGGTCTGGAGTGTGTGACCGGACGGGACGCGTCAGAAGTGCGAAAGTGAACCGCCAGCCGGCACACCACGGCGCGCTCCCGTGGCCAGCACGAGCTCGGGGACGCCCGGATCCCTTCGGCGTTCCGACGTCGGGCGTCTGCTCGCAAGGCCCGCCGGGGTGGCTCGCCGAGCGCCGCACCCATCGCGACGCCCGGCATGGCCCGTTCTCCCCGCTACGCCGTCCAGGTGAAGGTCACCGACCCGTCACCCCCGGACGCCGGAGCGGCGTCGGGGACGATCGCCCCGCCGGCGCCGCCGTTGGCGGCGCGCCCGACTTGCGTCACCGTCACGCTGAACACGCCGGAAACTCCGTTGCCGAGGAGGCCCGACCCGCCCCCGCCCCCGGCGCCGGCACCGTTGGATTGCGTCCCGGAGCTGCCGCCGCTCTGGCCACCACCACCACCACCTTGGTAACCGCCACCACCGCCTCCCCCGCCGGATTCACTGCCGCCTCCTCCGATGCCATTGGTGCCAGCAGAGCCGGATACAACGCCGGTGCCGCCGCCGCCAGGAGTGCTCTGGCTGCCCCCGGCGCCTCCCGTCGCCCCGAAGACGTCCTCGCCGTAGCCCCCGAACCCAGCAGCACCGGGCCCGCCGTCACCGCCGTTGCCGGTGCCGTCGTAGCTGCCCACTCCGCCCCCGCCGCCCCCGCCGGCGACCAGGATAAAGGCGCCACCGCTAACCTCGAGGGCGGTCGCGCCGCCCCCG
>Ga0078972_1007814_pt1 | contig 23274 bp, 26 predicted proteins | sample YelNatPaOPGAMG01_FD_67568 | JGI IMG/M metagenome (GOLD analysis project Ga0078972, IMG submission 67568) | Hot spring thermophilic microbial communities from Obsidian Pool, Yellowstone National Park, USA - OP-RAMG-01 (SPADES assembly) (version 2) | ecosystem: Environmental > Aquatic > Thermal...
AAACTAAAAACTGGAAGGTTTCATCATATGAATGGTTTAAGAGAGAAGACCTTCTTGATGTACCTTTAGTTTTTACAGATGACAAAACTGAATTTTCTTTATTTTCTAATTCGTTAAATGATATCCCAAAAATTCTTTTGAATGATTCCTGCGAAATTGAAGAAAATATAGGAATAGAAGAAATAAATTTTACCACAAGCTGTGTAGGTAAACCTCATATTATCAGTATTTCTTATTTCCCAAACTGGAAAGTTGAGGGAGCAAAAAAGATTTATCTTGTCTCTCCTTCTTTTATGCTCGTGGTACCAAATCAAAAGAATGTGCGACTTTATTATGATGAAACTCTAGCTGATTTATTAGGAAAGTTTTCAAGTTATTTTGGAATTTTACTGATTATTTTAATAATCCTTTCACGAAACAAAAAATTCAAAAGATTTATTCCGCGATATATTGCATCTTGAAATATGTTGAACCTACTTTTTCTTACATCATAAACTTCAACTGGGATTTCTGTTATCCTTAAATTTTCCTTTTTGAGAAAATATACGAGCTTTATCACATAAAAAGTGCCTCTATCAATCGCGTCTAACTTATCAATTATATGATCTTTTCTGTATCCCTTGGCTCCAATCGAATAATCTGAAAATTCTAAACCCAGAAATATCTTTACTAAAAAGATGAAGATGTTGCTCATCATTTTTCTGTAAAAAGGTCTTTTTTGTTTACCCATTTTTGATCCTATAACCATTGAGTTATTTTTTAACAATTCCAGACATTTAGGAATGAAATATTCAAAATTTGTACTTAAGTCCATGTCAAGAGAAATAAGGTTGTTGAAAGAAGAAACTTCTACCATTTTTTTGAAAGCAAAACCAACACTTCTGCTTTCAGGAATAGATAAAAACTTTACTTTTTTTGGAAATTGTGATTGAAGTTTTTTTCCTAGATTTGGCGTGTTATCTGTTGAACCATTATCACAAAGAAGTATTTCATAAGGAAATTTTAACTTGTTGAGAAATTTTATCAGTCTTTTTGTATTTTTAACTAAGATTTCTTCTTCATTGTAAACTGGAATCATAATTGAAATGCCTTTTTTCATAAACACCTATTATTTAGAATGTTGTTAAGAAATAAATCTATAATTTCACAAAATACCGATTAGATGAAAAACAACAAAATTTACAATGTAATTTTTCTCGTATTCATAATAATTTTTCTTACTTATTCATTATTTGATATAAATGAACCATTAAGTAATGCACACCCTGGTTTTATTACTGGTCAATATAGTGAATATGCCATTAATTATCTTAAACTAGGTTATCTGAAAACAAAATTAGCTCAATTATGGAATACTGGTAGTTTGGAAACAGGGAAAGAAAAATATGAAGTATATGTTCATCGCCCTATAGGCACCTCTCTCCTTATCTCTTTTGGGTTTCTAATTTTTGGGTATCATGAATGGGCAGCAAGACTAGTTCAAGTGTTATTCAATCTTGGTACACTCATCTTTATTTTTCTTATAACTAAAGAATTGTGGAACAAAAAAACTGCAGTTTATGCTCTTTTCTTTTTAGTTTTTTCTCCAATGTTCTTTTACATGAGAAATCTTATATCGCCAGATGCCATAGCAATATTTTTCATCTTAAGTACAATTTACTTCTATGTTAAATGGATAAAATATAAGAAAAAGAATTTTTTCTATTACTTGATTTTAATTTTTATTGCTGGTACAATTGTTGACTGGAGTGTAAATTTTGTTGTTCCTGTGATAATTTTACACTATTTTTTATTCTACAGAAAAAATAATAATAGAAAAATATTATTACTTGTACCATTAGCCATCCTTATGTTTTCCTTAAATATTTTTCATATTTTCTTGGTAAGTGGTAATTGGGGACTTTCTGACCTATACAAAATCATGCTCTTCAGGCTCAATCTAAGTGAAGAATCTAAAGGTTATGGTATTACATTGATAGGACTTATGCAACACTTTTATCGAGATTTCAATTATTTTTATACACCTGTTCTTTTCTTTCTTTTTATTCTTTTCTTATTGTCCTTTATAAAAAATATAGGAAAAGTCATGTGGAAAGAAAGTCTCATCATTCTAACTTTTTTGAGTATGTTGGGTTACCTTTTCATATTTAGCAACATATATTGGATACATGATTTTTTAATCTTGTTTGTTTTACCAACAATCCCTATCTCAGGAGCTATAATGGTAGAAAAACTTGAAAATATAAAACTATTTAAAGGCTCATTAAAACCAATCAGTTATATTCTTATCGTGATTTTGTTAATTACCTTTTTGATTTATTCTTACAATTCCATAATCAAGATTTATAGAGGAAATTCAGAAGTTTCAGATATAGTAGGATTTCTTTCTAAAAACAAAAAAGACCTCATTATTTCTTTTTGGGAACACCCACAAAATTTTCAACTAAAATTTTATTTAGAGGGAAAAAAGGTCTACTATGCTAGAGATATTGAAACCTTTAAAGAAATAATAAACAAAAATGAAAATGTTGGACTTTTCATAGAAAAAGAAAGTGATCCTTTAGATCAAGAGTTTAAAAACTACCTTGTAAATAACTTCCCTTCTTTAAAATTTAAAGAATACACAGTTTTCTTTCTAAAAAAATAATCTCGCTTTTTGTAATTTTATTCAATAAAATCACATCTTCTTTAAAATGTAAATATGGTCCTTTTCAAAAATTTTAGAATAAGTTTCATTCATTAATAATTTTTCAATTATTTCGCTTCTTTCAAATTCATTTGGCGTATCATCAAGCAAAATATAATCTACATCTTTTGTTGGTGTTGGTGGAGTAAAATTACCTAATTCTGCACCCCAATAAGCTTCTTTAAAGGGGTTTGGAAACATGTAGATTATTTCTCTATGAGAAAGATGAGGAACAAATAGGTATGTTGCTGAAACACTAGCATTTTTTGGTATTAAAGATATAGCTTCATATCTTATCTTTTCATACTCTGAAAAATTGTTAAAGTTTATTATTCTTTCCATAATTGATCTATAATTTTTAATAGAAGTTGAATCGGGACCAATGAAAATGTTCCCTAAAATAGATGATAATAAAAAAATGAACAAAATGGAATAAAGTATAAATCTAGCAAATTTGAATTTCCTTTTCTTCATGAGTTTGTAAATGCTATCAATTGCATAAACAGATGAGATGAATACAAATGGGATGATTGCATAAGTGTAATGATATTGGATTGAGTGTGTATAAGGCCAGGATGTGATGATATTTATTGCCAATACTGGTAAGGCAAGAAAAAGGGTCTGAAGATGTAAAATAGGGAGAAAAGCCAAGGGAGAAAAAAGTTCAAAAATATATTTCTGATTTTCCTTAGAATAAAGAGCCAAAATTTCTTTTGGGTTGGATAAAACTTGTAAACTTCTCTCCAAAACATTACCTCCTCTTCTAATATTTGGATGAGAAAAAGGAATGTAATAAGGAAATATAACATTGAAAATCAAAAATAACCAAAGCAAAGAAGCTCCCATTGTTATGAGGCCTATTTTTTTATTTTGAAAAAAGAAAGCATACAAACCAATCGCAAATATAGTTAATACAAGCTCTTCTCTTGTTAAAAGTAAAAGCAAAATAAAAACAAAATAATAAAAATATTTCTTTTCCTCCAAAAAATAGAAAGCAAAAAATAAGAGTGGTACTGACAAAACTACTGGATGAAAATTTTCCAAGTTAAGGTAATGTAATGCTGGATATAAAAAGTAAGCTAAAACAAAAATCAATGGGATATATTTGTTCTTGAATTTTTTCCTAGCAATCAAAAACAGTGGTATTGCACCTAAAGAAAGAACAAGACTCTGTGCAAACAACAAAATTCTTGTATCTTCCCACAACCAAAAGAGTGGAACAAAAAACACTATCGTAAATTGAATATGGTCACCAAACAAATGAAGACCTCTGACCGTTACAAATGGATCTTTGCCTTTGCTTAAGAGCCATATACCTTGATCAAAAATACCTAAGTCAAAAGCAGAAAAATAAAACCTATTGTAATAATCTATTGATGTTATACTTAAAACTGCTGTGTAAATAGCTATCATCAAAAAAAGAATAATGTAAGGTAATTTCTGTTGAATTTTACTTTTTAAAAAGTCTTTTTCTCCCATAATTCTTTTAATCCATCCCTCAGTTTTATAGGTTTCTTAACACAAGTATTTTGTGCGACAGAATATCTAATCCCTTCATATGGGATAGGCTCGTATTTTGTTTCTATCTTTTTACCTGTGATCTCTTTCATGATTTTAACTAATTCATTCACACTTGTCCCAATTCCAGTACCAACTTCATAAACTCCAGGCTTATGATCTTTTTCAATGAAATCTTCAATTGTTCTCACAACATCTTTTACATGTATATAGTCTCTTACAAATTTGCCGTCACCATGAATTATTAAAGGTAAATTTTTCTTTATTCTCATAAAGAATTCTCTTATTACACCTTTATTGTTTCCTTCACCATAGACATTGTAAATCCTTAAACTTATCACATTCATTTTATAAAGCCTATTGTAAATTTCACATAGTTGCTCTGCATGTAGTTTAGAAATTCCATATGGACTACTAAAACCTGCTGCAGCTGAAGAGGCATATATAACTTTCTTTATCCCTAATCTTCTTGCAGTTTCCAAAACATTAATTGTGCCTAAGATGTTGGTAGTTAAATATTCCCATGGTTTCTTAAAAGATTCAGGATCGAGACAAAGTGCTGCCAAGTGAACTATTACATCCACATCTTTAGAAGTCTTTAATAAATTTTCCAATACCCTAACATCTTTTTCTGAACCATCTTTTATATCAAAAACTATCACATTATGTTTTTTTCTTAATTCCTTTACGAGATGCTTGCCAATAAATCCTTTGCCACCTGTGACAATTATTTTCATCTAACCACTAAAATAATTTTTATTTTTTTAAATTATGAAGAAAAGAACCCAGAATTATTCCTTAAAATAGATACAAGTTGTCTTATTTCAAACCTTGGCCTCCACCTAAAGACTTCATTGCTGCTAAGCCTTATTGTTCCCTTATCTCCATTTATCGTGACTTGATATCTGTTGTTTTCATTCAAAAATTTTATTTTTGGCTTGAATGTTATAACTCTCAAATTTTCAGGGTATTTTTTCAAACATTCAAAAAACTTCTCATTCTTTTCCAGATAGTCTGCTTTCAAAATCTCATAAACCAAGCCATCAACATGTTTAAACATAGCTTGCTTCAGCTCAACTGCATGATTAGAATAAATTTCTTGCAATTGCTCTGGTTTAAGGGTTATTGGTTTAAATTTCACATTCAACAAACTTTCAAGAAAAGAAACTATTTCTTGAGTTCTTGCATCAGGACCGCGATAAATTTCAAGGGTCTTGAGGAAAAGGTTTATGAAGCAGTAAGTCCTTTTTAAAACTTTTTGTTTTCCATTGTTCTTCAAAAAAGAAACTATCTCGTAAACATCTTCTTCACTCATCGCTTGTTTTAAAGCTGTTTCAACATCCTCATAATACCAATATTGCAAGAAAACTTCTCCCTTGCTGTATTTGCTCTCTTTTGCAGTAAGCCATGCATTTTCATTCTTCTTTTTATCCAAAGCCTTAACAATTTCTTTAACTGAAGGTAATTTTTCAAAAGTAAAAACCGTTATAATCGGCATGCTCTCTTTTAGGAGTTGAAGAAAAGCTCTTAATATAATTTTAGAACATACTGAGCAAGTGAAAATTTATCCTTTCCAAGCAATAACTCTTGCCAAGACAATCCTTATTTCCCCATTCAAATCTTGAATCAACATTGGCAGTTCATAAACAACTCTTGTTACTGAGCCTATTGGATTTTTACCATAAGAGGGTGAGACTTCTAAAAAAGTGCTGTTTTGAAAAATGTAACCAGTTGAATTTGTAATCTTGACCGTAATTAAAAAAGAACCTATTTTTAAAGGTGCATTGAAAATGCAACTCCAATTGCCATCGCTTGTGTCTGGACATGGATAATTAGTGCTATCAACAATTAAGTTTACTGTGCCACTTATTCCAGTTCCATTTGCATATTTTGCAATTCCACTCGCATTTAAAGAATCATTCCACCAGACTTTTGTTGAATTGAGTGTTATTGTTACTGTGTCTTGAGGAGAAGCAAAAGAAAGAGCTATGAAAAGCAAAAAAAGCAGAAATAAAAAAGTTAACAATTTAAGCTTCATATTATTTATTAAGTCAATTGCTCAAATTAAATTGTGGTATTATGGAAGAAGAGAAGGAGCTGCAAGAAAAGATTCTTGCCCACAGGCTTATAGAAGCAAGAATAGAAGGCTTGCTCAAACAAAGGGAAACTTTTATTAAGAATCTTGTGGAAATAGAAGAAAGTATAAAAGGAATAGAAGAGCTTAAGAAGAAAGGTGAAGATGTTCTTTTCTCCCTTGGCTCACAAACCTACATTCCATGTAAAATTGTCGAAAAAGATAAAATAATAGTTGAAGTTGGAGCAAATGTGGCAATAGAGAAGAGCTTGGAAGAAGGTAAACAGATCTTGCAAAAAAGGAAGGAAGAAATTGAAAAAGCTGTAGAAGAAATTGAAAATACAATTAATCAACTTTCTGCTGGTTTAAAAGATTTAGGTGAAGAAATAGGAGAAATGCTTAGAAAGAAAAAGGCTGATTAAATGTTTGAAATTTTAAAGAACAAACTCAAAAAAGCTATAAAATCTATTTCTGAGAAAATTGAGAAAAAAGAAGTTGAAAAAACAGAAGAGAAAAAAGAACCTGAAAAAATTTTCAAAAAAATTAAAGAAAAAGTTGTTAAAGCAATTACTGAAAAAGAGCTGAGTGAAGAAGAGATTAAGCCAATATTGGAAGAATTAGAAACAGATTTGATTGAGGCTGATGTTGCTTATGAAGTTGCTGAAAAGATTAAAGAAGATTTGAAGAAAAGTCTTGTAGGAAAAAAGATAAAAAGAGGAAAAGAGAAAGAAGTTGTTGTCGAAGCTTTAAAGCAAAGCCTACTTGAAATTCTTTCTGTGCCTGAAATTGATTTGATCAAGATGGCTGAAAATAAAAAGCCTTTTGTAATTTTATTTTTGGGATTCAATGGTAGTGGTAAAACAAGTTCGCTAGCCAAGCTTGGTAAATTTCTAATTGATTCTAAAAATTCTTGCGTCTTTGCTGCTGCTGACACTTTTAGAGCTGCTTCTATAGAGCAGTTAGAAGAACATGGAAAGAAATTGGGGATAAATGTGATAAAACAAAAGTATGGAGCTGATCCTGCTGCAGTTGCTTTTGATGCTATAGCACATGCTAAAGCTAATGGAATATCTTTTGTTCTTATAGACACAGCTGGGAGAGCTCATACAAACAAGAACTTGATGGAGCAGATGCAAAAGATAATTAGGGTTGCTAAGCCTGATTTAAAAGTCCTGGTTTTAGATTCTTTGACTGGAAATGATGCTGTTCTTCAAGCAAGATTTTTCAATGAAGTTGGAGTTGATGCTGTTATTTTCACAAAAGTTGATGTAAATGAAAAAGGAGGTGCTGTTCTTTCTGTGGCACATGAACTTAAAAAACCAATTCTTTATCTTGCAACAGGTCAAGATTATGAAAATTTTGAATTTTTTGATTCTAAAAAATTTGTAGAAAATTTACTTGGATGAATCAAGAAAAAGAAGAAGATTTTGAACTACTTCTAAAGCGTTTAGCACATTATTGTATGCCTTTAAATAATCTTTACCACTTGGCAAAATTGGTCTTAAATTTTCTAAAATTTTAGAATCTTTTGAATAAAAACCAAAATTTTCGATTGTCTCATAAGAATTCTTAAGCTTTCTTAAAGCCCAATCAAATCCATAAGAAATTTTATTGAAGTCTTCAGGCTTCATTTCTTTTATTTTTTCAACTGTTTTTTCTATTTTGTCTTGAAGTATCAAAACTATTTCTGCTTGTTTAGAAACAGAAGTTTTTGAATCTTTGAAGATCCATTCAAAAATAGATAATTCTTCTCTTCTATAAGACAAAGTTCCGTAATCCATAAAAATTAAAATAACAATTAAAGATAAAAACCTTAGTATAATTATGGTCAATATGTTTGATAATTTAGGAAAAAGTTTAAGCAATTTGATAAAAAGGCTTGTGACAAGCGTAAGTATAGATAAAGCAGCAGTAGAGGAAATTCTAAAAGATTTAAAAGTAACTCTACTACAAGCTGATGTTGATATAAGCCTAACAGAAGAGCTGATAAAAAACATAAGAAAAAAGTGTTTGGAAGAAAAAATTCCTGCTGGCTTGACTTTGAGAGAACATGTGCTAAAAACAATTTATGAAGAGCTTGTAAGGCTTCTTGGTGAAAAGCCTGCTGGCTTGATTGGAAAGAAGAAGATAATGTTTGTTGGATTGTTTGGTAGTGGGAAATGTATACACAAAGATTCTTTTGTTCCTTTAGCTAATGGTGAAATCTTAAAAATAAGTGAACTTTATGACCTATATAAAAATAAAGAAAAAGAAGAAAAGGTAGAAGATGGTTACAAGATAGAATTAAAACAGAATAAAATTGAAGTGTTTTCTTTTAATCCAGAAAGTCTAAAGATAGAGAAAAGAGAAGTTTCTACTCTATGGAAATTGAAACCGAATAAAGAATTAATCAAAATTAGTTTAGATAACGGGAAGATGCATGAAATAATTGTCACCCCCGAACATCCGTTTTATGTGATAGAAAATGGAGGAATTAAAGAGATTGAAGCTGAAAATTTAAAAGAAGGGTCAAGAATAGCTGTGCCGAACTATCTTCCAATCGATAACAAAAAATTGGTTGACATCAGAAAGGAAATATTAAATAATCTCTCTGACGATTTTGTTATCTTCGATAAAAAGATTAAAGACAAAGTTAAAGAATTACTATCTGAGAAATATGGTAGTCTCAAAAAATCTTATAGCGTTATTAAACCATCTTTTAGTTATTCTCGATTTACTTACATGCTTAAACATGGAATAATACCTCTTAGTGTTTTAAGAAAAGCAAGACCGGATTTAATTTATCAAATTAAAAACTTGAAAATAAAATATCACCTTTATCGTGAAAGTGGTAAGAAATACGTGAAAATCCCATCTTTCCTTGATCCTAATTTGGCAGAATTTCTCGGCTACCTTCTTTCAGAAGGTAATGTGGATGAAATTTCTATCCATATAACCAACACTAGCAATATTTTAATAAAAAGAATTAAAAAATTGGCTCGACTTTTGTTTGGTTTAGAAGCTTCTGTAATATGTGATAAAAGAAGATCGAACGTGAAAAGAATTGACATTCCTTCAAAAACATTGATTAAGTTTTTGGAAGAAATCTTTAAAATAAATTCTTATAAAAAAAGCTCTAATGTAACTATTCCTAAGCTTATTCTTACTTCTCCTAACAAAGTTCTTAATAGATTTCTTAGAGCTTATTTTGATGGAGAAGGCTCAATAGAAGGAAGATATATTGAAATACCGTCTGCTAGTAAGGAAATTATATGGCAAATTGGTCTTGTTTTATTAAGAAACCGCATACTTTCTACTTACTCTAAGAAAAAAGTAAACGGAAAAACTTACTATAGGCTTTTTATCCATGGTATTCATGCAGAAAATTTTGGAAAATATATATCTTCTAATCTTCCAGATAAAAAGATCCATTTTAAAAAAGCTGAAATAATAGGCAGGCACCAATCTCCAGGAAAACTAGAAGTTATACCTGTTGGGCCTCTTTTGTCCCAGGTTCGTGAAGCTTTTGGAATATCTATAGGTGAAATGCAAAATTTTGTAAATTCTTATGGAACAATTGAAAATAGTGGCAATATAACTAGAACTTCTTTATCAAACTACTTGAACGGTATAAATATAATTACAAAAGAAAGACCAAACTGGATTGGAATTTTAAAAATGGCAAGAAACACAACAAACTACCAAGAACTATTGGGTATGTACAAGAATAGAGGATGGTTAAATGCTACGCTTAACCGTTTATTACAACTCGGGTGGATAAAAAAATTCAATAAAGGATTTTTACTCACAGAAAAAGGCAAAGAGATGCTAGAAAAAATTTCTAATTTTGATTTAGAAGATTTAGAATTCCTATACCTATTATCAAAAGCTGACGTATCTTGGATTAAAGTGAAAAAAGTAACCAAAGTTAAAGCAAGATCTCAATATGTTTATGATCTAACGGTTAATGATTTACACAACTTTGTTGCAAATGGGATTATTGTCCACAATACAACAAGCATAGCAAAACTTGCAAGATATTTCCAAAAACAAGGCTTAAGACCAGCTTTAGTTGCCTTAGATTATCATAGGCCAGCAGCACCTGAGCAGCTCAAACAACTTGGTGACCAAATAAAAGTTCCTGTTCACATTCAGCCAAACAAAAATCCTTATGATGCTGCAATTGAAGGTATGAAAAAATTCGAAAAGTATGATGTGATTATTTTTGATACTGCTGGAAGGAATGCTTTGGATAAAGAGCTTGCCGATGAGTTGAAGAAGCTCGGAGAAATAATTAAGCCTGATGAAGTTATTTTAACTATACCAGCTGATTTAGGTAAAGTTGCAAAAAAACAATCAGAAGAATTCAACAAACTTGTTGGGATAACTGGAATTTTTATCACAAAAATGGATGGTACTGCAAAAGCAGGAGGAGCTTTAGCAGCTTGTTCTGCGACAAAAGCAAAAGTCAAGTTTATTGGAACAGGTGAACATATAGAAGATTTTGAAGTTTATGACCCTGAAAGATTTGTTTCTCGCTTGCTTGGCTTGGGAGATTTGCAAACTCTATTAGAAAAAGCAAAAGAAGCTGAAATCAAGCCTGAAAAAGTGGAAAAAATTGTTGAAGGTAAGTTCACTCTGCAAGATTTCATGGAACAAATTGAAGCGATGCAGAAAATGGGACCTCTTGGAAAAATTGCCCAGATGATTCCAGGCTTAGGAATGAAACTGCCTGAAGATTTAATGGAAAAACAAGAAGAGAAAATGAAACACTACAAGCACATAATTCAATCGATGACAAAAGAAGAGAGAGAAAACCCTGAAATTATTAATGCTTCAAGAATAAAGAGAATTGCCAAAGGCAGCGGAAGACCAGAAGCTGAAGTCAGAGAGTTGCTCCAGCAATATGAACAGATGAAAAAATTGATGAAGATGTTAGGTGGAAAAGCTGGTCTTGAAAGAGGAGCTTTAGGGAAAATGATGAAACAGTTTGGGCTCAAAATATGAGAGAGTTCATCTTAAAAGCATCGAAGGCTTTCACCTCACCTTTTAACTTAAATGACTTGGCAGGCTCTGGAAGGATTGATTTGGTTTGTCGTTGCATTTCAAATGCTCTTTTCATTTCTGAAGCAATAAGAAAAGATGTTTGTTTTCATGCTGTTTTAGAAGGTCCAAAAGATCCTCCAAAGCTTATAAGTTTTTTTGGGAGTGAATTGAAAAATGTTTCACCTGACGAAAGGAATATAGCCTCTTGGATAAAGAAAGCTCTTGAAGTTGGTCTTGGGTTGAAAAAAGGTGAGGAAAAATTTGTTTCTCCAGGCATAACAATCGTGAAGAAAAGTTTTGAAGAATTGGTTAAGGAAAAGGCAAAAAGTTGTCAATTGATTTATCTTCATCCCAAAGGAAAAGACATAAGAGAATTTGAATTCAAAGAAAATTTTTGTTTTGTGCTTGGTGACCATAAAGGCTTACCCAAAAAGACAGAAAGCTTGCTGGAGAGAATTGGAGCAGAAAAAGTTTCAGTCGGAAAAATAACTTATTTGGCTTCTCATGTCATAGTAATTTGTCATAATGAACTTGATAGAAGGTTATAAAATATTTTTGAACTTTTCACCTAGTTTTATCACATTGGTCTTGCCATAAGGTTCTTTCTCTATAATTCCTCTCTTTCTCAAATTTTCAAGAACTCTAAAAGTTTTCACCTTGCCAAAAGATCGAGAAAGTTTACTCTGTAAAATTTCACCTTTGTTCTCCAAAAGCTTTTTGATGATTTCTTTTTCTTCCGGGTTAAGCATCTCTACCAAAGAAAAAATTAGTTGAATCTTTTTCTCTTTATTTTCTTCAATTTTTGGAGACATGAAATAATACAAAATCGAACCTATCAAAAGGCCTAGAGAAGCAAATGTCGGGATTAAAACCGGTATTGGCAAAGTGCAGCTACAAGCTGTGCCTTCTATTATGTGAGTTTGTGCATAAAGGGTGCTAAATGATACTGCAAAGATAAAGCCTGAAAGCAAGATTATGACTATTAAACTTTTTTTCTTAAAAACTTCCATAATTATTAAATAATAGGTTGATTTAAAAAGGTTTCAATTTTTGAAACTTAAATTTAAATATAGTTTCTTACTCATAAGAATTATGAAATTGAATGAGATTTTAGTATCTGAAAGAATAATTGAAGCAAAGTCAGGATTTGAAAAGAGTTTTCAAAATTACTTGAAGAATTTCAATAGTGCTAAAGAGGTTGTGGGTGAAAAACAAATAGAAGAGATTAAAAAAAGGTTGAAAGAGATTAAAAAATATTCGATAAAAAACCTGGAACAATTAAAAGAAAAGACTGTAAAAAATTTGAGTGCTCAGGGAATAAAAGTTTTTGAAGCAAAAGATGCTGAAGAAGCAAGAAAAATAATTGAAAAGATAATTCCAAAAGGTGAACTTATAGTTAAATCCAAATCTAACACTTTAAACGAAATTGAAATTGTTGAAAATTTAAAGGGGAGAAATGAATTCATTGAAACTGATTGTGGTGATTTTCTTGTTGAAATTTGTGAAGAAAAGGGCACACATCCCGTAACTCCCGCTATTCATTTATCCGAAGAGAGAATTGTTAAAGTTATAGAGAAAAAATTTGGCATTGTTATTGAGCCAAAAGCTGAAAAAATTGCTGAATGGGTTAAAAATTATTTAAGAGAAAAAATTTTAAAAGCTAAGTTTGGCTTAACTGGGGCAAATGCAATTTCTGCAGATGGTAATATAGCTATACTTGAAAATGAAGGGAACATAAGCTTGGTAACGAGGTTGCCAGAAAATCATATAATTGTTGCCGGCATAGAGAAGATTGTGCCATCAATTGAAGATGCTTTGCTTGTTTGCAGGGCTTCTGCAATCTGGGGAACTGGTGCAAGCTGGCCTGCTTACATAAACCTTATCTCTTCACCAAGCAAAACTGCCGATATACAAAAAGAAGTTGTAAAAGGAATGCATGGAGCAAAAGAAGTTTATCTCATCTTATTGGACAATGGAAGAAAGAAAGCTATTGAAGATGGTCTTGAAGAAGCACTTTATTGCATAAATTGTGGAGCTTGTTTATATTTCTGTCCTGTTTACAGACAAATCTTTGATAATTATGGTTTTCACTATCTTGCTGGCATTGGCATAACAAAAACTTCTTTCATGAACGACTTGAAAACAGCTTTTGAAAAAGGACTTTATTATTGCACAACATGCAAAGCTTGTAAGCAGAATTGTCCTCTTGAGATTGATATTCCAGAGCTTGTGAAGAAAGTTAGGGAAAAAGCTGTGAAGAACAAAATTGAAACAGAAGCAAATAGGAAGATGATAGAAAATATTAAAAAAGTTGGGAACCCATTCGGTGAAATTAAGGAAGGTGAAATTCCGAAAGAGTTGTATTGTTGCTAGGTGATAATATGAAAAAGATTTTGATATTTTCATTGATTTTTTTGTTGTTTATCGGGCTTGCAAAAGCAGAAGAAATTGGGTATAGTGATAAAATAGAGGCAACCATAGAAAATTGCGCGAATTGCAATGTTTGCCCTGACGGAAAAATTTTAGAAAATGAAAAAATTTGTCTTTATCTGTTTTGGGGTCAAGGATGTCCACATTGTGCAGAAGAAAAGCCATTCTTAGAAGAATTAAAAGGGAAATATCCAAAACTGGAAGTTTATGAATTTGAAGTCTTTTACAATCAAGATAATGTCAAGCTGTGGGAAAATGTTTGTAAAAAATATGGATTACAACCAGTAGGAGTTCCTATGACTTTTATTGGAAACAAAGCTTTCATTGGATTTTCGAGAGAAAAATCTGAAAATTCTTCTTCACCCTATTCTAGCAATCTCCCACATTCTTCCATAAATTTGTTTTTGATTCTAATTATTTTGATTCCATCAATATTGTTAGCATTGCTACTTTTCAAAAGAAAAATTAGGATAAAGGTGAAAATATGAAAAAAATTTGGTTTTTAGTATTGCTCTTAATGCTTCCAGTAGCGTTTGCACAAGAAGTTGGCCATCCCATTTTAGGAAGTTTGGAATTTGAAAAAATGCCTTTATTTGCTTGGGCTATGTTTCTTGGTTTGGTTGATGGTGCTTTTAATCCATGCGCTCTTTCTGTCTTGTTTTTCATGGCAGCTTATATGCTTGGCTTGGGTTCAAGAAAAAAGCTTTTGACAATAGGAATTGCTTACTCTCTTATGGTTTTCCTTGTTTATTTTCTCTTCGTCTATCTCTTAACTCAAGGAATTTCTATGGTGATGAAATATATGGGATATGTCCAGCTGATGAGATATTTGCTTGGTGGAATAGTCTTAATTCTTGGTTTGATTGAACTCAAAGATTTCTTCTTTTATGGTAAAGGAATATCTTTGGAAATACCTAAGAGTGCTAAGCCACAAATAGAAAAATTGGTTAAAGCTTCAACCCTGCCTGCAGCTTTGCTCTTAGGTCTTTTTGTCAGTTTGGTGGAAATTCCATGTGCAGGTGGATTTCCATTTGCTTATGCTGGTATTTTAAGCAAAAGTGTTTCTGGTTTTGCTACAGTTTTCTACTCTGCCTTGTATACTTTATTTTTTGTCTTGCCACTTATCATCCTAACTTTAATATTTTATTTTGGCTTTGTAAAAGTTGAAGAAGCTGAGAAGAAAAGGCTAGGTTTGAGAAAATACATGAGGCTAGTTGCTGGGATTGTATTGATATTTTTTGGTATAGCTTTCATTCAAGGGTGGTTATGATGGGTTTTTTGGACAAGATAATGGGAAATGTCTTGTATTATCCTGGATGTATGATGAAGTTTGTCACAAAAGAGCAGAATGAAAAATACAAGAAGATTTTAAGAAAAGCTGGGATAGATTTCATATTGCTCACAGAATTGGAAGTTTGTTGTGGGTCACCCGCTTTAGCTGCTGGTCACATAGAAGAAGCAAAACAGCTTGCTGAAAAGAATTTTAAGGTCTTCAAAGAGCATTCTGTCAAAAAGATGATTACTCCTTGCCCAGCATGCTTCAGGACTTTTTCACAAGAATATCCAAAGCTTGTCGAAAATTGGGATATAAAAGTTGAACACATCACCCAAACTTTAGCAAAAGCTATTGAAGAAGGAAAGCTCAAAATTAAGGGAAAAAATGTTAAAGTGACTTTTCATGACCCATGCCATCTTGGGAGATATTCTGGAATCTATGAGGAGCCAAGAGAAATAATAAGCAAAAGTGGGGCAGAAATTGTGGAGATGGAAATGTCAAGAGAGCAATCCCTTTGTTGTGGTGGTGGTGGAGGAGTAAGGGCAAATTATCCTGAACTTTCAAAAGAAATGGCAAAAGAAAGGATAAAACAAGCTGAAAAAACAAAAGCAGAGATATTGGTAACTAGCTGTCCTCTTTGCTTTGTGCAATTGAAAGAAGCAGCAGAAGAAAGTAATTCTAAGATAAAAGTCATGGAGCTAAGTGAATTTATTAATGAAATTTAAATCTAATTCTAAGAGAACATGAAGCTAGAAGAAAAAATAATAGAAATCTTGAAAGAAGGTTTTATCTGTGATAATTGCTTGGGTAGGTTTTTCTCTGAGCTTTTATCAGGTTTTTCGAACAAAGAAAGGGGAAGGATTTTAAGGAATTATTTAGCCTTTCTTTTAGACTCTGGTGAAAAGATTGAGGTTGATACAAGCAATTTTTATGGAATAAAATTCAGGAACATAAAGCTTGAGATTAAAGAACCGGGAAAATGTAGAATTTGTGGGAATTTTTTTGAAAAGGAAATTGATGAGTTAGCAAAAAAGATTGTTGAAGAATTGAAAGGAATAGAATTCCAAACTTTTTTGATTGGTTCGATACCAAGAGATGAGATGTTAAATGAAGAAGAGAAATTGCAAGAAAAGGTTGGAATAGAATTTTCTGAGACGATAAAATCTGAAATCAACAGGGAGTTGGGAAAAAGAGTTGAAAAATTGTCTGGCAAGGATTTTGCCCTTAAAAATCCCGATATTACGATAATTGTCAATTTAAAAACAGGTAAAATAAAAAAAGAGATAAGGAGCTTGTTTATCTATGGAAAATACAAAAAGCTTGTTCGAGGCATACCTCAATCAAAATGGGTTTGCCCAAACTGTGGAGGCAAAGGCTGTGTTGAGTGTAAAGGAACTGGAAAACTCTATCCTACTTCAGTTCAAGAAGAAATAGAAAAACCTTTGCTTAAAGAAACTAAAGCGAAAAAGTCTGCTTTTCATGCTGAAGGTCGCGAAGACATTGATGCTAGATGTTTAGATTACAGACCTTTCGTGATTGAGCTTATTAAGCCTTTGAAGAGGAAGATAAATCTAAAAGAAATGGAAAAAAAGATAAACAAATCTAAAAAAGTTAAAGTTAAACTTTTGGGTTTTGCTAATAGAGAGCTTGTGGTAAAGATAAAAAGTGAAAAATCTGAAAAAACCTATCAAGCTGAAGTTGAATTTGAGAAGGAAATCGACAAAGAAAAAATGAAAGAATTGAAGAAGCTTGAAGGTCAAGCTATTCTTCAAAAAACTCCAACAAGAGTTTTGCACAGAAGAAGTGATAAAGTAAGAAAAAGGATTGTAAAGAAAATTTCTTGGAAATTGATTGGAAAGAAAAAGTGCATTTTCAAGATAAGAGCTCAATCTGGGCTCTACATAAAAGAGCTTATTTCTGGGGATCAAGGACGAACAAACCCGAACATATCAGAATTAATATCTAATAAACCAAAAAAAATAAAGTTAGATGTTATAAAAATTCATAAGGTGGAAAGATGAAAAAATCAAGAGGATTTAGGTCTAAGACAAGGCAAACCTTGAAGCAAAAGCCTGCTTACAGGCCTGCCATAACCAAGTTTTTGCAAGAGTTTAATATAGGCCAGAAAGTTGCAATTGAGCAAGAGCCTTCTTCCCATTCAGGAATGCCCCATCCAAGGTATAAAGGTAGGATTGGCAAAATAATAGGTAAGAGGGGAAAAAGTTATATTGTTGAGATAACAGATGGAAATAAGGTGAAAAAGTTAATTTCAAGGCCTGAGCACCTGAAGGCGATAGGATGAAAGTAATATCTGAAAAAGAAATTCCAGATGTTGAGGCAAAGGAAATCCTGGAGAACAGAGAGAAAGAAGGAGAGCTAAAGTACGAGCAAAAGATTACTTTAGCTTTACTCAGAAAATTCTCAAAAGTTGATCCTGAAAAGATAAAAAAGCTTGTTGAAGAGCTTAGCACAATTGAAAGGTTAAGGGAAAAGCAAATCGTTGCAATTGCTAATTTCCTTCCTGAAGATAAAGATGATTTAAGGGCTATCCTTCATAAGGAATATGCTGCCTTCACTCAAGAAGAAATCGATAAAATTCTTGAGATTGTGAAGAAAATCGTTTAATTTCTTGGGTGATGCCATGAAAGATGATTTTGCAATAATACTGGATTTTTTCCCTCATGGAAAGCCTGGGGATAGAAAAGCTGAACCTGTAGCTCAAGCTGTCGGTGAAAGACTTTTTACTTTGCTTGAAATTGTGATTAAAGAGGGAAAAGAAGTAAAGCCTGGGGATAGGGTTTACATAGGAGAAGGTAAGTGGGATGTTGTCAAATATATAAGGGGAAGAATAAAATATTCTGACCTCACGAATTTTGCTAAAAGTGAACTTGAGAATGTAATCCAAAATTTGGTAACAAACAATGAAGCAAGGTTTGTTAATTTTTTTAATAAGGCTATGCCTTTGACAACTCGCTCTCATATGTTAGAGCTTTTGCCAGGAATTGGAAAAAAGCATCTCTGGCAAATTTTGTCTCAAAGAAAAGTTGAACCTTTCAAGAGCTTGCAAGATTTACAAGAAAGGGTTGAAATGTTGCCTGACCCTAAGAAGATGATAGTCAAGAGAATAATAAACGAGCTTGAAGAAAAGGATAGGCATAAGCTTTTTGTTGGAGGACTTTTCTAATCCTCAATTTAGCACCGACCGCCAGAACCTGAACCACTGCCTGAACCCATTGGTCCAATTCCTGGAGATTCTGTTGTCGCGCTAAGCTTTTGAGAACATTCTGATGGTTGAACTTTAAAAGCTGAACAAATTGCTTGCTTGATTGATTCTGGAGCTCTGCTCACGCTTATCGTCACACCGTTCAAAACAAAAGTTGGTGAACCTTGAACACCATACTTCTCATTCAGTTCAGAATCGATTGGGTATGGTGGGAAATTGCCAAGCCATTTGCTTCTATCTTGGGCTAAGCCTGTGATGTTGTATTGTTTATCTGTGGCTTGCATGCAGGCATCCAGCTTAGACTTATCTATTTTAGCTTCTGCTATGCAACTTGAAGCATTTCCACTTTGAACAAAACATCTTAAGTAGCTTGTGAATTTGTCTCTTTGCTCTTTTTGTATGCAATACATGCGAGTGTTTTCTTCTATTTCTTTATCACCATGCATCGCGTAATCAACAAAATTGACATATAAATCTGCTTTATTGCCTAAAAGTTCCATGACAGGAATATAAGCTTTCAAGAATTGCAAACCATAAGGACAATAGGACATGATGAAGACTCTTGCTTCTGGTCTATCTGTTTTTGGAACTTCTTGTTGAGGCTCTTGGGTCTGCTGGGTTGGCTGAGTTGTCTTAGTTTCTGTCATGTCAAAAGCTTGAAGAAAAAGATAACTACCATCTTTAGAAGCATAAACTGGAATTTGTTGACCTTGATAAGAAGTAATTACTTGATAAAAACTTCCTTTATCTGTAACAGAAATTAAGCTTGCTTTTGTCCCAGGTTGAACCAAATTCTGGTTTATGTAATCTACAACTTTTTCACCAACTTTTTGACTTGAAAGAGTGTTTGGTAAGCCCAAAAGACCTGTTAGATTGAGAAGACCAAATATTTGAGCCAAAATTATTACGGCAAAAACTATGGTTAAAATTCTCCAAATGTCCAACTTTGGAATTTTTATTTTTATTGATTTTTCTTCAGCCATATTAATAACCTATGAAAAGAAAAGTATAAAAAGCTTTATTCTTCATACTGTCGCAATGCTACCGATATTGCTATCCATAGCAAGCCTGCAAACAAGAAGAAGATTAAAGCCAAGAAAAAGGCTATCAAAAGTGCTATGTCATTCGTGCCAAAACTTCTTTGTAATTGGCCTGCAATCATAGAGCCAAAAAGCAGGAAGAGGGAAGCAAGAACCCAAAGGAAAGCAATTTTCCACCTACTTCTTTTGTAAATCTTAGGAATCATCCTTACCATACTAAAAACTATTTGTGAGCCAGAATAAAAATCTATAGGCTCCTTGATATACCTGTAATTTCAATTTCACCCACATCTTCTATAGCTTTAAGCTTTCTTTCAAGCTCATCAACCTGACCAGCCTCATCTGGTACAAGCTTTGTGACTAAAATTGCAACTAAGCCAAAAGCTATGGGTTCTCTTTGCATTCTTTCTGGAGAAATTGCATTTTTTATTTCTTTTTCCAGCTTGTCCAAATCCACATCAATTGTTTTTGGTAAGACTTTTAAGCCAACTATCACTTCTGCCATTTTCAAGGCCCCGTAAAACCACAATTGCTGCAAGTATATTTGTTGCTCAAAGCTTTACAGTTTGAGCATCTCACGATGAGCTCTTTCCCACAAGCAGGGCAATTGAACTTTACAAAATTGTCTTTAGCCAAGACATTTACCTTGCAACTACTACACTTCAGCATAAAATCACTTTAGATTAATTATCTTGTTAACAATATTTTTATAGTTATGCCCCCATGGTGTAACCTGGATAGCACAGAAGCTTGCGGAGCAAGTGAAAAGCTTCTAGTCTGGGTTCAAATCCCAGTGGGGGCATTCATTCTAAAATTTCCACATTATCTATATCTTTAAAGTGGGAATCTCCTGTTAATACCTTTAGCTTGTAAAAAGTTGCCGTGGCTAAAATCATCGAATCAATCATGCCCCAGCCTTTAACTTTCTTTTTTCTTTCTTGATTTATTTCTCCTGCCAAAATAGCAATTTCTTTTGTGATGTTTAAAATTGTGGAAGTCCTTTCTATAATTTCTACATATTTTTTTGCCTTTTCCTTCAAACCATTTTTTAAGCACCAATCAACTATTTCCGCTAAAGAGATAATTGAAGTGAAACATCTATTTTCTTGAATCACTCTAAGCACTCTTTTTCCAGATTTACTTCCAATAAAAAATTCTACCCAAGCATAAGTGTCGAGTAGCATTCAAACCCTCTCTTCATGGTTTCTTTTGAACTTTGAAGCATTCTTTGCTGAACCAAAAAATTTCATGACTTCTTTTAGATTTGGTCTTAGTATGCTGACTTGAATCACATCACCCGCTTTAACCTTTTCTTTCTCAATTATTTCTTTCGGTATCAAAATTCCAAAAGAAGTGCCTACATTTCTCACTTTGGCTTTAAAGGTTTCTGCCATGCTCTTATTATAATTAATTATAATTGCATTTTTAAACCTTTTTATTTTAGAGTTTAACAGAATATTTTTAGGTTTAGAACTCAGTAAGTGAGTTAAAATTTTTCAAATTGATAGGCTTAGCCATCTTCCACAAATTTTTCAAGTAATTGTCCATCATGCTGACAAAAGAAGGGTCTGAGCTCCAAATTGACTTGAACTCAAACCTTTTTGCAAGAGGATTTTTGTCAAGCCTCATGGCAACTTCTTTCCCATCAACAACAAGTATTCTTGGGTGAACTTTTGTCTCAAAAACCCTTATCGGAATTTTTTGATCAATGTACCATTTCGCCCTGTAAAAATTCTCCTTGTTTAAGCCCATACATATCAGCTTAAGCCTCACATTCCTTTTCAAGCAATCTTTTATGGATTCTTTCAAGATAGGAGAAGTGGAAAAATCCCGAGTTATGAAAATTGCGTAATTTTTAGCTCTTTTTATCATTTCAGCCAATTTGTTCAAGACATCAATAGCTTTTTCTCCATTTTGTTCCCAAATTCCTTCTACCAATTCTTTTTCTCTTGGCAAAGCGTGAAATTCTTTCATCAAATCTTTTGCCTTTTGTTTCAAAACTTTTAACTCTTCTTCTCTTTTGCTCACCATTGCCTTGACTGCTATTTCTGGCCCTATTGCTTTGAAGAGCTTAGGCCTTTCTTGAGAAACTTCTGCCAATTGTTTTTCTATCAAGCTTTCAAGAACTTCATAGATTTTTGCTCTTGGGACTTCAGCCTGCTTGCTTATTTCACTAGCTTTAGCTGGGCCTAGTAAGACCAAGCTAAAATAGACTTTTGACTCATAGTCGCTCAAGCCCAAGCTTTGGAGAATGTGTAATATTTCAACTTTCTCCATCCTTCTCTTTAAAAAATAGTGGTAAAAGAAGAATAAAATGTTTTTCAGCTCATTCAAAAATTTTAATATCTTTTTCATGCTTTCTATCATTACCTATAAGGTAATGAAATTTTGCCACCCAAGCTAGTGGCAAAAAAGCTTAAGCAGAAAATCAAACTGCCACTTATCCTAGTGGTTAGAAAACAATTTCATGTCAAATAGAAAATGAAAAATTGATGCAAAAGGAGGAAATTATAGAAACTCTTCAGAAATTTGGTTTAACTGAATATGAATCTAAGGCTTATGTCACGCTAAGTCTGCTTGGTCAAGCTAAAGCTAGCGAGATAAGCAAGCAAGCTAATGTGCCTCAGTCCAAGATATATGTAACTCTTGAGAACTTGATGGAGAAGCAGCTTGTTGAAGTTTCTCAAGAAAGGCCTAAGCTCTTCAAAGCAATAACACCAAGCTTTGTGATCAAGAATTTGCTTGAGGCGAAAGAAGAAGAGTTCAAGAGCTTGAAGCAGAAGGCTTTTCTTGTGAGCAGGTTGCTAAGGCCGATAGAAGTTGATGAAGAAATTGTTGAGGGTATATGGGTCCAGAAAGTTGAAAAATACATGGAAATATTGGACAGGCTTGTTCAAATGGTCAAAAAGGCTAAGAAGTATGTTTACGATGTGACTAAAAGTTTGCCTTATTCTTCTAGCTACAGGGAAGCTTTGCTCGATTGTAAAGAAAAAGGTGTGAGCTTGCATGTGATGGCGATGAGCTTGGAAGATATGGAAAAAATGAAGTGGTATGTTAAAAATGGGATAAAAGTGAAGTTGCTTGAAGCAAGAAATCATCCAAGAATACTTGCAATTGATGGGAAAGAAGTTGCTATAAGGATTGATAATGGTAAACCTGTTTTCCAATCAATTTGGAGCTCAGACCCTTCTTTTGTCAGCATGATGGACAATTACTTGAAAAATTTGTGGAAGATGGCTAGAGAAGTGAATTTGAGGGAAATTTCAATCGTTCATTAAAATTTGTTTTGAATTACTAAACATGAATTTGAGAGCAAGGACAATGAAGTAGATTTTGTTTTGAAAGAAAATTAAAGGTATTTTTGTTCATAAAAACAAAAATCTAAAAATTAGAAGAGATAGTTAGCTTTATATTTGAGTAATAGTTACTAAATAATAGTGACAAAATGATGTTGCAGAAGTCTATACTTCAGCTAGAAAGAAAGAGGCTGAGTGGTGATGCTTTCTCTTTATTCATATTGCCGGATATCGGTCCTGTGCAAAAGATAGATTTTGAAAGAGTTAAAGTTGGAAAAAGGCAGCAAAGGAAAATAGCAAAACTGCTAGGAGAGGCAAAAGCTGAGGAAATTGCCTCTGGAAATTATTCTGAGAGGGAGGCTGAATATAGAGCTGCTTTTGATCTAATCGGAGAGAAGTACATAGAAGACCCTTATGAAAGAGAAAAATTCTTTTTGAAAAATCCAGATGTTTATCAAAAATTTGCTTCAGTTTTGCCTAAAGTTGAATCTGTTAATGATAAATTGCTAGGAGGCCAAGCCTACAAGCCGATGCAAGATCAATTTGTAGCTGTCAAAGCAGAGAAGCCTGGAATTGACAAAAAGCTCTTGGGATTAGGTGTTTTGGGATTGACTTTAGCAGCAGGCTTAGGGGCTTTTCTTTACAAGCAGCATTTGGATGAGCAAGTGAGGAAGCCTTACAAGCAAGCTGGTCTCAGCGATGATCA
>Ga0078972_1007815_pt1 | contig 23270 bp, 45 predicted proteins | sample YelNatPaOPGAMG01_FD_67568 | JGI IMG/M metagenome (GOLD analysis project Ga0078972, IMG submission 67568) | Hot spring thermophilic microbial communities from Obsidian Pool, Yellowstone National Park, USA - OP-RAMG-01 (SPADES assembly) (version 2) | ecosystem: Environmental > Aquatic > Thermal...
CCAGCTTTACAAGCTTGTCGTCTGCTGTACGCCTATAAGCAATCCAGTCCACACCACCCACAGCCTTGGCGATCATGGAGATCGCTGCGTAGGCATATGGATTAGACATGTAGCCTTCTCTGGCGTATGTGTTGTAGTCCAAGGTGCTCCAGGCAATGGAATCCTTGGGCAGGTTGATCACAGCAAATGGGCCTCTGCGCACTCTGTTCTTGTTGTTGCGGTCTATGTTTCTGGAATAGCCGAGAAAGGCTTTGAAGCTATCTAAAAGGGACACTATAATGCCTCCATCTGATGTAGCGGATGCTGGGAGCAGGCATATCCAAGCCGAAGATGGCATATCTCAAAGCATCCATGGCGTGGTCGTCCTTCTTTAAGGGCAGTTCATTGGCGTCCTTATCGCTGTGGCTTTCAGGATAGGAATAGGTTTGGAATTCCCTGATGGTGTTCTTGCACTTGGGATGGATCCAGAGCACTGGTGAACCGTCCTCGCGCTTTTCGTTCAGCCTTTTCTTCACGGCCTGAATGCCAGCTAGGATATCGTTCTTTCCTCTGATAGCTGGGATGCCGTCTAAACGAAACTGTCTGATGAATTCTGGTCTAGAAGGATCGCAGAATATTCTCCAGAGGTTGTATTTGTCCTTGATAATTTCCTTGACCTTGGCTTCGAACTCCACGAAGGTGATCTCTGGGATATACACCTCATCAAGCACGTAAAGCCCGCCGCTCCCGTCCTCACCGATGAGAAGAAAGCACCAGGGATTGCGGTAGCCCCAATCCACCCCACCCACGTACCTGATAAAGGTGTTGGTCTTCGGTTCCTTGACGCAAGCGCTCTCGGAGAACTCGCTGTACACCAGACCTGTCAGTGCAACGAATTCTCCCAGAACCTCCTGTCTGTAGAAAGGAGTGTTTTCGCCGTAGGTATTCTTCAGCGACTCGATGTATTCTCTGGAAAGATGAGGGTTCTCCATGGTTGTGGCATGGATTACGTCATACATATCGGAACCAGAAGCGATGAACTTATCCCAGAGCCAGTTTCTTCCTCTGGGAGTCGCTGTCACCCAACCTCTCTCCAGCCCACTTCTTAAACGCCCAACCATGATGTTCCAGGCCTCGGCGCCGTAACCTACAGAACCCTCATCCATCCAGAACCAGGAAATGTTCGGTCCGCGAAGCCTTTCCGGATCATCGAAAGAGCGGAAAATCACCGTGCCTCCCAACTTCGTGGTCAGGGTGTAGTCCTCCTTGGAGAACTTCTTGATCAGATCCCTAGGCATGTAGTGGAAGAACGTTCTGATTGTGGCCTGAGTGAGCATGTTGTATGAGGGAGCAATGATCATACCCATGCCTTCAGGATCCTGGAAAAGGCACCTGATCGCCTCGTTAGCTCCAGCTGTGGTCTTCCCTCCACCTATGCCGGCGATGAATGCGCGGTACCGGGCTTTACTGTTGTGAAACTGCCACTGCTTTTCAGTCGGACGGTAGGGAATGGTGATCGTCCGTGCCATCTACAGCCAGTTCTTCGAAATCGTCTGGATTTACCTCGTTCTGCTGCTCGAGCTCGTCCTGTTTATCGCCTGTGGCCCAACGCACCACGAACTCTGTTTCGCCTTCGACGTCCAGCTTCTCGCGTTTGGCCCACCTTTCCGGCCATCTTCGCTCGAGCATGGCAAGCGCAGCCCGCCAGTCCCCCGGGGCAGCATCGTTCAGGATCTTAATCAGCTTCTCCTCGGCCTCGGCTTCGGCTTTCTTCACCGCATTGTAGAAGTCGCGGTAGATGCCGTACGGCTCTTCCTCCCCGCGCTTCATCCAAGCGCGGAAGGTGTTGTAGTTCACACCGGCATAGGCACACGCCGTGGTGTAATGCACACCACTGCCGATAGAGGAGAGCACCTTGCAGATTTTTTCCTGCACTTGAGGAGTTAATTTTGTTTTAAATGTCCTCGCGTCCATCTTCGCCGTACACGGAAACCTGCACCAACAGTGCTTTGTTCTTCATGCTTCTCACCAGTTCCAAGATCTGGTCGAGGTCCATTTCCGGTACATCTAATTGGATCCTTGCTCCGTCACTGCCAAGTTTTATGGCACTTTGGATGGGCGGGATCGATGCCCTGAAAGTAATTCGTTCGTTCATATGCTGTCCCACAACCCTCAATGCGCTTGCAGTATAAGAGGCAATATAGCCTCCATAATAATGGAGCGGTTTTAGCAATATCCTTAGTCTTCGAGCAGCGTTCTAATCCTTGCCAGCAGATCGCCTGGAAGCGTGCGTATCTTTTTAATAGCCACCTGCAGGCAAAGAGCAACGTATTGGTGCGATACTCCTAACTGGTTAGCGATCGTGGCCTGGGGAATGCCTTCGACGACGTTGGCGTAGAAAACGTAAAACTGCCTCTCTGTGAGAGCGTTTTCGATGATCTGCAGAACTTCCTTAACGTTTTCCTCTTCGTTTTCCAGATCGATCTCAATCGGATCGCTGTGGCCCACTTCGCAGCTGTCCAGAGGTATGCTGTAGGAAACAGGATCGTGGGAAACGCTGTTGCAGTAGTTCGTCAGCCTTTTGATCAGTTCGCTGAGAAGCTCCTCGTTCGTTCTGGGCAGAGCTCTCTGTTCCTTTTCGAGAATGATTTTGGCTAATCGTGCTTCCTGCAGCAGATCCTCCCACTCCACGCATCTTCTGTACTTTTGGTAGAGATCCTCGAGCGCTGCCTTCTCTCGCTTACTTAGAACGTCTTTTTTCATTGCTGGTGTGCAGCAGAAGGAGATCGGTATCCAGCTCGTGAATTACGAGCTCGACGTCGTCGCCATCTATTTCCTTGCGCAGCTCTTTGGAAATGGAGCGCCGGTATTCATCGGCATTTTCCTTGCTGGCAAAGATTGCTATGGGCATCATGCTCGTTTCGCCGTTGATCTTAAAAACGGCAAAGACCATATACAGCCTGGTGTATTCTTTCATTTCCGTCTCAGTTCCAATTCGTCTATCTGGCTGTCGTTGACGAAGATGATCCCCTGCAGGGCGTCGATTACGGACTTGGCCAGGTTGTCCAAATCGGCCTTATGGTTCTTGCCCTCTATTCTGTAGATGCGCACTGCGAAGGATTCTTCCTCGAAGTCTATCTCCAGACGCAGTCTGTCCTTGATCGGTTCTTTTCCCCAGGAAATTGCAGCCATTTGAGCGATCATGTCCTCAAACTCCCTGGTCTCCTTCGGGGTGTACACTACGCCTGTCTTCCTGTTGACCCTGGGACGGCCCTTGGGCACAGCCTTAAAAGGAAAGTTAAATCCTGCTATTAAATGCTGTTTCAATTTCTTTTCTCATAATGGGAGCGAACAGCCTTTTGGCCAACTGCCCTTTACGGAAGACGAGTGCCTGAGGATACCACTCCACACCGTAATAATCGGCGACTTCCTTGATGCTCTCGTTTTCCACTGAGGCAAAGACCACAGCCAGATCGTCCAGCCGGCGCAGCGTGCAGTTACAGAAGTGGGAAGGGCCATAGAACAGCACAACCAGGAGTTCGCTCTCGTTGATCAGCTTTTCCAAATACTCTTTCTGTGTCACGTAACTTGCCATGTCCATTTAAAAAAATCGGAGGGCTTTTGCCCTCCGAGCTCTTCGGTCAGGTCTTCCATTAAAATGGAGCTGTCTGCGCAATATTCAAACGCCGAACAAAGAAATCTGCTCCTTCTCTTCCAGCAGTTCCTTCAGGCGCTGGCGCTCCTCTTCACTCAGATCACCGTGATAGTACAAATAGAGCATATGCTTGCAGGGCTGGTTGTGTATCATGAAGTAATCGCAGGTACACCCGCCCTCGTCCAAATCGACACAGTAGTGCGTATCTCCGTTAGAATAGGAGCGAACCAGAAACTGCCCATTTCCCAGACGTGTTACCAGGCCAGCCATGTCCCTATAATCACTAAAATAATTGCACACAAACTGAGCCAGACCGTCCTGGTATCAGGTTCATCCATAGGGTGTTTCGCACCCATAAACACAGCTATGGTTGCTACGATCAGCCCTAATCCGTTCAAGATCCAGCCTAGACAGTGAGAATCCATATGCAGTACTCCTCCATGGGAATCTTGTTCTTGATGAAATGTTCAATCATCTTATCCCTGACTGTCTCTATCTCCCGCTTCGTTCCGATCTTTGTGGCCTGCCCTGGATTGGCCACTGTAAATTCGTACTTCACCTTGTCCGCCCGCTCCGTAAAGGTCTGCACTTTGAGAAAATATTTGCCCATTAAGTGTTGTATGACCTCGTTTCGTCCACATGCACGATACTGTAATCATGCACTTTGACCACCAATGTGCCGTAACCGTGCTTCATGATCTCCTTCAAGATCTCGAGCACGATCTGAAGCTTTTCCGCTTCAGTGCGGCTCTGTAGGATAGTAGACTTCAGTTGATGGTCCACTTCGCTTGACTATCTCCACACGGATCTCTCCGGCGTTGCTCAGCGTGTCCAGAATATCGTCCAGCTGTTTCGTGGGCAGGTGAAAATTTCTGACCAGCTCCCGGCGAGAAATCCCAGGTGTGGCATAGATCTTTCTTCTCACTCGGTTCAGGTTTACCTGAAATCTGTTCTCAGCCAGCTCGTTTCTGAACATGTCCACGGCCTGATCATAAGCGTATGAGGCGAAGGACTGCGCCCAGTCCCAATCATCGGGGAGAACTGTCTCCCTCAACTCCGAGAGCGCAATGATGGCGGCGATCTTCAGAGCGTAAGTGTAAATGCGAGAAATGATGCCGAAAAGAGCGTCGTCTACTTCCTTCTTCTCCATGTCCCTAGCCCAGGCATCAGCTTGCTGCTTGATTTTGTCCAGCGAGATTGTCCTCTCCACATAAGCGGTCATGGAGCTGATGGCTTTCAGTTTCATGGAGAGCTGGTTTTCCTCGTTGGTCAGCCGCTCAATGCTCAGCCCATGCCAAGTTTCTTTTTCCCTGGCCACAACGTAAATGAACCTGGCGAGAAAGCCGGAGCGGAGATCACCAGCCTGCACTCTGGAAAGCATCCAGTCGATCACTGAGGCCCCGATCAAGTTGATCGAAGGGCTCTTGATCGTGATTTTGCCTCCGGAGATCGTCTCTCTGACAAATTGGCTGCAGCCGTCGAACATTTCCGTTAAGTCCTCTTTCGTGCCATCGTTGTACGATCTGGAAAGATCGGCCAGAAAACCGGAGAATTCACCGAAAGCCAGCAGTCTGGAAGGCTGTTCGGCCAGAAGGGAAATCAGCTTCTCGTAGGACGTCCTGCTGGGCAGAATGCGCTCAGCTAACCCGGCCTTGCGCAGCATGTTGGTCATGATGTTGATCGCTGTTGATTTCCTGAACCATCCGCTGGGGGAAACCAGTATCACCCACAGCGTTGGATGGTACCGGTTCCCCCAGGTCTCAAAACTTGCTCCGTTTCCGATTGCCGTGGACAATGCTGTTAAGCCGGCTGCCACGTGGAAAATCTGCGGTGCATCGGTGAGTTTGGAGGCATAGTCCACGTAATCGTCCAACCACATTACTTCTTGGCCAGAATCTTCACGATCTTGTCGAAATCGGACTGAGTCAAATCCTCGAATTTAGGCAGGTTGTTCTCGGCCAACCACTTGTTGGCATCCGTGATCTTGTTGCCTGAGAGAAGCCTTTCGAAGAATTTAACCTGATTGGGCGTAAGTCCGGTCTTCTTCGGCTCCTCGCCGAAAAGGTCACTGCTCTCTTCCGTAGTTTCGGCCTTGTGTTCCTCTTCCTCGGCAGGCATCTCCGGTGATTCCGGGCCAACGTCCTGCGTGAACACCGCCGAAGCGCAGGCCATGGAAAGTACAGCTGCGACATATGCTCTCTTGCAGGCCATCTTGATCGCCGTGTTGATGAAGTCCCCTGGTTCCGTCTCGGTAACAGGGGAGACGTTCTTGAAGGTATCCTCGCTGAACTTGGACTTGCATCCGCCCAACCTGTCAGAGCAGTAGTAGCCTCCGTATTTGGAGGGAACAACAGCATTTGCTCCGCAATTCGGGCACTTGAGCACCGTCTTGCGGTACCTGTACTTTGACTCCAGCGTGGAAGCAGCTCCCACGCCTTCACCCATTCTGTATCCTAAGTCCCGTTCCTTAAGGGTGCACGTGACCACAAAAACGAAATGCTTCCGGCCCGCTTCTTCGACTACGGACTGCTGCACGTTGTACTCCTCTACGGCGTTAAAGAAGTGGGCAATCTTCTGAGCTCCTGGCTGAAGAAGGGTAGGCCTGTCCGGTCCGCCGCTTGATCCGTAGTCTACCCCCTTCTGCAATACCTCGTTGATCATGTGCTTGATTGCACTGACAACATTCTTGACATGCTCTGTCGCATTTACAAGTTCTTCCATTTCACATGCCCTCCTTAACTGATATTCTAACGCAGAATGTTGGTTTTTGTCAACTAAAAAATTAAGGTGGGGCCGGGAGGGAGCCCCACCTTTTCAGGGGGTAGAAGGGGCAGGAGGCTAAATGGTACTCGACCTGGCGAGGTCAAGATTATGATACAACATGTTGTTGGTTTTTGTCAAATTCACCCCAAATATTGTAGGCTTTTTGGGTACATCTGTTTTCATACGTTTTGTTTACAAATCTTGACAGATGTTGTATGATAAAACAAAAGAGAAAAGAAAGGAGGCAGAAAGTGAGGAGAACAACGAAAACTCTGAGCGAGTTCGGCCAAAGGCTGGAAAAACTGCTCAGGGAAAATGATATCTCAAAAACTGAGTTCTCCCAAAAGGTGGGCATCAACCGTACCACGCTCTACGATTGGCTGTACGGTGTAAGCTTCCCCAAGCCGCAGCAGGTGGAGAAAATCTGTCGTGTGCTCGGCTTCCTCAAGCCAGGGGACGAATCATTTGAGAGCAAGATGTTAGCCCAGCTGCAGCTTTACGGGCTCGAGACCGTGATTCCCGAGAGCATCCAGATGCAGGTCTACACCAAATCCAACTTAAATGGTGTCTCCGAGTTGATCATGCGTGAAGTTGCTCGAGCATTAGCCAAGACCTATCTGGAATGCTCTCCCGAGAACTCAGAGAAAGAAAAATCAAGTTAGTAAACCGCCAGCTTTACTATGCTGATGGGGCCTTGGTCAACCAGAACGGAGAGTGGGTTTGTCTGGTCTCAGCTACTCTGCCCCCGTTCAGGAAGGTCCTGACCATCCTTCATGAACTAGGACATTACGAATTTCACCGGGATAAATACGACTACTTCCACAGCGGGGACAACTCCGCTTTCGAAAAGCAGGCCACAGCCTTCGCTTATGCCTGGTTGTACAAACTCTACCAGGACATCTTCTCCGAACCAAACCCTTTAGCTTATATTGCTGAATTGATTGCCAGCGATGCGCTGCTGCGGCCGATTTTCACGCTCCTTTACGAATTTTACGGCTCTCGGGACGACAAGCTCTGGGTGCAGAAAATTCTGGAAGATGATTACTTCGCCCTGGTCACAGTCAGAGGAAAGCTCAGGAGCACCAATTACCTTCCTTTTTTCGCGCTGGAAAACATCTATCAATCTTTATCCATCAAAGGCAAGATCGATCTCTATGGCACGCTAAATGACGCCCACTGCATGCATCGAACTCTGGACTTCAGCTGCCCCAATTTTAAGCTGGTGGTTTCTCCGATATACAGCAGGTCTCCCTGCAGGCTCCAGGGCTTTTTGATCTCCTGGAACGACAAGTTCAAAGCTGCCGGTCTTCAGTTTCCTTATGAAACCAAACCACCTCTATACATTGACAAGTACGAAACGCTGCATTCCTTATACGATCAGCGCTGCTGGGTAGATTTTCCAACTGTCGCCTGAGGTCTATTTTCTTCTAAGCAGCATCAAAAAAGCAAAAGAGGCCAACTGTCACACTGTCACCGACAGTGTCGCGTGACAGTTCCGAGGACAAAATTGGCCTCAAAGCAGGTTCCAATCATAAACAGAGCCAAAATCGCCCGAGTAATGAGCAATTGAGTGGCTCAATTCGAGGAAAAAATCCGCTAAAGCTTTTCAATTCTTTTCTTTTTCGTTTTTTTCGTAATACGTATTCGTATTATATATACGTATTAAAAGAAGGTAGATAGTCAAAAATGCTTTCCTTGCAAGGCGCATAAAACCCAGATTTTTTAGTTGTATGTGTCCGCTAGCTGGCGGACAAGAAACCGTAGAAAGCGCTTGTTGAGCCGAAAATTTTTATATCGTTTTTTGTTGCATTTTTAAGAATCCAGATTTTATGCGGGTTATTTTGCCATACAGCAGTAATGAGCAATTAGAGGACCTGCTTGGAGCGGAGGCTCCTTAAAATCTCCCAGACCTTTGTTTTTCCCATTCCCAGTTCTTTGGCAATCGAGCGGCAGTTCAGCTCTCCCGTGTTTTTAACGTAAAGCATCACTCTCAGCTCATCTCCGCTCAACCTCTTTACCAAACTCAAAATGCTTTCCTGCCCAGCGTAAGGACAGTTCATGCAAGAAACCATCAACTTTGCACGCACCGTCTCGCAGGAGAGCGAATAGTGCTTTTTGAAGATTTTTAAGAGTTCCTTCTCGGACAGCGGAAGCGAAAGCCTGCTGTTTTTAGCGCAGACGATCGTGCGGGCGTAACCCTCCTCGTGCCTGTCCCAGAAGATCAGGCCGTTGTACAGCACCCAGAGCATGATGTCCCTTTCTCCTGGCCTGATTTCTGATTCCCAGATCTGTCTCAAGCACTTCCTTTTGGAACGCCCGATGCTCTCGTCCTGCACCGGAAATTCCACGATTTGTGTCTGCTTCGGCTTGTTGACGATCAGACTCTCGATCTCGAAGGGCAGAGGAAGCTGCTGCGAGAGAGGGATCTCGAACTTTCTGGTGATTCCCTCGATCGTCGAGGGCGGTGCTACCGCCAGCCAACCACCAGCTAAAATCTCTACGTTGGGAGCCACCATTTGGTGGTGGTAATCGAAGTCGCTGGGCAGTGTGAAGAGGATGTGCGTTCCTCTGTTGGTGTTGTACCTCGTGGTTTTGGCGATCTCTGTGCTGGTAGCAGCGAAAAAATCCGTAGGCCCGTCTATATCCAGCACAACCACGTTGGAAAGCTTCCCTGTGACGATTGCCCAGTTGGAGTTGGGATATTCGCTGGCCCATCTTTTAACCTCAGTCCAGGTAGCTCTGCGGTGCCTGAACTCCGATAAGGGAAAACCTCTCGGTGGGAACTTCTCTCCTTGGACCAAAGGGACAAAGGCGATCTTGCGCTCGAAGTACTCCTGTACTTGCTCAGGGATCATTGTTTTGCCCGCGGGCAAAAACCTCTTGACAAGTCCGAAAAGAAGTGCTACCTTCGGACTAACGGCAGGAGAGAGTAAGCTGGGGGGCTTGGAACTCTCTCTTTTTTTTATGTCAAAAGGCTGACCTTACTCGGGCCCTTCACCCCCCTTCAAGCGATCACGCAGCCTCTGGAAAAAAGTTTTGCGTTCCTGGCGCGCTGTTAAAGCTTCCCTGATCGCTTTTAGCTCTTGAAGGATTTGCTCCTCTAAATAGGCGCTCCTGGAGAAAACCTCAGTCAAAAGCTCGATGGTGTTCTGCTGAACTGCCGGCGGATTGTTCACCACCACAGGAACACCGCGCTGGGAAATGATCTCGTAGATCTCCTCCGTCTTTTTCCCTTCCTGATAAAGCGAATAGATCGTCTTGAACAGCTCTACAGTTTCCTGAGGGAATTTCTTGCCCCGATCGTAAACACGATAATCGATCAAGTTAGCAAAGCGGTCCACGTACCTCCTGAGCGTCTGCTCTGGGATGTTGGTCTCTCTAGCAATCTGCTTGATGCTTTTCATATGATCAGGTATTTAGCGGATGATTCCCTGGGCCTGGCGTGTAGGTATTTGCCCGTGGTGTTCAGCGAAGAGTGGGCTAAAGTGGCCTGAACCAAACTGATCGGTGCCCCATGGTCGATGGCGTGCGAGGCATGGGCGTGCCTCAACCAATGGGGTGAAATCTTCAATCCGATCCTCTCCCCCGCCTTGCGCACGATCCTGAAGATCTGCGTTCGATCGAGCTTGTTCCCCTTCTGGGAGAGGAACAGAGGCGCTTCGTCAGGCCCCCGTTCCAATCCCAGCTTCTTCCACTGATGGCTCTCGATCCTCACGTTCCTCGTTTTCCCGCCCTTGCCGTGGATAGTCACCACCACACCATCACCGCTATCGTGGATATTGGCCCAGGTCAAATCTTCCACCTCCTGAGCCCGGGCCCCGGTAAGGTAGAGGAAGGAAAGCAGTGCCCTATTCCGATTGTTGCGCTCCTTCTTGATCAGGAGCAGAACCTCTGCTTCGGTGATGATCCGCTCGGAGATCGTATCGCTGGCTTTCGGCGTCCTCACAGCCAGAGATGGATTTTTCTCAATGTACCCTAGGCGCATGGCCATGGAGAACATGGACTTGAGCACGGAGACGTGCAGCCTGATGGTGTTTGTAGAGAGACGCTCCAGGCTCTGCACGTAATTTTGAATGTCGTAAGGAGTAATCTGTCTGATGCCCTTAGCACAGAATTGAAAAAAGGCCTGAGCGATGTTGGCGTAAATCTGCCTGCTGGAGGAAGACTTCTGGGCTAACCAGAAGTTTAAAAACTCCCGTTCCCGATCGATAAGATCGAGCTGTAAGTTCCCCTGCTCCAGCATGGCCAAAAAATACAACAAAAAGTTGTGAGTTGCAAGACTTTAGCGCAAAAAAACTTTGCAGTCGATGTGAGGCATCCATTTCCGACTGGCGATGTAGTCTGCGAGGTGAACGATCATCGGCGGATAGATTCTTTCTTCTGGCTGGTAAAGCCCCCACAATCCCATATGGCAGACCACGCACTCTGCGATGATGTCGAAGTCCTTCTGGTCGATCATTCCCGCTCTCTTGCGCGCCCTGGTGATGAAGTTTCTGGTGTGGTTTTGGTAATCAGTCTTTTTGCTCACGGGATCGATCTTGTCCGTGTCGTGTAAGATCAGGGCCGAGATGATATGATCTGTATATGGATTGAGATTGGGAAAGGCCCGAAGCAGATCAAGTGCTACCGCCACAGCGGCTTTGGTGTGCTTCACCAACCCGCCCTTGGTGTTGGCGAACTTGGGATGGTTCCTTTTAGAAGTGGATGCCGGTGCAGTCCAGAATACATCAGGGGCATCCTGCAGACAGAGCTCAGTAAAAGCCCGGATTCTGGGGTTGTTAATCAGGTTGAGTTCCGGGCGTAGAACTTCGAGTTTTTTGTCCATTTTCACGCTCCCAAAAATGCAAATAAAGTTACGTTTATTTGCATTTTTAAGCCTTTTCACCAATTGGTCTCGTAAGGGCCATGATCTTCTCGGTTTCCTCTTCGTTTAGAAAGACGAAATCGAACTGAAAGTAGAAATTTTTGGGTTCCAACAGCTTGTTCAAAAGCGAGCCCAGCTCTGCAGCAATGTCCTCGTCGCTGATGGTCTTCGACCACTCGTTCTTAGCCTGTGACCTGAGCGTGATCACCGGTTTGTTGAACTCAAAGCCGAAGATGACCTCGATGTCTGGGATAACTTGAGCCAGCTCCCGGCGCAGATCCTCGCAGAGTTCCTGCGCTAACTCCACAAAACCAGCAATCACCCGATCGAACTTTTGAACCGTTGCCCGTATCATTCTTCTCCGCTCACTTGTTCTTTTGTAATTTTTAATCACTCCTTTCGTGAATCCACTAAAAAATTGGCCGAAAATGCCCTCATTTTGGCTCTTCAGCGGGGGGTTCTTCTACCTGAACGATATTTTGCTCCTGCTCGGTTTCAGACATTCCTTCTAACACGATTTTCTGGGGTGTTTCTGAAGGTGAGTGCACAGCTACCGAAATGAACGTCCGCGCGTCCTCTTTGCTGCTGAAAGTGAGCACGTCGCAGGTGCACAGATTGGCATCGTACCACAAAATGTATTCCCCGGTTTTGAGCTCTGTGAGATAGAGGCACACTCCATCCTGTTCACGCACGAGTTCGGAATTCTCTAACATCTGCTCATAGCTGTCGAAGCCGTAGCACACTGCAAAATCCAAAGGTGTCAAAGCCATCTTTTCACCTCCTTTCTTCAGTCTAGCTCTAGTTTTTTCGACATCTTTCCTCAAGCTTTCCAGGCCGCCCACCGTGAATTTCGTTTCCTTACCTTGTGATAGCAGCATATCGCCGGTGGACAGCATGCTGTTTACAGCTTCTTCCACGTCCCTCAGCTGTTTATTAAGCGGGTAAATTTCCTTAGCTTTCTTGAGGTACTGAAGTGCCAGGCCCTTATGGAGGTCAGACCTTTTTCCCTGCTGCGCGTCCATGAGGTAGCGCAGAGCATGGAGCTGGGTCAAGTTTCCGTAGATGGCATCGATGTAGTTCGACCATTTCAAGCCTTTGTACAGCAGCCTGCTCACAACCTCGAAATCGAAAACGCCCAGGCCGGAGAGCATGCTCGCCGCACGAACGGCTTCCGCGTAGATTTGCGAGTGCAAAGGGTAAGCATCTGCTGCCTCGCTCAACACTGCCAGTGCTGCCTCTCCACAGTACAGCCGCACGTGTGGTGAATTCCCGCCGATCTTTTTCTCGAAGTTGTCCACGTTGTGCAGCAGAGTCATGGCAGTCACCGTCTTTTGGGCAGCAGTGTGAATCCTGATTCCTAAAACAGCACAAAGAGCATAAAAGACCAGCTTAAAGAACATTTCCCATTCCCGTTAGTCTGTAGTAAGTCCAGTCCGCGGCCATGGAGCCGAAACCGACGATGTCCTCCGCCAAGTAGCCTGCAATTCCCGCTTGAACGGCGGTGAGATGATCTGAGCCCTTACGCCTTAGAAGCTTGAACGGGGTGTAGAGAAAGGCCAGTAATCCTAAAGGCCCGCGCATGGCCAGCTCGTCTAAATAGGCGTTGTGGAAGCGGTCGAAGATCGTGCGCGCTTCCAGCTTTTCGTGCTTTTCCGTCTTGTACATGCAGGTGTGCTCGCGCAGGTTATCGTTGCCGTAGCCGTATGGCCTCTTCTTGAACATCGGCCAGAAAGCCTTAGCCATCTCGATCCTGGTCTGCACGGTCTCGCTTCTGACGATCCGCTTGAACCAGCCTTTTTTATAAAGTGCGTAAGCAGCGAAGGGCACAGCCAGCAACCCAGCAGCGAACCAGCCGGCGTTCTTCCTGATCAGCTTGCGGTCAATTCGGGCCAGAAAGAACAGGAGCGATGCGCCGAGCCCGATCAGCCCGCCTCGAACTTCGGTCTTGACGATCTTCCAGCCCTGAGCCAGAAAGCAGAAAAGCCAGAACAGCTTCCAGAAGCCGTGCGAGGAAAGGAATTTGTAAAGCGTGAAGGGCACGTGCTGAACGATGTAGTGCGGGAGAAAATCTGGATTGCCGGTGGGGTTGGATTTCATCAGTGAGACTACTGTGGCCACAATAGCCATTAAAGTCAGAGAGAGCTGTGCTTCCCGCTCATCCATTTCGGATGACTGAACCGTGTTCATCAGAAAGAGGATTTTCTCTATCAGGCCGTTGTAGCGGTAAGAAGAGCCCAGAAGAGCGGTATGCTTTCTTACGGCCACAGCCACGCCCCAGATCCAGGCAAGAAGCATAAGCTTAACTCCTAACGTGATCTTTTTCCTGCGTTTTAGAAAGGCGAGAGCTGGCGAGATTAAAGTCAGAACCAGCACCTTGTTCTCCAACGGCGTCTTGCCCTTAACAAGAGGCATGAGAACATCCAAAATTGTAAACAGGATCAACCGTAAACTCATTGTTCCTCCGTGTTGGGGGCGGGTTGTCCCGCCCCCTGTCTATTCTGAGACGATCTGGTCAGGACTTGTGATAACAATCTCCATTGTATCCTTATATGGTTGCAGTTCGCCTTTGACCTTGACCGTTGTGCCTTTTAACTTTTCGATCTCTGCGTAGACTGCGCTGGAAGGAAACACCACCAAATTGACGTTCTCTTTTGTGTGCGCGACTGCCACTGTGGGTTTTTTGACAACTTCAGTGACAGTGTATGTGCCTAAGGGTGCATCATTCGAGGCCATCGTTTGGGATGTAGCCCAAGCTCTGATCGATTTCACACCCATGGGTGCAGCGACCTCGAAGTAATTCCTGAAAGCCACAAAACCGACTGGATTCAACCAGCCGACCGTCCTGTTCAGCACAGCCCCGATTTTAGCAATGTGTTCAGATATCTGGGCTGCTTCCAGAGCCACTTCCTTGTTGTTGGCCAGCCTGGCGTAATAGGCTCCAAAAGACGCCTGCTGATGCGCCTCTTCCAGGATGAAACAGCCCATGCCGACTATGCCGATGATCGAAATCCAAGTCATGATGGCCTTGGCGACCAGCTTTACGACCTTCGCCTTCGGCGCGAGACGATTTTTGCGCCGGTAAAATACTTTGCCATTTTCCTTGCTTCGCGCTTGCTTTTGTAGCATCCGATCAGCCCTCCTGTCTTTTTATCTACAACACGGTATGCCGTTTCCTTCATAGAGGAATCTCCCTTTCATCCTCCGTTGGTTCTTCATAGTCTGACTCTTCATCCAGTCCTACGTCCTTGAGCGGGATCTTGATGTAGTCGAGCAGTTCGACCAGTTCTTCTCTAGTCAGAAGCCTTTTGTTCGGCGTGTACCAGATTTTGCGCGAACCATCGAACCAAAATCCCAGGGCCTTGATGTCCTCTTTGAAATCGTAGACATTGGCCAGCTCCACGTAGAACTTATCGTTTCTCCGCACCACCAGCGCTGCGGGCTTTGGTTTTTGTTTACTGTTCATCATATTCATCCTCTCCTCTCTCTTCAAAAGCGGGGCAGGAAGCTCCTGTATTGTATTCGCATCCTGCTTCACATACGTATTTCGGACTGTCTCCGAAAAGCGGCATACCGTATCTGCACTCCATGCAGAGCTGACATAACGGCCATTCATAGACTACCTCCCTTTTAGTCATCATTACTCCTTAGGAAGAGCGTCTCTCTGATCCCTGTAGCAGTAGGGACAGATGATCGCGGACATGTCGATATATTTGCCGCAAAAGGCGCACTTCTTTAAGGCTGGAAGGCAGGCAATGATAATTACGCCGATCCAGCCCAAAAAGAAAGTAGCAGCCAGAGCTGCTCCCAGTCTGTTCTTGGACGTCCCTATTATCATCCCCACGAAGATGGAAAGTATCCACGACAGCAGCCAAATGCTGAACAGATCCATTTAATTCACCCCCTGTCTTTTCTTTAAGTAATCCTCCCAGTAGATCAGATAGTTGGGCGAGAGCTCGTGATAGCACTTGGGGCAAACCACTTTGCCTACGGGCTTTGCGCCCTCGATGCGGTCGAAATGGATCTCACCCTCTGAGTCCACCGTAACTCTCCAACTGCTCTTTACGCCTTCCTCGATGTAGATCACCTCGCTGATTTGGTCATGACAGCTCGGGCACTTTTTCACTCCATTTTTCGTGCCGTTTTTCATTTTACCCTCCTTTCAAATATTCTCAATTTGTTCCCAGGCCTCGTCGAAGTCCTTTTCACAAGGAAATTCCACAATCCTCGTTATTCCAGTGTACTGATCCAGGTTGTCGCGGTCGGCGATGTAAACCTCGCACTCCTCGGTAGAATGTACTGCCGTGATGATTCCGTCCTCTACCTCAATCAAAATCCTCATTCTTGCCCTCCTTTCGTTTCATTTTTCTCGCAGAAAACCTTAGCTACGAGATAAGCTGCATTGATATCTCCCTGATCGAGAAATGGCGACACTTGCTTCCATTCCTTTCTGCTGACGCGCAGGATCGTGATGAACTTTTCCAGTTTGTCGTAGTCCAGTGTTACTCCGGAAACAATGTATCTCATTCCGTAAATGTGATAGTGGAAGCCGTGTCTTACCCTTCTTTCATAAACGGCCTTCGAGAGATATCCCGGACAGAAGAAGATCCTGACATTGTTGGAAACTACCATCGGGTTCTTAACGTAAAAGCCAACATGATCGAGACCTTCGTCATGTCCTTTCAAAGGCTCAAAAACTTCCAAATACCGCTCCACGAATTCAGTCTTGGTCAAATTATTCCCTCCTTTCTCTTTCCCAAGCTCTGACCATAGAGGCGAAAGACTTTCCTTCCGTAGCTGGTGGGAAGAGACCGGGTATGATTTCAATCGGCTTCTTCAAAGCGAAGGCCATTCCCAGATCGAAAAGACAGCCTTCGCTCTTTCCATCCCAAGCCACGTGGATCATGTCCGCTCCAAGAAGCGCCTTGCGGTTCTTCTCGCAGATTCCCAATCCCGTTGGATCTTCCTGAGGAGTGTCCCTGGGCGGATAGTGAACGCTGTGGCCCATGCTTTCCAGCCATATCACGTACTCGTCCAGCTGCTTTCTCCATTCCTGAGTCAAATTTCTCACAGGACAGATGATGTAGATGCGCATTTTGTTCAAGAGCATTTGGCGTATCCGCAGTTGAAGCAGGTGCGGCAGCCTTCTTGGAAAACCATCACCGATCCGCATTCCGGGCAGATCTCGATCTTGTCCTTGGTCTTCGGCTTCTCCAGGCTGTCTTTTATCCCGTTCAGGATCTCCAGTCTCTCCCCATACGGGCCAGCCCAATCTGGACCGTAGACATATCTGCCCAGAGCCAGAGCCACAGCTTGAGCTACGGATTTGACCGGAACAGCCTTACCCGTAGTGGACACATCCCTCACTATTTCCCTGGATTCGATGCGCCAGAGCTGCTCGACAATCTCGTCCACACTGACGTTGTTCTTCAGACATAGGGCGATCATCCGGCCCAAAGCTGGAGCTTCGTCATCCTTGGCTTTGATGAACACTTCATAAGGCTGACTGCCGAGAGAGTTGATCGTCACGTAAACTCTGCCTCTGGGCGATTCCACAACTTCTGTTTGTCCTTTGAGAATCTTCGGCCTTTCCATCACTTTCTCCCTATGTTCTTTAAGATCTCTAGATCTTCCCAGTGCATGCTGTACATGCGCTCATCAACTGAGATGTCCTCTGGCTGTGCTCTTCTCTTTCCGGTGAAGAAGATGTCGTTCGCACCTTTCTTGGGCTTTGGTCTGCTCTGTTTTGACTCCTCCACACAGGAACTGATGATCTGTTCTTTCCTTTTCTTCTTGTCGATGAGCGCCTTCTGGTAGAGCACGAGCATGTCCGTTTCTAAGTACTTGATGTGCGGATCAGCAATTCTTTGAAAAGACGAGCACACGCTGTCGCCGAAGTGTCTGTACTTTTCCCCTTTCTCACGATAGCCGTCGCACAAACAGCACCCGTATCCTATCTCGCGGCCGTCCCAGAACTTGCACAGCCCACAGACTGATATTTCAATGCACTTGCATTTGCTCATGCGACTGAGGGTCAAGTCTGCCCATGGAGATAGTCAGCGCGAGCAAGAAAACTAGATCGTCCAGCGAGATTTTGGACTCTGTCAGCAGCCTAACAGCGACCTGCTTCAGCGGCTCTTGGATTCTATCCACAAAGTCCGTCAAGCTGCCGATAACCATTCCCACCATCTTGATCACCATGGTGTAAGTGGGGGGATTCTTCTGAACAGAATCCCACAAACTGGAAGCGAGCTCTTTCATTTTGGCGATCTCGCCCTCCGGTATCAGATTCGGTCCATCAGTTACTTCCAGAATGTTCATTTTCCATCCTTTCCAGCAGCTCTTCACAGTCCGCCTGCTTTTCCAAAGCATCAGCGATCTCGTAAAATACCCTCTGCCATTTGGAAGGCATTTCTGGAGCTTTGGCCCTAAAGGCCTCAGCCAACCTCACGTTCCAATCTCCATCCATTCCTCTTCATTCTCCTTCTGCCTTTGTTTTTTGACCTTTTTGATCACGTACTCCACGCCGTCAGGAAAGACTTCCCTCTTCCCGAGGAGGGCCCTGGCGATCTTGCGCAGCGTTCCGTCAAGATGCTTGTAGGAGCCGAAATATCTGACCGCCACCTCTACTGAGAGGGTAACAACTGTGGCCGTGTTCGCCGCTACTACCGTGTAGACCAGACCGCTGTCCGTATAGATTCTCCTGGTGACACGCCGCTTATAAATGCGGCGCCAGTTCATCGGCAGCAGCCTCTTACCGTATTTTTTTGACATCAGCCATCCCTCTCACCATGTTCATGAACCTCTGGTAGTTCAGCCTGCGGGAATCGATTGCTACCTTGACATCAGACCACTTGTGAAATGCAGGGTCTGTGAGGAAGGAAACTGCATCGATGGGAAGTTCTTTAGTGTAGAGCAGGTACTTTTCGTAGTTGTCCAAAGCCAGAAAGATGAAGTCCTTGCTGAACCGTTTTCTGGTTTCGACATACGCCGCCTTCGCCTCTTCGTAATTGCGCTTCAAAGGATAGTTCAGCCAGAAGAGCTCGAATTCGGCTGCGTAGTTCTCTTCGTTTTCCTTTCCTGATTGATGGGGGATCAGATCTTTGCGCATTCTTGGAGATTCGCTAAGGCAGATGAGATCAGCGATATGATCTCGGATTCCGATTTGCCCTTCAGGGCCTCGTAACGGCTTGTGATGTACTGCGTGATCAGGACAGTGAGCTCCGCGGTCTGCAGGGCTTGTTCGGGATCGGAGAAGACCAGCTTGACGGTCGGCTTCACTGTTCCCTTGGAGTCGATCTCCACCTTGATAGAAGAGACCCCCAATTCTTCCAGTACTGTCTTGTCGATCACTTTGCTGCCCTCCTTTCCATATTACCTTTTTCACCACTATTTGTCAACTTTTCCCGACAATAGTAGACAAAATTTTTTTCATCGAACACAAACTCCACCTTTTTGTGGGTAAAAAGCTCCAGCAGACGCTTCTTCTGTCTATAAGGCAGAACTACAGCTTCATCTGGCTTGAGGCCAAAGCAGTGAAAGCATCCTGTGCATTTTTCTGGGCATGCAAAATACTTTCTTCCTGCAGGGAGCGGCTGTGCAAGGTCGAAAAGCACGATAGCCCTGGGCAGAGATATTTTTTCACTCGGTTTATAACTGCCCCATTCTGAAAGTATGATTGTCAGGTTATCTGGCATTTTTGTGTAATCAAAATTGTATTTTTTGGTGTTTGCCAAAAAGTGCGTGCTGCGGAAATCGGCAGCTACCCTTTTCAACATATCCACATACTCTTGGTCTGGAAAGTCACCGAAAGTCAGAAGCCTGAAATACGATGGACGGTGAGCTTCCAAATACTCCCTGAACTGCTTTTCGTAATCCTGAGGGCCTGTCCGCCAGAGCAGTGTGTTCTCACGCAGGGTTTCCCACAAGTTGCGGCGGTACATCAAGCCGCTGGCGTAACAACCTTTGGTATAGCATGGAGCGCTGCGGTCACAGGTCAGCTCTCTCAGGAACCCTGTAGTTGGTATGCCGTCTAGTTTGCTTGTGGTTCCAATTCTCAGTCTCATCTTCCCTCCTTTCTATCTCCCATCTCTTGCGCTGGTTGACAACCTTTATCTTGCGCAAATCCGTGTTCTCCAGTTTGGAAAGCTCCACCAGCTCGTCGACGTCCTTCCAGCTTTCCTCGATGCGCTTGTCCCTGTCGGAGTTCATGATCATCTCTCTCTGCAGTAAAGGACAGGGCTTTTTGGCATTAGCAGGACTTCTGTAAAAGGTGCAGACCTTGGGAAAGAAAATGCACTTGTCCGTCGATCCCTTCTTCTTGGCGTAAGGGCAGGAGTCCTCTTCCAGTCTGCGAATCGGTTCCAGCTCGTAATTGTTTTTGGGACAGTAAAGCAGACCATCATCCGTCCTGCGGCAAAAGCCATCAGCGTAGCGGCAGTGCGGATACCTTCCTTCCTGCTTCGAGGTCAAATACTTGCATTTGATCTTCATGTCCGATCCACCTTATAGGCCATGATCACTGCGTAGACATCGCCCTTCTCGATCACATCAGCAATGTTTTCCAAGGCCTGCTTCGAGGTAAAGATATCGCAGAGCAGCTGGACTTCCTTGGTTTGAGGTAGGATCACCGAGACGCTGCCCGGGAATTCGTTTACCTTGATGCGACGGGTGTCATCGTCCACGCAGTCCCAGATGTCCCACTCGTGCATAATAGGTATGTGGTACCCGTGCCGCACTGTCTTTCTTCCGTAAAGCAGAACAGCTGTGGATAAGTAAGAGTTGAGCACCATGAATTCCACCTTGGGTTCACAAATGTTTCCCTTGGTTTTGGTTACAATGCAGTCCAGCTCGTTATCGTGTTCGCCTGGAATCAACTGCGATAGCAGCTTTACGAACTTTTGTCTGGTGTTGAACGTGCGTTTTTTAATGTTAGTCTTCACAAATTTTTTTAACAATTTCGGCTCCTTTTGGGTTATCCAGCTCCATTAGAAAGGCGATTGGCTCGCTTGGAATATCCCCTTGAGCGGTAAGATATTCCAGGACAAGACTGTTCTCCAGAAGCAGAATGTGCAAACAACTGCTCTTCACAAACCTCAGAACCTTTGATCCGTATCGGTAATCCCTGATCACGCTGCTTCAGCACACCCCTGGAATTCTTTAAGCATTTCTCTAGCCTCAGAACAGTGCACGATCGTGCTCTCCACGATCTCATCCTTTCCTGTTTTGTGATCGTGCACCTGAACCACGTAAAGGACGTAATCACCGTTCAGGTAATCGTTCCAGTCCTGAACGCAGTTCTCTGCTAAAACCTCGGCTTCGGATCTCAGCTGCGTTAAAGCCTTGGGCACCAGCACCGCTCCTACATGACTGGTATCAAAGCCGCCTGGATCCCAGGAAGGAGTTTCGCAGCCCAGAATTAGGTAAACGCTGCCGTGGACGAAGCACGTCAGCGGAAAGATGTGATAGGCCTTTTCCTGCGGGATCCTGTGCCCGCCATACCACTTTGCCAGATCATCCTTGCTCACAATCTTGGGATCGAGATAAAAGTCACGGTGGAAGTTCACCATGGCTACTCCAAGCCCGTTCGGATTATCCGGTCTCAATAGCTCCCAATCAGCATCATCGAGAGCAGCAGTGTAAGCCATGTAGGTTTTGCCATCTTCAACCTTGTAGTGGATCTCGTCGTCTAAAGGCGGGATGAGAACCTCATAACCGTTCTCATCCAACAAAACCTTCGTCAGCTTCACGCTCATTTTTACCTCCTTTCCTGCTTTCTTGCAGTTCTTGCTTTACTTTCAAAAGCTCCTCGAGGCTGTAGCGGCAGTTGTAATAGGTCGTCGAGCTTTCGTCGTCCTGAAATGTAACGTCTGCTATGATCGTGATCTCTTTTCCGCAGTCCTCTGCAACCTCATGCGCTTCCTCTCCGTCCTCCTCGCAATCGAGGTGCACGTCTTCTACAGAAACCGAGTACCCCGCGAAGGAAGCCAAATAGGACTCTAATTCGTAGATCAGCTCCGCTGCTTCTTTTCTGGTCAAACCAGTAATCTCTTTAAAGCTCACGCTTTCACCTCCTCCAAGCGTTTTACAACCAGCGAAATCTCATATCCTCCTTTCTGAGCTGTAATCCTCAGCGAGGGGGTAGTGCTGCCGTCTACAACAACTCCGTAGTTCTGCTTCAGCAGAAGCTCGATCAGGTGCATGAGATCCTTCTGTATCCATTTAGGAGAGTTTTCGACGTAATAAAATTTGGCATTGTTTAGGGTGAGCGTTAAACCTGCTTCCGTAATTACCTGAATCTTCATGTTTCACCTCCTCAATACCTCCTCAATAATTTGTTGAGGAAACCTGACCATTCCTTTTCTTCCAGCAGTCCAGGCAGAGGTAGATTTTTACTCTCTCTACCGAACCCGTACAAAGTGTGCTGGCATCCAGAAAGAAGTCTGCTGGGAGTTTCCCTTCCAGCACAATATGCTCTTCTCTGGTTATGTTCTTTCCGCAATGTGAACAAAAAATGTCCTTTGCGGTTCTTTCTCCTTCAACTTCCATTTTGATTACTGTCATTTACTTTGCCTCTTCCAAGGGACACCAGTCTGGAATTCCGTCCTCAACCGCCGTGGTTCCGGGAAGCCTGTTGTTGGGCAGTTCGTACTGCCATGAGTACAAGCTCGTCGTGCAGACTACATTTCCTTTTATTCCACAATGCAGTGAAAACGGACCGTACGGTTTTAAATACGGACATTCCACGCAGCTTCTAATCCTGATTATTTTCACTGTCGTTCTTCGCGCTTAATTTCCAAATAAGCGATGCAGCTGAGTTGGTGAGCATTTACCCGTCTGCACTTAGCCCAGTCTCCGTCTTCTTCAAGACCCAAGACCGCTTCGATGTAAGCCTCTTCTATTTCGTTCTCAGGTATAATGACCAGACGGTATCTTTCTGCTTTGAGCTTCATTTACTTCGCCTCCTTTCTATAATCTCCACTCGCTCTTCGGTAGAGAACACTGCTTGGGGATTTTTCCTCTTTGGATCTCCTCCATTGCTTTCGGGTCCTTTCCCCAAGGGGCACAGTAATATTTTCCAGACTCATCCCTCTGAGCATAGGGACATTCACGGCAATTTCTAATTCTTATCATTCTTACTTCCATTTCGTCGAGGTTAAGATCGATCTGCACAGACCATCCCCGCAAACAACTCACCTTTTATTCTTCTTTCAGCCATTTCCACATATTCGGGGTTGAGTTCTATCCCGATGTAATTCCTACCAAGAGATTTAGCTACAAGTCCCACCGTTCCAGAACCCATAAAGGGGTCAAGGACAACGGCAGGGACGGTTTCTTCAATACCGCAGGAACAAGTGGGACGCCAGCCCAAGAGTATCTTTGGTAAAGTTTTCATACCCACAGAGTCCATTTGACTTGATTCGCTTCCTCCAGGCAATACTCCAGTTGAATAATCCCTTGTTTTTCTGGATTTTTTAGACTCTTTTTCCACTATCCTCTCCCACGGTGCCCCACACTTCGGACAATTTCCCTTTTTGCTTGTTCCCGCCTTTATACATGGCTCGACCAAGGCTTTAGGAAAAGTAGCAAAATGAGCTTCGGGAAATGGTTCGGTAGGTATAAGCCAGACGGAACGCTTATTACGAAAACCATTACCAAAAACATTTCGTTCTCGTCCCAAACCTCGAACATTAAATTGATTACCTTTCCCGGCCGGTTTATAAACATCTCCGCCCCAGCGGTTCATGGTTGCTGGTTCCTTTATCGCATCCGCATCATAAAAATATTTTTCACTTTTAGACATGAGGAAAATATACTCGTGGGCTTTAGTAGGCCTATCTCTTACGCTCTCCGGCATAGGATTGACTTTTGCCCAAATGATATCAGAGCGAAGATACCAACCATCATCACGCAAGGCAAAGGCAACCATCCAGGGAATGCCAACTAAATCTTTGGGCTTAAGAAAAGGATGTTTCTTATTATTTTGTGGACGAGGACTTCTGTAAAGTTCTG